>Ga0256408_1001000_pt1 | contig 16697 bp, 13 predicted proteins | sample PhyAR1_FD_185998 | JGI IMG/M metagenome (GOLD analysis project Ga0256408, IMG submission 185998) | Leaf surface microbial communities from alfalfa plants in UC Gill Tract Community Farm, Albany, California, United States - DLSL A.R1 | ecosystem: Host-associated > Plants > Phyllosphere >...
TGAATTAAATAGCTCAAGGCTTGATCTCGATGACTAAAACACATATCCGCAGCGGCCTGAAGTCCGCCACACACGGCGGGCCTGAGCGGTGATAAAAAAATTTTGCAGCGCATGTCATCATCCAACTGAACACAGCGTGTATTAGCGGGTTTGCCGTGAGGCATACCGGGGATCGGGCTAGAAATTGAGGGAGCAATACAGCAAGCTCCGCAATCGGTACGGCAGTCCATGGAAGTACTCCGGTGGGCTGTCTGAAATGAGCTGCGACAGAGTCAGCGCGCGGAAAATCCGCTCTTCACTTATACAGGGTTTTCATATTTTCTGCTGTAAAAGCTCACAGCAAAAGCACCGATAGATGGGCATCAACCGGCGGTTAAACGCGTAACTTTCTGCCTCAGCGCGACTTTCTCGCACAAAATCTGGCAAATTCTTTTACCTCACTCGTCATTACTCTGTTTACTTCTCATTAAACAACACGTACCATTGAGCTAGTACACAAGAATTAGCATGCCGCTAATCAGGAGCACAGCATGACGATGGAGAATACCTTGACTCAAACGATACGCCGCCCGTCAGTCCTTGGGGGCGCGATGATTATTGCCGGAACCGCCGTCGGTGCGGGGATGTTTTCAATTCCGGTCGTCACCGCTGGGGTCTGGTTTACCGGTTCCGTCCTGCTGCTGATCTATACCTGGGCCTGCATGTATATCTCTGGCCTAATGATTTTAGAAGCCAATCTCAATTATCCGGCAGGCGCAAGCTTCCATACCATGGTGGGCGATCTGCTCGGTAAAGGTTGGAACTCGTTGAACGGGCTTTCCATTACCTTCGTTCTCTACATTCTGACCTATGCCTATATCTCAGCGGGTGGTTCAATCATCACCCACACGCTAGAACCCTATTTTGGCGTTGGGCAAACCGCAGCAGGCTTGGTATTCGCCATTGTCGTGGCCTTTATCGTCTGGTTATCAACGCGTGCGGTTGACCGCTTAAGCACCATTCTGATTGGCGGCATGGTAATTACCTTCTTGCTGTCGACCGGTGATATGTTCATCCATGTCGATCCCGCAGTCCTGTTTAATACCGGCGAAGACAAACCGAGTTATTTGCCCTATGCGCTGGCCTCGCTTCCTTATTTGCTCACTTCCTTTGGCTATCACGGTAACGTTCCGGGGCTGGTGAAGTATTATCATAAAGACGCTAAGTCAGTGGTTCGCAGTCTGTTTATCGGTACGCTTATCGCGCTGACGATCTACATCTTCTGGCAGTATGTGATCCAAGGGAACATCACCCGCGCCGCGTTCCAGCAGATCATCGCAGAAGGCGGCAACATTGGCAGTTTGTTAAAACAGATGGGCAGCGTTGCGAGCAGTAGCATTGTCAATCAACTGCTCAATGCGTTCTCTTATATGGCGTTGGCGAGTTCGTTCTTGGGTGTTTCCCTGGGTCTGTTCGATTTTATCTCTGACTTCTTTAAGTTTGATGATAGCCGTGCTGGCCGTACCAAAGCGGCATTGGTCACCTTCGTGCCGCCAACGATTGGCGCACTGGCATTCCCAGATGGCTTCCTTTATGCCATCGGCTTTGCGGGTTTAGCCGCCACTATTTGGGCGGTTATCGTACCGGCGATGATGGCGCGGGCAACTCGTCAGCGTTTCCCTCAGGCGGCCTATCGCGCACCGGGCGGTTCAGCAATGATTCTGTTTATTATTGCCTTTGGTTTGATTAACGCCGTGGCACATATTCTGTCACTGATGAACTTGTTACCCGTTTATCAATAACTCGTCAAAAACTGTGATGCCGGAGCGCCTGCTCCGGCATTTTGCGTCAAATTTATCTGCTTTTTTATCTTCCCCTCTTGCCTAGAAAACGCCGCGCGGGTAACGTGTCGCCACACGCTAAAGACTGAATTTGCAAACTCATTAACAAGGTTTTTTTATGCCAAGAGCTAACGAAATTAAACGTGGTATGGCGGTCACTTTAAACGGCAAACTGCTGCTGGTTCGCGATATCGATGTACAAAGCCCAAGCGCTCGTGGCGCGAGCACGCTGTACAAAATGCGTTTCTCCGATATCCGTACCGGTCTGAAAGTTGAAGAACGTTTTAAGGGCGATGACATTCTGGAAGAGATCTCTCTGAGCCGTCGTCAGGTCAACTTCTCGTATATTGACGGTGACGAATACGTCTTTATGGACAACGAAGACTACACGCCATATACCTTCAAAAAAGATCAGATCGAAGAAGAACTGCTGTTTATTCCTGAAGGTGGAATGCCTGGCATTCAGGTATTAACCATGGATGGTCAGGTGCTGGCACTTGAGCTGCCACAGACCGTGGATATGGAAATCGTTGAAACCAGCCCAAGCATCAAAGGCGGTTCTGCCAGCGCACGTACAAAACCTGCGGTAATGAGCACCGGCTTAACGATTCAGGTTCCTGAATATCTGAGCAGCGGTGAAAAAATTCGCATCCATATTGAAGAACGTCGCTTTATGGGCCGTGCTGACTGATTACGGTTCTGCACACCAAACAGCAAAAAGGGACGCGATGGCGTCCCTTTTTTATCTTCAGCAATTTATCTTCGGCAATACATTACACGATGATTATTTCATTTCAGGGAACAGCGCACGCTTGAGCGCAAGTTCAACGCCGCGCACTTCAGCTAACCCTTTCAAGCGACCAATCGCAGAATAGCCAGGGTTAGTTTTCTTCTTCAGATCGTCTAGCATTTGGTGACCATGATCGGGACGCATAGGAATTGGGCGCATATCCCCTGCTTTCTGACGACGTTGCTCTTCGGTCAGAATCGCTTTCACCACGGAATACATATCGACATCACCCTGCAAATGCGCACCTTCATGGAAGGTTTTCGGGTTTTGCTCACGACAGGTAGAACGTAAATGCGTGAAATGAATACGATCGCCAAAGGTTTCAATCATCTTAACCAGATCGTTATCGCCACGAACGCCGTATGAACCGGTACACATGGTGAAGCCGTTATAGATACTATCAACGGTTTCCTTCAGCCATTGCATATCTTCGATGGTTGAAACAATGCGTGGCAGTCCCAGAATTGGACGCGGTGGATCATCTGGGTGAACCGCCAGCTTCAAGCCGCACGCTTCGGCAACGGGTACGATCTCTTTCAAGAAATAGCCCATGTGCTTGCGTAGCTTAGCCTTATCAATACCGTCATACTCGGCTAAACGAGCGCGGAATTGATCCAGCGTGTAGCCCTCTTCCGCACCGGGTAAACCCGCAATGATATTGCCCGTTAACTTAGCAATATCGGCTTCGCTCATGGCGTCAAAATAGGCTTTAGCCTGAGCTTGTTCATCTGCCGTGTAATCCGCTTGTGCATTTGGGCGTTTTAAAATATGCAGTTCAAACGCCGCAAACGCAATTTGATCGAAACGCAGCGCTTTAGAACCATCTGGCAATTCATATTCAAGATCGGTACGCGTCCAATCCAGAACGGGCATAAAGTTGTAGCAAACCGTATCGATGCCGCAGGCCGCAAGGTTTTGCAGAGACAGTTTATAGTTGTCGATGTGCTGTTGATAGTTGCCGGTTTGCGTTTTGATCTCTTCGTGAACCGGAACGCTTTCAACCACGGACCATGTCAGCCCTTTTGCCGCTAAGATAGCCTTACGCTTCTCAATTTCTTCAACTGTCCAAACTTCTCCGTTAGGGATATGGTGCAATGCGGTGACAACACCGGTTGCGCCTGCCTGACGAATATCATCCAAAGAAACCGGATCGTTCGGGCCATACCAACGCCAAGTTTGTTCCATCTGTCTCTACCTTCTGCGGGTGAAAATACGATTTATCATGATTAAGGGAATTCTTCTGTGGCAGCTTTGGCAGCAATCTCTCGATGTTTCCAGCAAAATAGTGGGTAAAAAACTCAAGCTGTTATACCAAATACCACAGATATCATTTAGCTTTTACCTTACTCTTTGCTGGTTTTCTGTCAAAACCCAATCCACTATTGGTTGATCCACTTCACGAATATTTTAGAATTTTGGACTAACCAATTTCATTTTCTGTCATATGACTTTAGACTGCAAGCCACTTTAGCGATCTTCGAAGATGTCAGACCGCATTAATTCTCAGGCCATAAACGTATTTTTATGCCGTGAGCATAAGCGAGACAAAGTGGTCTAACATCTTTTGCTTTACCGTTCTGATGCTGACAGACTTTTTCCCGTCTGCCACGTTCATCTTCTCAATGGAGTTCAGCATGAAAAACTTAGCCAACCATTCTTTGCCAGACGGTGTAAAACAACCCACTTATGACCGCAGCCTTTTAAAAAGCCGTATCGTTCACCTTGGCTTTGGCGCTTTTCATCGTGCCCATCAGGCATTGCTGACAGACCGAGTGCTTAATCAGCAAGGCGGAGATTGGGGTTATTGTGAAGTTAACCTGTTCGGCGGCGAAAAACTGATTGAACAGCTACGCGAGCAAAATCATCTGTACACCGTTTTGGAAAAAGGCGCTGAACATAATCAGGCCGTGGTGGTAGGTTCTGTGCATGAATCACTGCACTCAGAAATTGACGGCATCCAGGCCGTTATTGAGAAAATGGCGGAGCCACAGGTCGCCATTGTTTCGTTAACCGTTACGGAAAAAGGCTACTGCATTGAACCAGGCAGCGGAAAACTGGATCTCAATAACGCCTTGATCCAACGCGACTTAGCCACTCCCTTGGCACCAACTTCGGCACCAGGCGTGATCGTGGAAGCTTTACGTTTACGCCACGAACGCAACCTTGCACCGTTTACCGTTTTATCTTGCGACAACATCCCTGAAAACGGTCACGTGGTTAAAAACGCGGTTCTCGGGTTAGCCAAGGCACGCGATGAAAATCTGGCTGCTTGGATTGAATCTAACGTCACCTTCCCAAGCACCATGGTTGACCGTATTGTACCGGCCGCCACGGAGGAAACGCTGGCCGAAGTCGCTCAGGCGGTGGGCGTGGAAGATCCTTGCGGCATCGCCTGTGAGCCTTTCATTCAATGGGTTGTGGAAGACAATTTTGTTGCAGGTCGCCCACAGTGGGAAATCGCTGGCGCAGAGCTGGTGAGTGACGTACTGCCTTACGAAGAAATGAAGCTGCGTATGCTTAACGGTAGTCATTCATTCATCGCGTATCTGGGATATCTGGCTGGCTATCAGCACATTAATGATTGCATGGAAGATCAGGCCTATTGCACCGCGGCACACCGTTTAATGCTGCAAGAACAAGCCCCGACGCTACGCGTAACCGGCGTTGATTTAGGTCAGTATGCTGACCGTTTGATCGAGCGCTACAGTAATCCATCATTGAAACATCGCACTTGGCAAATTGCGATGGATGGCACCCAGAAACTGCCTCAGCGCATGCTGGATTCTATTCGTTGGCATCTTGCTCACGGTAGCGCTTTCCCATGCTTGGCGCTCGGTGTAGCAGGTTGGATGCGTTATGTCGGCGGCGTAGACGATCATCAACAAGATATTGATATTCGTGATCCTATGGTGGAAACATTAAAGGCGGTGGTTGCTGAAAGCCAAGAAGGCGAAGCCCGCGTTCAGGCATTGCTGGGCATCAAAGCGGTATTTGGTGATGAGTTGCCAAAACAGGCTACGTTTGTCGAAGCCGTAACCCAAGCGTATTTAGCGCTAGTAGAAAATGGCGCGGCACAGACCTGCGCACAACTGGTTAAGTAACTGACGTTAATGGGCTATCCCTCATGGGATAGCCAAAGCGGTAAACTTTATCTGATAGCCTGTCGATATATTAAGAATTCTAAAACAGCCACTTATCGCTAAAGACTTTGAGATCTTCTGGACGTCCAAATAAATACCCCTGCAAAAAATCAAGGTTATATTGCTTCAGGTGCTCCGCCTGTTCCGGTGTTTCCACCCCTTCCGCTACCGTCACCATTTGCAGACGTTTAGCTAGATCAATCACATTATCGACGATATGCCCTGATAGCGCATCTGACCCAATCATGCGGATAAAGCTCTGGTCAATCTTAAGAATATCGATATGGAACTCACGCAGATAAGCCAAGCTTGAGTGGCCGGTGCCAAAATCGTCTAACGCAATAAGCACGTCAAGCTCGTGTAACTCATGGAATATGCGGTTCGTCATTTCACTTGGCACAATCAGCTGGCGCTCAGTTAGTTCTAATACCATCTGAATTTTATACCCTTCAAAGGCGGCAAGAAATTGGCGACAATCCTCAACGAGGCTGAGATCTTTGAAATGACTCGCGCTAATATTAATTCCGAAATGGAAATTATAGGGGAGGTGTTCCGCCAACGGCGAAAAATAGTCTCTCACCTGCGCCATTAAATCCTGCGTCATCGGCACGATTAGCCCTGACTCTTCGGCTAAAGGAATAAATTGGTTAGGCGCAATCATCCCCATCAGCGGATGACGCCAACGCATGAGCACCTCGCATCCAGTCAAATCATTGGTGTTTCCGCTAACAACAGGCTGAATAAACGGAATAAATTCATGATTCCTTAAGCCACTTTTTAACTCAGATAATGGTGAATTCACCCGCCCCAATGTGCGATAGGTAACAAACCCCAGCAAGGCGGCCAGAAGTGGAAATAAAATAATGCTGCCGGAAGAGTATTCCCACACATACTCCCAATGGGTGCTGGTGGGAATTTCCGTCGCAACCGAGTAAGGAAAACGCCTTGAGGTCTGAAAATAACTCGTGCCATTGGGGCGGAATTTCTCATTAGACACATGACCTGAACTGTCCATCCAGCTAGTACCAACTAATAGATGGATTTCCGTCGGTATTTGCAACAGCTCCAAAACATTCTTTAGATAATAGCCATCAACGCCAACCAAAACGCTATGTTCACCGTAGGCTTTGCGAAATGCAATAAGCGAGCGATTCGGCGTAACTGGATTACCGTTTAGCATCAGCAGCATGCCATTAACGTATTTACTGGTGCTCACACTGGTGGCATAATTTCCCGCGAGAGATGAGCAATAAACATTATCACCAGTGGCCAGGTTAACTGTACGGATATCTGGAACGACGGTAACCTGATAACGCAACGCATCCTGCGTTTCAGGGCTACAGCTCTTACCTAAAAAATCATGCACCGCATTGGCGGCGGTTTCCGCATTTTGTAACGTCGCATCAAATTGCAATATTGCACGCTGCAAGCGTTGTTCAATATCTCGCTCCATTCCGCGTGAAATTTGCCATGAAATAGTTAGCACGGCGATGATAAGTATTAAAATAACGACCAGAAGAGAGACGATAAGTCTAACGACAGGACGGAAGCTCGCTGTGCGAAAAAGTTGTGTCATATATCAGTTACCGGCAATTAACGACGGGTATAGTTTTTATTATGTCGATAAACAGCCATAAATAGCTAATCTATTGCGCAATATAGGAACTTACCGCACAAGCTTATGAAAAACCAACGGCAAAGTGTCGTTGATGGCGTGCAATTATGGTAGCAACACGCTAATGAAAGTATAAGCCTACTCGCTCTGTAACACGGGTGTTGATTCAAATAAAAAACCATCAAAACTCGGATCCTCAGGATCAGAGATTTCTAGCAGTTTGGTTTTTACATTTTCTAAATGCTGCCACATCGCCTGTTTCGCAGATTTCGCGTCACGGCGAAGCACGGCATGCAGAATTTTTTGATGGTCGTCCAACCAATTCCAGCGGTAGCTGAAGTCACTGGTATGCACGTGCAGCCCACTCCACATTGGGTTATGTTTTCTTGCCTGCCAGGCATCGTGAACCATGCTTGCCAATACGCTGTTTTGTGTAGATTGCGCAAGCAGGCAATGAAAGAGTTCATCTGCACTTTCATCAACCGTCCCTAATGACAATGATTGACGCTCTTGTTCGATAGCCTTGCGCATCTTCATGATGTCAGCCTTGGTTGCCTGAACAGCTGCAAACGCCGCAATCTCGCTTTCCAGCAGTTGCCTTGCTTGAAGTAATTCAAAGGGTCCATAGGTATTTTCATCAAGATCGGTCACTGTAGTACGGCGCTGGCTTTGCGGCAAAGCAACAACATACACGCCAGAACCTTTACGAACATCAATCAGCTTTTCGAGTTCGAGCATGATAAGCGCTTCACGCACTACGCTGCGGCTAACGCTAAATTGTTCCGCAATATCACGCTCAGGGGGTAAACGCTCGCCAATGGGATACTCGCCTTGCGCAATGAGTTCACGCAGAGTATTGCCCACTTCTTGATACAATCTCATATTGCTACCTTTTATACCGATAACGAGGGCGAATAATGTCCAGCATAAAGATTGGCCAGACCAAATCCCCAAATGATAGGAACACTTGCCTAATTTGGTCTGATTATATCACAGCAGAAAAATGAGCTTGGCAAAATACGTCAGTAACAGGGTCTGGATAGCGACAGTCCAAACCCTATTGACATCCACCAAAATATTAAGAAACGAATGAACACCGTGAGTTAATGATAATTGAGCGTTAATACGCCGAGGGTATGTGTTGTATTGACCCAATTTAATTGGCTGGTTCCAACCGAAATAGGAAGATCGACAGGAGCCGTGCCAATCTGGCTAATTGGCTGGCTAAACGTTGCAGTTTGACCACCGTTGTAACAACGGGTTTTTATATGGTTCTTGTCGACACCGACATCACAAGCATCTTCAACAATCGAGCCAACAAAACGAATAACACCCACATTTACAGCCTGAGCTTCAGGCATTAATCCAGCGATAAAAGGCAATCCCAAGCCGACAGCGAAAAACATTGATAACCAAATCTTATTCATGGTCACCTCTTGAATTTTCACACAAAAACACGCTAGCCGGTAAATACATCAATCCACGCAAATCCTATGCGTAGAGCGTGATTTAAAGGTAGCAGCCTGTGCAAAATACAACGGCACCAGAATAGGAAACCTTAAGAAAAAATGTCGTTTAGGCGATATACAGCAGGTAACTATGCTGTAGAGAAAATTATTAGCGTTTAATAAGGCTAAATTGGCAAGCTTGAAGCAGATAACGACAATAGATTTTTTTTACTATTTTCTTTTTTGTTTAACTTTGGTTTAACGTGGCAGCACTTTCCCTCCCCTGAGATAGTGTGTAATTATGGTAACATTCGGGACGAAAAGCAGTTAAATCGGGGCGTTAAATGACTAAAGTAAATCTCATCACCGGATTTTTGGGTAGCGGTAAAACCACCACGCTACGCCATTTATTAGCCAATAAACCCGAGAATGAAAAATGGGCTGTTTTGGTAAATGAATTCGGTGAAATTGGCATTGATGGTGCGCTGTTAGCAGATACAGGAGCGGTCTTGAAAGAGATCCCCGGTGGATGTATGTGCTGCGTTAATGGCCTACCGATGCAGGTTGGCTTGAATATGTTGCTACAACAAGCCAAACCCGATCGTTTGTTGATTGAGCCTACAGGGCTTGGACATCCCAAACAAATCCTAAACCTGCTGACATCAGATACCTATCAAGCGTGGCTAGATCTCAAAGCCACATTTTGTGTGCTTGATGCCCGCCAGCTTAGCGATGACAAATACACCAACAACGAGAACTTCCGCGATCAGCTTGCCGCAGCAGATATCATTGTGGCGAATAAAGACGATACCTATAGCGACAACGATCGCAAGAAGCTCGACGACTGGTATCAACAAGCAGGCTTAGAACGTCGCTTGGTATCGACGCAGCATGGGCAGCTTGATGTGACATTACTCGATAGCCCGCGTGAAAACGTCACCGAGTTACCTAATGCGAAACATCACCATCATGGTAAAGCGCCAGCATCCGGTATTGCGGCTCTACGCCTTCCAGACGGACAAAATTGGCGTCGCTCGCTAAATCAGGGCCAAGGCTATTTTAGCTGTGGATGGGTATTCAGTGCCGAGACCTGTTTCGACACCGTTACATTGCTGGAGTGGGTTCGCCTTGCACCGGTTATACGCGTTAAGGGAAGCCTGCGGATCCCTGAAGGAACCTTGATCGTTAATCGACAGGGCACTGATTTTCACATTGAAACACAGCAGACACCGCCGCTAGACAGTCGCATCGAGTTAATTCATGACGCCGAAACCGACTGGAACACATTACAAAGCGCGCTCTTAAAGGCTCGTATTAAAACAGCACCTTAAACATATATTTTCATTTTTACAGGTTAGGCTTAGCACATGACTCGTCGTAATCTGCCGTGGATTATTTTGTGTAATCTTCTTGGCTTCGCTTTATTCTTTTCTTGGTATTTGGCTCCAAATCACGGATTTTGGTTCCCGATAGACTCGTCGATCTTTTTCTTTTTTAACGACCATCTGGTTACCAACCGTGCCTTTCTCTATTTAGTCGCCTATACCAATAATCGTGCGTTCGATGCCATAGCTCTACTGTGTATGGGGCTGCTGTATCTTTCCTTTTATGTCAAACAGGACGGTTACGGCAAGCGCAGAATGCTCATTTTGGGCGTTGTCATCTTGCTAACTGCGGTCGTCTTAAATCAGCTTGGTCACATTCTTCCCGTTAAACGCGCGAGCCCAACCAACTTTTTTTCCCACATTCATCGGGTAGGCGAACTGACCGGAATTAACACCAAAGACAGCTCAAACGACAGCTTCCCTGGCGACCATGGCATGATGTTGATTATTTTTGCCGTCTTCATGCTGCGTTACTTTACGCTTCGCTCTTTTATTATTGCGCTGGCGATTTTTGTGGTATTTATTTTGCCCCGCATCATGATTGGTGCGCACTGGTTCAGTGATATCGCCGTCGGTTCTCTCAGTGTTGTGCTAGTTGGCCTAAGCTGGTGGCTACTCACACCTGCATCAGACGCCTTATTGAACTGGTTAGACCGACATTTGCCTGGCAAATATCGTCCGCAATAATCCATTGCATCCCCCTGAATCCGTGTAAGCGATTTGGGGGGATAAATGAGCATTGCATAAATCCTCATTCAGATAATTCCTATACCATCCACCCTTTCTGTTCCCCCTTTTATTCCGCGTGCCTCTTTTTTAATAATCTTTAAATATTACATATTATTACAGCAGCTTCTTATTCTTTAAAATAAACAAAAAGTCTCGCCAAAACTATTTCGATCCGGTAATCTTTCAACGTTTGTGCATAGATTCTGAGTTTTTGAGAATAATAGCGATAAAAGTGTGCTCCACCGCACAGATCTCGTGTGTAAACATTGTCACATGTGGATCCTATTATTAGTCTCTTGAATGGCATTTTTAGATAGCGACTCCGTCGTTAAGGACAAAAAGGAAAATCTTCTCCAATGGTCAAGTCTCAACCGATTCTGAGATATATCTTGCGATTAGCGCCTGCTATCGCCGCCGCAGTACTTCTGTCGGCATGTAGTGCTAACCATTCTTCATCTGATAGATACGCACAAACTGATACGCATGCAGTTAAAGACAAAGATGGTCTTTTACTTCAAGCTTCTCAGGATGAATTTGAAGCAATGGTTCGTAATGTGGATATTAAATCCAAAATTATGGATCAGTACGCAACCTGGAAAGGTGTACGTTATCGCCTCGGTGGCGATAGTAAACGTGGTATTGACTGTTCAGCATTTGTTCAACGTACTTTCCGTGAACAATTTGGCTTGGACCTGCCTCGCTCTACGTCAGAACAACAAGATACTGGCCGTCAAATCCAGCGTACCAAGCTGCGTATCGGTGACTTAGTGCTGTTTCGTGCAGGCTCAACAGGTCGCCATGTCGGTATCTATTTAGGTAATGATCAATTTGTTCATGCTTCCACCAGCAGCGGTGTGACTATCTCAAGCCTGAATGATAGCTACTGGAAAGGCCGTTACCGCGAAGCTCGTCGCGTGTTGACCAACCCAGCGCACAGCTAATCCATACGCACAAACACCTGATTGTCCTAAATGCCAAATAAAACGCGACTTCGGTTGCGTTTTTTTATGCCTGCAACCCTTCCCTCCCCACTGGGATAGCCACAATATTCTGTAATCTCTCTAAGAAGTAGGCCGATTATCGTGATGATTTTGTGATCGGGCGGATGTTTTATCCGGCTAGGCTTGAAATGCATCACAAATCACTGTGGATCGAGATCTATAAAAAAACAAAAAATTAACATTAAGTTAATCTATTTGTATTCAATTTCTATTTTCTTCCCTAATATCTTGAATGTCATGCGAACGAGTCGTTCTCTTTCGCAATACGTTTATAGATAAAGGCCATCAGAGCCTATGCCTAAAAATACATGCCTCATCGATCCGGTACTTCGCCGCTAACCGCTGTGAAATAACAAACCATGGCATGCAACTTACAGACAGGTAAAAGGAAGAGACATAATGGTAGAGCAGATAAAGGTTGAGGCCACGAGCCCCGCTAAAGGGGAAGATCATCTACGGCGTAACCTCACCAACCGTCATATACAACTCATCGCTATAGGCGGTGCCATCGGCACCGGCCTCTTCATGGGCTCAGGCAAGACAATCAGTCTCGCAGGCCCTTCGATCATTTTCGTCTACATGATCATCGGCTTTATGCTGTTTTTTGTGATGCGCGCAATGGGCGAGCTACTTTTATCCAATCTGGAATATAAGTCCTTTAGCGACTTTGCTGCCGATTTATTAGGGCCATGGGCGGGTTATTTCACCGGCTGGACATATTGGTTCTGCTGGGTTGTGACAGGCATAGCCGATGTCGTCGCGATAACGGCCTATGCGCAATTTTGGTTCCCTGGGCTTTCAGATTGGGTCGCCTCGCTTGCCGTCGTGCTTTTACTCCTAGGGCTGAATTTGGCTACCGTCAAAATGTTTGGCGAAATGGAGTTTTGGTTTGCGATGATTAAAATTGTCGCCATCGTTGCACTGATTCTGATCGGGCTAGGTATGGTGCTGATGCACTTTGAATCACCGACCGGTAGTGTGGCTTCATTTAGCAATCTTTGGAACGATGGGGGCTGGTTCCCTAAAGGCTTAAGCGGTTTCTTCGCGGGCTTCCAAATTGCGGTTTTCGCCTTTGTCGGTATTGAACTAGTCGGGACTACGGCGGCAGAAACGAAAGATCCTGAAAAATCGCTACCGCGCGCCATTAACTCGATTCCTATCCGCATCATCATGTTCTACGTATTTGCCCTGATCATGATTATGTCGGTAACACCCTGGAGCTCTGTGGTTCCTGATAAAAGTCCATTCGTTGAACTGTTCGTACTCGCCGGTTTACCAGCAGCTGCTAGTATCATTAACTTCGTGGTGCTAACCTCTGCTGCTTCCTCAGCCAACAGCGGCGTCTTTTCAACCAGCCGTATGCTTTATGGCTTAGCGCAGGATGGTGTCGCACCTAGACGCTTTGCTCTGCTCTCTAAACGCGCGGTTCCTTCATCAGGTTTAACGTTCTCTTGCGTTTGTCTGCTGGGCGGCGTAGTCCTTATCTATTTAATCCCTAACGTAGTCACCGTCTTTACCATGGTGACTACGGTATCGGCAATTCTGTTCATGTTTGTTTGGTCAATTATTCTTTGTTCATACATGGTTTACCGTAAACAGCGACCTCATCTACATGAAAAATCTATCTACAAGATGCCTTTTGGAAAATTAATGTGCTGGGTGTGCCTCGCCTTCTTTGCCTTTGTCATCGTGCTCCTCACGCTGGAAGCTGATACACGTCAGGCATTAATGGTAACGCCACTCTGGTTCATTATTCTTGGGTTGGGTTGGGTATTCATTCGTAAACGCCGCAGCACTCAATAAGCATCTCACCTCACCAAAAAAAACGGGCCAAATGGCCCGTTTTTTTATATCTCTAACTGATGAATAATCTCTGTACCACCTGAGAACTCAAATTAATAAGCGCTCTCTTTACGGTTTTTGAATATGTGGCGCACAGTGACTAACCCTACAGAAGTGATCCCGCCTAAAATAAGTGCCAACAACACAATCAACGCTGTTTTTGGACTGTCTTTTTTAACTGGCTCATTAGGTGTCATCATATATTTGTATGCGGTAAAATTAATATCCGCTAACTTCAGTTCACGCAGCTTGCTGATCATCATCTTGCTGTCTTGCAAACCAGAGTTCAACTGCGCCAGATCGGTAATCGATTTTTCAATTTCTAGCTTACGTTTTAAGCCATCAGATCCCAACGCAATAGAAAAATCGGGATCGTCTTTAATTGCGGTGCCATTACTATACAGTGGACGTTTAACTCCGGCCGCATCGGCAATGGACAAGGAATAGCCTAAGCGATTGATATTCACCGCTTGCACATTTTTTAAACGTTCAAGCGCCATATCATATTTTGCTTCTTCACTGCTCAGGTTAATATCGATTAGCCGCTGGATCCTACTAGCGATTAACTTTTCTACCGAGGCGTTAACCGCTGAGATATAGCCTTCCAGCGTTTTCTGCGCATCTTCACTGTTATCGGCGGTAAATGATAGCTTGTAATAAGAATAAGCCGTATCTGCAGGTGTTTTACTCAATGCGCTACTAAAAGAGGCAAACGATTTGGTCGCCAAGCTGTCAAGTATCTGACGTTTAGCCAATTCATTATTAGGGCCAACTTTCTCAATGAGTCGCTTGTAATAATCGGTAGTCACAAGATACTGACGACGCAAGATCTGAGAGTCATAGTCTCGAACAAAGAGGCTTAACAGATCTTTTTCGTCAACGCTGAAATCAATGCCCAAAATCGCCAGTTGCGGCTTTAGTTCATCGAGTGAGGTGAGTTCCTGAGTTTGCGGAGCGATAACAACGGCATCACTCGTCCACTTTTGAGGCAGAATTTTCGCAATTCCATACCCAATTAAACCAAAACAAAATGTTATGATTAAAATTGTTTTATATGATTTAATTACAATCAGCAACCATTCAATCAAATCAATCTCATCATCACTTGAGAATGGAGGCTGGGATTTTCGCTTTGGATTTTCGATCACAGAATCAAAATTTTCTTGCTGTATTGTAGCCATAATTTCGCAAAAGATTCACACGTTGTATATGTAACTGAAGATAAAATAGGACTTTTCTCTAAAAAAAGAATACTGGATAATTTTTTTTATAGATACTGCACAAATTAATAACTTAATAAATAAAAATTTAAATCTAATTAAAGACAAAAATCCAATTAAAAATTCTTAAAAGATAGTATTATCTGGTTTTTATTCTTAATAAAAGCGTCGTGATGATATTTTGACTTATAATAATTTTCGTTTATCTATCTGATTCACGAGCCAAAAAATGCCTATTAAATAGGCATTTAAGGTGATTAAATTTGCGACAATTCTTGAACAAATCAAGATGATTACATCTCTCTAATACCGACAATATTCAAACAAGACTCGAGTTGTAACTTAATACTCAAAGGGGTTTTAATCTCACCATTGAGACAGCGTTTTGTCCAGCGCACCGTTTCCTCTATACTTTTTGCCTCTGCCAATTCTGGCTTATCCCCCTCTCCCATTTCACGCGTCACCAGTGTACTCATTTCACCTTCTCGGCATAAATGCATTTGCGGACAGCGCAGCGGATTTGCATACGCCTCGCCTTCCGTTCCATGGAGTAAAAGCGCAGTGGATAATGTTTGATTAAATAACCCCGCCATTCTGTGGATATATTCTGGGTGGGAAACACTGGCAATGCGCAAAGCGTCACCGGCAAAAGGGTTAATCATCTTGATTAGAGTATGTGCACTATTACGAACGCCCATTCGCCAACGTAATGACAGCACTTGATGCATCTCTGGCGCTAAATCTTCAACACAAATAAAAACCGGTTTACCGGTTTTCCAATCGATGTTTTGCACATCGCGCGTCGGAGAAACACCCAGCTCTTTGAATATCTCAGCGCTAGTAACACGACCTGGATCTTGGCTAACACCATGCACCAAAACGGGAACACCTTCTCTGGCAAGTAACAAAGCCAGCAATGGCGTCAAGTTCGCCTGCTTACGTGCTCCATTGTAGCTTGGGATCACAATCGGCATTGGCATATCAACAGGCAGCGCAAGATTGGCGGAACGCAGCTGCATCGCACGATAAAAACCGAGCATCTCCTGCTCGGATTCACCTTTGATACGCAAAGCAATGAGAATACCGCCTAGCTCCAGCTCAGGGACACGGCCCGCGAGCATATCGCTAAACAAGCTCTCAGCGAGTTCAGCGCTGATATCACGGGCGTGATTCTTTCCTCGGCCCACTTCTTTAATGATTTGTGCATAATCCACGGCAACACCTCGTACTCATCCATTTTACATTTGCGTTATATTAGGGATAGTACGTGGCATTATTTGCCCTGACAATTGTACTTATCGCTAACCCTAGCCTCGACGGCGAGCACCGCGCTTGCCACGCGAGCCGCTCGCGGTTTTTTTATCGCTCTTCGATGCCGGAATTTCGGGCAGTTCACCTTCCGGCATTGGGCGTTGTTCAATCGGAAAGACCGGCAACGCGCCGAGTAAACGTGCGCCATAGCTTTTGCTCAACAGGCGACGATCATAAATAATGATCTCACCTTTGCACTCATGGCTTCGGATCAAGCGACCTACCTGCTGGATCAGTGTGAACGACGCGCCTGGCAAACTTTGAACTTCGAATGGATAGCGTTTGAGCGTTTTCAACCATTCACCTTCGGTGAGGATCACCGGGCTATCGATGGGCGGGAAGGCGACTTTGTGGATATGCACCTGTGTGAGCAATTCCCCTTTAAGATCCAAACCT
>Ga0256408_1001003_pt1 | contig 16675 bp, 16 predicted proteins | sample PhyAR1_FD_185998 | JGI IMG/M metagenome (GOLD analysis project Ga0256408, IMG submission 185998) | Leaf surface microbial communities from alfalfa plants in UC Gill Tract Community Farm, Albany, California, United States - DLSL A.R1 | ecosystem: Host-associated > Plants > Phyllosphere >...
CCTTCTGCACGTCAACTTGTATTAATTGTCAATGGTCATCGTTCAGATGAAAATGAGTGGGTGATTCAAAGAGATACGTTCCAACTGAATCTGTCGACTGGCATTTTGCAAGAACAATATACCGTCACCACTCATTTAAGTGAAACTTTTCTATTTGCTATTACTTCCTTTGTTTCTTTGACACAACAAGAAGTATATGCCAGTCATTATCAGATTGAACAAGCGAACTTTTCCGGAGAAATCATCCTTGAAAAGCACTTTTCCTTTGAGCTGGCTGATTCAGCATTATCATCAACAGAACCACAAGATCCACGTGTTGCAGCCTCTAAAAGTCAATTGACCGTCGAAACTATCGGGGCCAATACCGTATTGTTGACTACTCAAAATAGTCACCAACAGCTGTTATTGGGGCAAGTCAGTACTACTGATCAAGGAAGCGTGGCAGATACAGCCTTAATGTCTAAGCTTTGTTTTTCTGTTGAGCCTAACCAAATATATACAGCTGAGAACTTTGTCCTTTATTCTGAGATTTTGTCAGCAGCTAATGTTCAGGAGTTGTTAGGTGACTTTGAAACCTTAATGGATCAGTTAGAATTTCAGCATTTAGTACAAGCACAAAAAGTTGCTTTAACGAAGTTTTGGCAAGTCAGTGATATTCAAATTAAGGGCGATTCTACGTTACAAAAAGGCTTGCGTTTTAACCTGTTTCAACTCTTTCAAAATGCCGGACGGGATGGTCAGACGAATTTTGCGGCTAAAGGCTTAACTGGCCAAGGATACGAGGGGCACTACTTCTGGGATACAGAAATGTATATTCTACCCTTTTTTATTTATACACAGCCGGAAATTGCAAAAGCGTTGCTGCAGTATCGCTGCCAAATTTTGCCTCAAGCTAAAGAACGAGCCGCTATTATGAGTCAAAAAGGAGCCTTATTCGCTTGGCGTACAATTAATGGAGAAGAAGCCAGCGCATACTATCCAGCTGGTACGGCTCAAATACACATTAATGCTGATATTAGTTATGCTTTTCAATTATACGAAAATGTAACTGGTGATCATACTTTTATTCATGAGCAAGGTGCGCAAGTTATTTTTGAAACGGCTCGCTTCTGGTTATCTTATGGAACATGGGTCGTCAAAAATGGACGCCGGCAGTTCTGTCTTTATGGAGTGACCGGACCTGATGAGTATACAGCTTTGGTGAATAACAACTACTATACTAATAAAATGGCTCAAAACAACTTATTCTATGCCGTAGATTTGGCACAACGGTATCATGATCGAATTGATGCTAAAGAACAAGCAGCGTGGTTGAAAGCTGCTGAAAATATGTATTTACCTTATGATGAAGAACAACAACTGCTTAAACAAGATGATTCTTTTTTGGAAAAAGAACGCTGGCCTTTTGAAACAACGCCTAAGGCCAATTATCCATTGCTGCTGCATTATCATCCAATGATCATTTATAAATATCAAGTAAGCAAACAAGCGGACGGGCTCTTAGCGGAGTTGCTATTCCCACAAGATTACTCAAAAGCACAAATATTGCGAGATTACCATTACTATGAAGCAGTGACCACCCATGATTCTTCGTTATCGCGGTCAATTTTTAGTATTTTAGCTAGTCGGGTAGATCTGCCAGAAAAAGGGTATCGTTACTTTATGGATACGGCGTTGATGGATCTTACCGATCTACAAGGAAACGTCAAAGACGGTATTCACGCTGCGAATATGGGTGGCAGCTGGCTAAGTATGATTTATGGGTTTGCTGGATTATCCCCAGTTGCTAATGGGTGGGTTCTTGAAAACCATTTGCCGCAAGAAATCGAATCAATTTACTTTTCTTTAAGAATACGTGATAATGTGATTCGCGTGCATCTAACGCAACATGAACTTACTGGTGAAATCGTGGAAACTGGTCAGGCACTTCAATTAAAACCACAAGCTAACCAGCTATGGATTGTATTTGAATCATAAAAATATACTCTGAATATATATTTATAATATTTTAGGGAGCAACTATTATTGTGTTGCTCCCTAAAAATTATGTTTCATAGTTTTATAATATTAGAGAATAGTTTTGAAGCTTATTTTTTCTATTTTTATTCAAGATGTGAAATAAATGTCATCTTCGATCATGATATTGGACTTCATATCTTTTATGAAGTGTATTCTATTTTCTTTCTTTCGAATGTTAAAGTTATAAGCCGTAAGAAAAATTTCTAATATTCTGTTGTCATCTCGAATACCAACGATCTTATTTTTAACATCGTAAGCTTGGATTTTAGTTATAAGTAGTTCTTGCTTGATTTTCTTAATGATAAATAATTTATAAATTTTTATCAAAAAACTTCATATTAGATGAAGTTATAATAAATCGATTGCCTGCAGCTAATCTTTTAGTACAGGGAATAAACTTTGATTCTTTAAGACAAAATAAATATACATTCATTATTACGTCTAGAACGGGAGTTAAAGGGTGCTTCTACTAACAAAAGATATACCTAATGAATCACAAGTAACGATTTAACTATTGCTGCTAAGCAGCATTTAAAAAAATTTTATTAATAAAATTTTCAAAATTCCTTTTAAGTGTATGATATTTAGTGGTAGAATAAAATTAGAAAACGATTAAAAAGGCTGTGTAAAAGAAAGGAGTCGCCGTGCAAAAGAAATATTGGGTATCGGTTATTTTGTTGGTGCTTTTGCTGGGAGGTATTGGATTGTTTTTTTATACTAAGAATGAACAGCAACGTAAAGAACAAGAAGTGTTACAGATGGAACTGACGACTGCCAAGCAAATTAAAAATACATTTGCGGATGTAACTAAAATCGAGTTTGCAGAAAAATATGGGAAAAACAAGTTAACAGGTTATACATCAGTTGATGTGACGTTAACAACCAGTTATGGGGTAATATCAGTGATTGATGTGGATATGTCGTTAAAAGATATACCTAAAAAATTAGAATCATACGGAGTCAATCCTAAACTTTTAGAAGGTGTTACAGAAACTAAAGTTAAAATTATTTTTTCTAATAAAACAGAAAGGAGTTTATAATGGTGACAGAAAAGGAACTAAAAGATTTAAATAAAAAGGTATATCAGGTAGACCTTGGTTATAAAGAAAGCAAAATAAAATATACAAATAAGCCCAGCGGTCAGCTAAAAAATTATGAGCGAAACATTATAAAAGCTGGCAATCAAAATTTCAAAATCCTCTCCGTTAAAAATGGAGCTTACGGTTTTCAGGGCATGGCAGTGGCACCAATTATTGAAGGAGTGCCGGATGTTTCACAGGTTACCGTAGTGGCGGCCGGAACGTATCCTAAGGATATAGCAGATGTAAAAGCTGCTGCCAAAGGCATGTCGCCTAATGGTTCTCCACAAGTAGACATAGCTCTTACATATGTTGGTCAGCTAATTGATGACCATCCTGATTGGACCATTCAACAGTTATCAGGTTACTCTCAATCGGCCTACATGTTGAAAGTAGGTGCCCATTATCAGATTCCGACAACCGTATTTAGTGGTTGGTTCCAATACCGCTCCTTAACAAAAGCAGAAGCAGCTTTCATGAAAGAGAATCCCCATCTATTTTTAAATTACCGACAAAGTAATGATGATGTAACCAAGTGGAATGACTTTAACTCAACTTGGGGCAATAGCAATGATTTTGGCACAACGATCTGGGTAGCAGGAAGCAGCCACCAGTTAGATAGCTGGTCATTTGATGTGCAAACAGGGCAAGTGAAAATTTCAAATTCTCCAGAAAACGCCGAAGGAATTATGGTACAAACGAGCCATTACATAATGCGAGAATATACAAAGCAGTTGTCCACGTTGGCTCAGTTAAAAACAAAATTAACTGCTAGCGGTGGAGGTCTTTCTAAAAATGAAAGAATTTATTTAGAAGATCAACAAGCATTATTGTCCGTGGAGGCGGGGCGTTGTGCCTATCAAAATGCGATGAGCAATGCAATAAAAGTCTACCAAAACATAGTCTCAACGATAGAAGAGCTTTGGCAAGAAACCTTAAGGGAAGCTTACGACCAAACAGCAGAATTGTCTGACTATGAAATAAATGATAGTTTACGAGCAATCGGTGCGACTGAGCAACAAATGGTCACTGAGCCAACGGCCTTGTTTCAACAAAAAATCATTCAAGCTAAAGGGATGGATAAAGCATTTGCAACTCTATCAAATGAAATCAAAGGTAAAATTACTGAACTACTTCAAAAAGATTAGCAATTGGCACAACAGCTAACACCTTAAAAGGAGCTGAAAATGAAAGAAGAACAACTAACGGCAGCCTACCAGCAGAAGCGTCGCAACCTAGAAGCAGACGAAGATGTGCTAAAAGATGCACAACGTAAAGGAGAGCAACTAATCGAAGCAACCTTGTCGGATATTTATCGAATCGTACAACAATCAGCTGTGAACAGCCAGCCATTTGATCAAGCCAAACAGGCAATTATGCAAGTTGAAACCGAATATTTTGAGCAACTGGCTCAAGTCAAAAAACAAGTTGATCAGCAACAAGCAGAACTTGAAGAAGACTATCGAAAAGCATTGCAAAAAAGCAATCAAAAATCAGAGTAAGGAATGACTGAATTGGAAGAATTTGCCAAAAAACTACTCAAACAATTACAAAAAAATTTAGAAAAAATCCGTGTCCAAGCAATTGGCGTTGCCAAGCTGCAGCAAACTTATCAGAAGCAACAGACAGCTCAGCAACAAGGGCAAGAAGCAATCGAAAGTGCCAAAAAAGTTTTAGAAAATACTTCTCAAACTCTAGAAACTACCATTCAAGGGCAGTTTGGTGCAAAAGTGACTGAAGTATTTGAAAAGCAACAACAAACATTAACTAAATTATCCTCTTAAGTGGATTTCATCAAGTGACGCTAGTACAGAGGATAAGTAAAAGTGTTGAACAAATGCTGTATTTTCATTAAAAAAGGAGCAGGCCCTGTCTCATGTAGACAAGTTCTACTCCTTTTTTCAACGAAAAATTATCCTTCAGCTGCAGCTATTTCATTGGCAAGGTCAGTATAATCAATTTCATTGTCCATAAACTCAGCATTTGAAGTAGGAAAGTGTTGGATAAACTGATCCATTGCAGCAAGCTCTAACGTTCCGGACTCTAGTTCAAAACCAAGAATGTGACCGCCAAATTGATGGTCGTCAGCCAAAAAGTGCAAGTGGAAACCGGCAGCAGCAGCACCTTGGAAAAGTTCCGGAGTATAAAAACCGACAATCGTACCTTCAACATCTTCACGGATGAATTCCGGTTGGTTTTTAGAAACATTTACCAAACGATCATAAGGGCGTTCTTGTTTAGGCATGATTCGTATGTGCATTTTTTTGAAGCATCCGCTTAGTTTGACTGCGCTGAAAATGTTTTTACTCTGCAAATGAGCTTCTATAAATTGTTTAACTGCTTGATGGTTGGCTCCATCATTTATTGGCAATGATTGTTCTGGCTTAAAAGTAGTAACGGCTGCATAAGGCACCATTTCTGCTCCGGTTAAATGAACTAAGCTCCCATCGGCCCGTCCTTGGTAGGGCTGGCCAGCTAAAATAATCATTTCACCGTCTAATCCATGAAGTGTACCGATGCCGAAATCGCCCCAAGTTAGGATTTCTTTTAAAGGTGCTGTTCCATCCATCAAACCGGCCATTAAAGCTCCTAACGTTCCATGTTGGTGCAAGCTTGTTTTTTCATTCATAAAAGTCACCTTCTTAATAGAATTGGTCTGGTAAAATTGTTTCGCCTAATTTTTGGTTACCAGAATAGTCAATTGGAATATCAATCACGACCGGTCCTTCAGTGGCGAAGCCTTTTTTAATAGCTGCTTCTAGCTCATCAACATTTGTTGCACGTAATCCTTTGGCACCGAACGCTTCGGCGTATTTCACAAAATCGACAGGGCCAAAATCAACACCGGAAGACCGCTCGTATTTCATTTCTTCTTGGAATTCTACCATATTATATTTACCGTCATTCCAGATTAAATGAACGATATTCAGTTTTTTACGGACGGCCGTTTCTAAATCTTGAGCAGAAAATAGAAAACCGCCATCGCCGGAAACTGAGATAATTTGCGTGTTAGGCCGAATTAAAGCTGCGGCAATCGCCCATGGCAAGGCTACACCTAACGTTTGCATACCGTTACTAAATAGCAGGTGGCGTGGTTCGTAGCTTCTGAAGTGGCGTGCCATCCAAATATAGTGACTGCCGACGTCAACGGTGACAGTCATTTCATCTGTCGTCAATGCTTGTAGAGTATTGATAACTTCTAACGGATGGATTAGACCGTTTTCTTCATGAGATGTGGGAATGTCCCGTAATTCAATTTTTTCTTTTAACGTTTGTAAATAGGCTTTGGAATCTGCTGATAATGTATAGCCCTCCATATCATCAGTCAATAATGAAATTGTTGCGGCAATATCGCCAATTAGCTCTTTTTCCGGTTGGAGATAAGGGTCAATTTCCGCTAAAATGGTGTCTAAAACAATAATTGGTGCATCTTTTTCGGCATTCCAGTTGCGTGCTTCATATTCAATTGGATCATAGCCAATTGCGATGACTAAATCGCTACGTTTTAAAAGCATGTCACCTGGTTGGTTGCGGAATAAGCCGACACGACCGAAGAAGTGTTGTTTTTCCAGATTACGAGAAATAACACCAGCTGCTTGGAATGTTTCAACGACTGGCAAATTGATTTTGTCAAGTAGTCGCCGAATCGCTGCGGTTTCTTTACGACCAGAAGCGCGCATGCCTACTAAAAGCACGGGGAGCTTTGCTTCTTCGATTCGTTTTGCTAGTTGACGAATATCTGTCTCAGAAGCAGGGCCTAGTTTTGGCTCGCTTAGAGGATGAATGGCGTCATTTTTTACAGGAGCGTCTACCACATCCTGTGGAATACTAATGAAGCTGGCACCTTTTTTGCCGCTTTTAGTCAAACGGTAAGCATTGGTGATGATTTCTGAAATGGTTTCAGGGTCTTGAACTTCAGCGCTATATTTGGTAATTGGTTCAAATAACGGAGCATTGTTCATACTTTGGTGGGTAAGTTTTAGTAAATCGCTACGTTTTACTTGACCGCCTAACGCTAAAATAGGATCCCCTTCAGCAGTAGCGGTAACTAAGCCGGTGGCTAAGTTGCTGGCGCCGGGGCCGCTGGTAGCAATCACTAAGCCAGGTTCTCCTGTTAAACGGCCGACTGCCTGAGCCATAAACGCTGCATTTTGTTCGTGGCGGGTGACAATCAGTTCTGGACCGTCATCTTTCAAAGCGTTAAAAACGCCATCAATTTTTGCACCAGGAATCCCGAAAATGTAAGGGACGCGATGGTTTTTTAAACTTTCGATAATTATATCGTAGCCATGTTTTTCATATGTCATGTGTAACAACAACTCCTTCCTTTGATAGTATAAACTTGTTTTGACTTAGAACCAAGTGTTCTGTTTTCTTTAATATTCCTGATAAAATAAAAAGTAAACGAGCAAAAAAGACTCATTAGCCTTTCCTGCTCGCTTATAAAAGAGGCAAACTCTTGAATAACTGTTAGAGTTTGACTCTTTTGATATCAATGACAGTGCCTGTATGAGCGTCTGCTGTAAATTCATATTGAACGATGCCGTCATCTTCAATCCGAGAAATACCGCCAGTGTAAATTTTCGAATGAATGGCAAATTTTCGCAGTGGTTTTTGCTGGAATTCAATCCAAGAGCCTTCGATGGGGCCTTCTTTTAAAAAAGCGGCTTTAATAGTATCTAATACGTCATCTGCGGCGATGGTTCTTTTCCGTTGATAAAATAAGGTGGATGCAACGCCGCTTAAAAGACCGATTCCAACGCCGAGGGCCAGACCACCTTTAAAATAATCAAAATCATTTTCTGTATTCATATAATTGCCTCCTTTAGGCGTAAAGCTGCTCATTGATTTATTCGTCTTTGGTTTTATTTTACCATAGTCCTGTAGCTGTGGAGAAACAAAATACCGTTTTCCATGATTCTTTTAGTGCCTTCTCATATTCAGCAGTAAAAAAGGAAAACCAATGGGCAATTATTTTAAATTGAGTTATAATGGAAGACGAAATCATATGAAAGGAGTACCCATTCTTATTTTTTATAGATAAGACATTTTTGTTATACAGACAAATTTGTGCTCGCCAAAAAAGTCAACGGAAAAGCAAGCGATGGGACACACATCTATGGAAGAAAAAACATTTCAACGCATCAAAGAGCTCACAGAATTACAAGGAACCAGCGGATTTGAAGAAGATATTCGCGCGTATATGAAAAAAGAAATGACGCCTTTAGTTGATGAAGTACAATACGATGGCTTAGGCGGTATTTTCGGAATCAAACGTTCTTCTGTTGAAGCCGCACCAAGAGTGATGGTAGCTGCTCATATGGATGAAGTGGGTTTTATGCTAACACAAATTAACGATAACGGGCTTTTTCAAGTAGTGCCTTTGGGCGGCTGGAATCCGTACGTTGTTTCTGCACAACGCTTTACTTTAAAAACACGTAAAGGTGATTATCCATGTATTTCTTCTTCAATTCCGCCTCATTTATTACGAGGAACGAGCGGACAAAAACAATTAGAAGTTACCGATGTATTATTCGATGCAGGCTTTTCGTCAAAAGAGGAAGCAGAAAGCTACGGTGTTCGTCCGGGAGATTCTATCGTACCTCAAGTCGAAACAATTAAAACAGCCAATGGAAAAAATATTATTAGCAAATCTTGGGATAACCGTTATGGTTGTACGTTAGTTTTAGAAGCTTTGGAAGCATTACAAACAGAAGCATTAGGACACACATTAATTGCAGGTGCCAACGTTCAAGAAGAAGTCGGCTTGCGTGGCGCTAAACCTTCTGTACACAAATTCAAACCGGACTTGTTCTTTGCCGTAGATTGTTCTGCTGCAGATGACATTCAAACGAAAAAAGGTACTTTTGGTCACCTAGGAGAAGGTACTTTATTGCGAATTTTTGATCCAGGCATGATCACCTTGCCGCGCTTGCGGGAATACTTGCTGGATACAGCAGAAACCCATAATATTCCTTATCAATATTTTGTCTCAAAAGGTGGAACCGACGCTGGTGCCGCTCATACGACAAACGATGGTGTGCCAAGTACGGTTATTGGTGTGTGCGGCCGTTATATTCATACTCACCAAACAATGTTTAGCATTGCTGATTTTGAAGCAGCTCGGGAAATGCTTTTACAAACATTAAAAGGGTTGGATCAATCAACAGTCAATACGATTATTTACGGAAAGTAGGCCAAAACTTATGATCATACCAGCATCTTTAGAAGAGTTAGCCACCTATGTTGAAAAGGGTAAGAATGTTTTTTTCTTCACAGCTGACTGGTGTGGAGATTGTCGGTTTATTAAACCGATGATGCCGGCAATTGAAGCTGAGTTTCCACAATTTCAATTTATTGAAGTGGATCGGGATCGTTTCATTGATGTAGCTGCCCAATGGAGTATTTTTGGAATTCCTAGTTTTGTTGTGATTGATAATGGTCAGGAACTGGGACGGCTGGTGAATAAAAACCGCAAGACGAAAGAAGAAGTATGTGAATTCTTAAGGACGCTTAGTTAGTTTTCAACTGCAGGACGCTTCACTATTTTTGCTAAAAAATAATCATCAGGAAGGTGAATCTCATGGAAGAGCAAACGTATAAGAATATTCTAGTTGGGGTAGATGGTAGCGATCAAGCAACTTTAGCTTATGAACAGGCGATCGAAGTAGCTAAAAGGAATGGCGGGCGCGTGATTGTCGCTCACATTATTGAAAATCAAGTCTACACGTTGATGGGTTATTCAACGCTGAATAATAATTTAATTGATCAAGAAACAGAAAACGCCAAAGCAATATTAAATGATTGCAAAAAATATGCTGAAAGTGTAGCATTTCATGAAGTTGAAACGGTCATTTCATTTGGGTCACCAAAAGAACTGATGAGCCATGACTTACCGCAAAAATATGAAATTGATTTAATCATGGTAGGGCAATCGGGCTTAAATGCAGTTGAACGAATGATGATGGGAAGTGTTAGTAGCTATATTATTCGCCAAGCACCTTGTGATGTGTTGATTGTTCATCCAAAAGAAAACCAAAAATAAATAAGGAAAGTGAATATTTCAGCTCAATTAGTAAAAAGCTAGCCTTGAATGGTTGGAAGGGCTAAAAGAACTGTTGATTTTAATCGAAAAGTTGCTTATGTGAGGGAAAAGTTGACGAACTTTTTCCTCACATTTTTTGTAAAACTAACAGGCGAGTGGCCTAAAGCCTGAAGTAAGAGCAGGCGGTTCCTAATTAAAAGGAAAAAAGGTATGCAGAGATCGTAATTTTTTGATAAGATAGGACAGGATACCAATAAGGAGGAACAATTCCATGATTTTTGCTTATAATAAAGAACATGTCGGTGATGTCTTGATGATTGTGGTTGCTGATGACCAAGGAAAAGAAAAAAAAGTTGAACGCAATGGTCAAATTGCCCGAGTCAGTTTAGTGGAAAATCCAGAACAAGTGGTTGCTTGGAATATCTTTCAAGCATCAGACCTAATTGGCTCGATTGAAGGCCAAGGTCAAATAACGTTAACAGAAGCTCAAATCGAACGACTCAATGAAGCCATTAGCCAAGCTGGGTTTACTGAAACTATCGAACACGACCAAGAACCAAAAATTGTTATCGGCTTTGTTAAAGCTTGTAAAAAACATCCTGACTCAGATCATTTATCAATTACGCAAACAGAAGTTGATAATGGCGAAATTTTACAAATTGTGTGTGGAGCCCCCAATATTAAAGCCGGTCAAAAAGTAGTAGTCGCAAAGCCTGGTGCTATGATGCCAGACGGTTTGCTGATTTGGCCTGGTCTTTTACGTGGCGTAGAAAGCTATGGCATGATCTGTTCAGCCAAAGAATTACGTTTGCCGAATGCACCGACGAAAAAAGGAATCTTAGAGCTACCATTTGATGCAGAAATCGGTGCAGCTTTTGCAGTAGGAAAAGAATAATTATCCAACTATTAGGCACGCAAATTGATTGAACAGTAAAGTGGCTGGAACAAAACCATTGGTTCGTTTTGTTCCAGCCACTTTTTTTGGATAAACAGCGACCAAGCATCAGACTTGGAAAATTTCGTAAAAGCTCCTCAGTATAAAAAGTAGAGGGTACGTCTTTTCCTTTAATTGCTTGAACTGCATCGGTTTTTGGCTCAACCTTTTTTAATTATTTTTAGTTATTGCTGATTTATCGATGGTTAAGTTTACGGTAACGGTTTTTTCCTTCGCACCACGATAGAAGGTCACTTCTATTTTGTCGCCGACTTTTTTCTTGTAAAGCGCACTTTGTAGATCAGTCATGGAATTAACTTCTTTGCCGTCAATTTTAGTAATGACGTCATATTTTTCCAATCCGGCTTTATCAGCTGGCGTAGCAGTTTCAACGGAACGAACGACAACACCTGATTTGACAGACGCAGGGAGTTTTAAGATTTGTTCTTGTTGTTGAGCTGAAATTGATGTTAAATCAGACATTGTAATACCAAGAGCCGGACGAGTAACTTTGCCGTCTTTCTCTAATTGATTAATAATGGATACTACATCATTACTTGGAATGGCAAAGCCCATTCCTTCAACACTTACTTGGCTGTTTGATTGTACAATTTTAACAGAGTTGATACCGATGACTTGACCTTCAATGTTGATTAAAGGACCGCCAGAATTTCCAGGATTAATCGCAGCGTCTGTTTGGATAGCATTGATATTAATTGTTTCACCGGAGTCATTTTTGTTGACGATGTTCCGATTTACAGAAGAGACGATTCCTTGGGTAACCGAATTTGCATAATCAGAGCCTAAAGGAGAGCCGATGGCAATGGCTGGTTCACCAACTGTCAGTTTGCTTGAATCACCAAAGGTTGCTACTTGGCTTATTTTATCGGAGGAAATTTTAATAACCGCTAAGTCAGTATAAGAATCAGTACCGACTAGTTCTCCTTTTACTTTCGTGCCGTCGGATAAAACAACTTCCAAACCTTGTGCTTGATCAACGACGTGGTTGTTTGTTACTACGTAAGCATCCTTGCCATCTTTTTTGTAAATAACGCCACTACCTTCGCTGGCTGGTTCCAATTCACCACTGTTGTTATCAGATTTACGAGCGTCGTTATTCTCACCAAAAAGATTACCGAAAGGATCAGCAGAATTTTTGTTTGATTTTTGGAGATTAATGACAGAGACCACTGAGTTTTGAACCTTTTTAACAGCTTTTGTAACATCACTGGAAACATCATAGCTTACATTGCTGACTTTGGTTTCGCCTTTGGCATTAGTATTTGTTGTATTGGCAGAAGAGCCAGATGGTGATGGGAGAAGATTTGTATTAATCGCCGCATATGTACCACCTACCATTAATACTCCGCCCAATAAACCACCGGCTAAGCCGACGCCAAATTTTTTCCATAGATTATTTTTGTTTGATTTAGGTGTAATATCTTTTTTTTCCATAAAAATGACAGCCTCCTGATTAAGATCATTATATTCATAAACTTAGTATAGCTTTTTAGCACAAGTTAAGTCTATAGAAAAGCTTTGAATTTTTTATGAACATCATGAGGAAAAATTAATGAAAAAACACGAAAAATAAAGTTATACACAAGAAGCTGTGAAAAACTGGCGGGAAAAGCTGTGTATTGTTTTGTTAAAAGTTATCCACAAAATGTGGATAATGTGGATAAAAAAACGGGGAATATGTGTTTGTATAAAAAAACCTGTTATATAAGGTGATTTTTCTATTACGTCTGTGGATAAGTCTGTGCATATGTGCATAAGTATGTGGAAATGCTGTGGAAAGCCCTATGGTTTCGTGATAAAATAAAGGAAATTTGAAAAAACAGAAAGTAGCGTGAACTTGTGCGAATCAAAATTATTAGTGTGGGAAAATTAAAAGAAAAGTACTTAGTTCAAGGGATTAACGAATATTTGAAACGTTTATCTAATTATGCAAAATTGGAAATGATTGAAGTGCCGGATGAAAAAGCACCGGAAAAGCTTAGTGAAGCTGAAATGGAACAAATCAAAGAAAAAGAAGGCCAACGGATTTTAGCAAAAATTAGTGAAAATGACTATGTCTTTATTTTAGCTATTAATGGGAAACAATTAAGCAGTGAAGCAATGGCTAAAGAAATTGAACAATTAGGCATTCATGGACAGAGTCAGCTGGTCTTTGTTATCGGCGGTTCCTTAGGCTTAAGCACTGCGGTGGAAAAACGCAGCCAACAACAATTATCCTTTGGTAAAATGACCTATCCCCACCAATTAATGCGCCTGATTTTAGTCGAACAAATCTATCGTAGCTTTCGGATTATACGAGGAGAACCGTATCATAAATGATGATATTTTTGGACCAAAGATTCTAGTATAGCACGCTCCTGTTTAGCTGGTATAGTTCTAATAGAGAATTGTCTTAGAAGAATGGCGTGTGTTATTTTCAATGTCGGGGCTGAGTGACTTAATTGTATTCTTGGTTTCTTTTGTTGAACCAGTTAACTGTGTAGGAAGCTTGCCTTAAATGAAGTGAATCCTGCTTCATTTAAGGCGGAGATTCGGAACCGTATATTTGACAGAGCCGTCTTTGGTTCTGATCAGTGTAATGATGGAAAGCAGTTGTAGGAATCAATGATGATGGAACTGGAACTATTTTGTGTTTGCAACAATAGGGCTGCAGAATTGGCTAAAAAATAATTTAAGAGTATATAAGCTTTGAGAACATGGCTTCGATACGTACCAAGCGAAGCGTTTAGCTGGAGGTTGCCGGGATGAAGGAGACTTAATTAAAAAAGATAACTTTATCAATGGCTTACAAAATTCTTTCATTCGTCTAAAAAGATCAGATAGCAGCAACTTCAGCATGCTCTTTTTAATAGTGAAAGCGTTTGCTGTAAATGAAAACTTTGGAGAAAAACCAATGAAAGAAGCAGAATATAATTACACTAAAATACTCCCTATTGATTTTATTTGTGGATATGGATTGAAATCTATTTAGATTTTGGGATTAAGTTGGCAAGTCTTTGTATTTGTACAAATGAATAGTTTATAAGGTATAGTATGATAATGGGTGGGAATATGAATGGTATGCTAAAAATGATCATACCGTTGACTATCGAATTCATGGTGGCATGGTAGATGGGTGAAAGATCAAGAAGTTCAAATGGTCGAATTGACCGAAGGCGTCTATAAAATCACTTGGACGGAACCAAAAGGTATCGACGTTGCGCTTGATTTTATGCCAAATGAAGTGAAGCTTCACGGCACAATTTTTTCCTAGAATGGGTTTAAAAACAACCAAAAATTACTGTTGTTTTCCAAAATGAACATCTGCCTGAAATAGAAGCGGCTCGGGATAAATATGAAACTTATCCTAAATTATTGGTTCCGCAATTCGTGAAAATTTCTTATATAGGTAAGGCCGGTCTTGATAATGAAGAAGCAATCAGTGAAGCGCCTTATGCAGGCATGTCAGATGAGATTCGGGATGGAAAATAATTTGGTGAACAATACAAATGTCTTAACCGATAAATAAGTAACAGAGAACAATAATTTCATCACAAAATGCGTATTCTTTTTTGAAGTAAAAGAGTAGGTTTTTTTTTTTGACTTTCTATAATAGCAAACTGCTCAACACTGTTCCCCACACTCTTGCGTTTTAAAAGAAACAGTGTTGGATAAACTGGAAAACCCTTACAAAGTCAGGGCTTATATCCCTTGACATTTTTTGGCACAAGACTTGCTAATAATTAAGCGAAAGCTAAAGGAGGAGAAAAATGAACACGATTATTTTAGCCAGTCATGGAGAATTATCTCAAGGGATGAAACAAACAGCAGCGATGATTATTGGTTCTGAAGAGCACATCTATGCGTTATCTGCTTTTCGCGATGAAGATGAGCCAATCGCTGAACAAGTGAAACTCATTTTAAAAAAACAAGCATCAACTGAAAATGTTTATATTTTAACAGATATTCTAGGCGGTAGCGTCAATAATGATCTGATGGCACTAATTCAGCAATATCCAGGAATACATTTGTTAACAGGTATGAATTTACCTTTAGTGATAGGCATCGCTACTCAAAGTTGTCCTATCAGTCCTGATAGTTTAGCTGCAGTCGTAGAAGAAAGTCGGCAAGCACTAATTGATTGTCAACAATTATTTGGACAACATCAATTTGGAGGTGACGAATTATGATTAAGTTAGTACGTATCGATCATCGTTTATTACACGGGCAAGTAGTTTTTGCTTGGAGTAAATCATTAAACATTCAACGTATTTTGGTAATTAATAACGCAGCAGCAACGGATGAATTTAAAAAAATGTCGCTGAATCTCTCAAAGCCTAGCGGTATGAAACTAAACATTTTTACAGTTGAAGAAGCTTTGCAAAAAATGCCAAAAGTGGAACAGTTAAATGAAAATATCATGCTTATTTTCGGAAATACGAAAGAGGTTCGTCAATTTTGTGAAGCATATCCGAAGATTACCTCCATTAATTATGGCGGTATTATCAAAAAAGAAGGGTCGACTCAGTTTGGCAGTGCTGTCTTTTTAAATGAAGAAGAACTGGATGATGCCAAAGTCTTGAAAAATCAAGGGATCAGCCAATTTATCCAACAAGTACCAACCTCTAAAAAAGAGGATTTAAATAAAATGATCTAAAAGGAGCGTGATGTTGTTATGTTATTGCAATCAATTATTTTAGGATTGATTGGTGTCATTTGTATTGTTGACTCGCGATTGCTAGGCCGACTGAATTTTGAGCGACCGTTAATTGTTAGCACAATGGTTGGTCTTGCTTTGGGCGATTTAGAAAAAGGTTTGTTGGTTGGTGCTTCGTTGGAATTGATGTCGCTGGGTTTAGTGAATATTGGTGCCGCTGCTCCACCGGATATGAACATGGCTGCTATTATTGCAACAGCCTTTGCAATCTTTTCTAATTCAAAAGCAGAAACGGCGTTAACTATTGCAATTCCAATTTCAGTTTTAGGTCAAATGCTGGGTATTTTAATGCGAACAATTCTATCTAATTTAACACACTGGGCGGATCGATTAATCAGTGAAGGGAAGTTTAAACGAGCTAGAAGGATTCATATTATTTACGGTACAGGACTTTATGCACTTATGTACTTTATCCCGATTTTTTTAGCAATTTATTTTGGCACAGATTTGGTAAAACAAATCGTTGATGCCATTCCTGAATGGTTAACCAATGGTTTAACAGTAGCCAGTAAAATTCTTCCAGCTTACGGTTTTGCCTTGTTGTTGCAAACAATGCTGACGAAGAAAATGGTCCCTTTTTTACTACTGGGATTTTTGATCACTGCTTATTCCGGTTTAGGCATCACCGGCGTGGCAGCCTTTGCTTGTATCGTTGCATTTGTGATGTACATGATTGAATCTCGTTCGAATCATTCCGGTACAGACGGCGGCGATGCTGACCCATTAGAAGATTTATAAAGGAGGATACAGGAATGGGAAAAGAAAAAGATCCGAACAATTGGAAATACTGGCAATTCTTTTGGCGCTCGTGGGCGATTCAAGCTTCTTGGAATTATGAGCGTCAAATGAATATGGGTTTTATGTACGGTATTGCTCCAATC
>Ga0256408_1001011_pt1 | contig 16588 bp, 17 predicted proteins | sample PhyAR1_FD_185998 | JGI IMG/M metagenome (GOLD analysis project Ga0256408, IMG submission 185998) | Leaf surface microbial communities from alfalfa plants in UC Gill Tract Community Farm, Albany, California, United States - DLSL A.R1 | ecosystem: Host-associated > Plants > Phyllosphere >...
CGGCTTGGATCCGGCGGGAAGCTCGATCACGCGCACGCCGGCGAAGCGCCGTGCCCGCTCGGCCGTGTCGTCCGCGCACCCGTTGCACACGACGACGACCTCGACGGATCCGGCGGCGGCCGGCTCAGCCAGCGCCGCGAGGGTCCGCTCGATCACGGCCGCCTCGTCCCGTGCGGGGATCACGACGGCGGCGATCGGCGATCCGGTTCCGCGCCAGGTCGCGGCGGGAAGCGCGTCCCACGTGCTCTCGTCGCGCAGGGCCGTGACCGCCGCGCGGCGACCCCGCAGGCGGGCGCCGAGGATCAGCATCGCGCGGTGGGTCTCGGCGCGGTGCGGTGCATGGAGGCGCATGTACCGGATGCGGTTCACCTCGAGCAGGGCGTCGAGGGCGGGGGAGGAGCCGGATCCGCCCTGCGCGTGCTCGACGACGGCTTCCGGCGTGTACCGCACAACGAAGCCGGCATCCCGCACGCGCCGCAGGATGTCGGTCTCCTCCGAGTACAGGAAGAAGCGCTCGTCCCACTCGCCCGTGGCCGCGACGGCGGCCGCGGAGAACAGCAGCGCCGCGCCGGTGGCCCAGTCGACGTCGCGGGGCGAGAGGTAGGCCCCCGGGTCGCGCACGGTCTCCGAGAGGCCCGCGGGGCGCGATGCCCACATGCGCCCGAGCAGCGCGTCGCCGAGCGCACGCAGCGCCGTCGGCTCGCGGAACAGCGAGGTCGTGGTGGCTCCGGTCTCGTCCACGATGCGGGGCACAACGACGCCGCGTCGCGGGTCGGCGCGCAGCTCGGCCAGCATCGCGGCGAGGGCACCGGGGCGCAGGCGCAGGTCCGGGTTGAGCACGGCCACGGTCTCGGCGTCGCCCGCGTGCGCGAGCCCCACGTTGACCCCGCCGGCGTAGCCGAGGTTGCCGCCGGTGGGCACGGCGATGACGTCCGCGTGCCGCCGCGCGACCGCGAGGGTCTCGTCGGTCGGCGAGTTGTCGGCGACGATCACCCGCAGCGCGAGCCCCGCCGCCTCGGCGCGCAGGTCGGCGAGCAGCGGGTCGAGGCACTCGGCGCTGCCGTAGGTGACGACGACAGCGGCGATCTCCGCCCGGCCGTCGACGGCGAAGCGGGCGGGCTCAGGCATGACGCAGCGCCCAGTACGCGGGCGGGCCCTGCACGAGGTAGCGGTTCGCGAGCCGACGCGGCTCGAGCATCAGACGCCAGGCCCACTCGAGGCCCGAGCGCGAGATCCACCCCGGGGCCCGCGAGACACGTCCGGCGAGGAAGTCGACCACGGCCCCGAACGCGAGCAGCGCGCCCGCCCCCGAGCGCGCGCCGTGCTGCTCGATCCACTGCTCCTGCCGGGGCTTGCCGAGGCAGACGAGCAGGATGTCGACCCGGGCGGCACGGATCTCGTCGGCGATCCCCGCCGAGCCCTCGGGGGTGGCGAACCGCTCGCGGGGCGGCGCCCAGTGCCCGGCGAACCGCACCGCCGGCCAGTCGCGTGCCAGTCGCGAGCGCAGCGGATCCGACAGGGCGGGGTCTCCGCCCAGCACCCCGATCGAGAGTCCGCGGGCGGCCGCGAGATTCAGCACCTCGCCGATCAGGTCGCTGCCCGAGAGCTTGGGATGCGCCTGCCCGGTCTCACGTCGCGCGTGCGCGGCGATCGGGGCCCCGTCGATGAGGTTCAGCCATTCCACGGGCGAGCCGTCGGGCGGCGCGGACGACGCGCGGCCGAGGTGGGTGTGGCGCCCGAAATGGTGCAGGTGGTCGAGGTTGATCGAGGCGACCCCGAGGGGGCGCTCCGCGTGGCGCGATGCGGCGTTCGCGATGACCTCGAGCGCCGGCTCGGCCGCGACGAGGTGAACGGTGACGCCGTCGGTGTCCAGCGTCGGGATCGCTCCCGTGAAGGAGTCCACTGTGCTCATGCAGTGTCAGAGGCGCGAATCCGTCCCGTGATGCAGATTCGTCGCAATCCGTGGTGCGGCGCGCCGATCAGCCCAGCGGGGGCCAGGGGAGCGGACCGCGCGCGGCCTCGAGCTGCGCCGCGACAGCGAGGATCGTGGCCTCGCCGCCCGGCCGCCCGACGAGCTGCACGCTCACCGGGTGGCCGCTCGTCTCCACCGGGATCGTCAGCGCCGGGAGGCCCGCGACGTTGACCCAGCTGCTGTACGGCGCGTACTCGCACTGGCGCCGGAAGCTCAGCTCGGGATCGTCCTGCGCGAACCAGCCGATGGGGCGCGGCGGCAGCGCGAGCGCCGGGGTGAGCACCACGTCGTAGGCGTCGAAGGCGGTGATGGTCGCCCGCTCGAACGCGCGGGCCCCGGCGAGCGCGTCGAGCAGCTGACGGGACGTCAGGGCGCGCCCCGCGCGGATCAGCCACTCCGAGATCGGCTCGAGCTCGCCGAGCGCCTCGTCCGGCACGGGGATGCGCGCCGCCGATGCCTGCCACAGCGCCAGGAACATCGGGGCGTAGCCGGTCGGCCGCCACGGCGCGTCCTCGACGGCGTGGCCCGCGCGATCCAGGATCCCGATCGCCGTGTCGACGGCGCCGCGCGCACGCGGGTCGAGGCGGATCTTCATGCTCTCTTCCCAGGGCGAGACCGTCGTCACGCCGATGCGCAGCGCACCCGGATCCGCGCGGCCGGCGTCGGCGAAGGGGCCGTCGCCGGGCGGGCGGGTGGCGTAGGGCACGGCCCCGTCGACCAGCACGTCGAGCAGCAGCGCCACGTCGTCCACCGAGCGGCCGATGGGGCCGGCGACCGAGAGGCCGTGCGCCGAGTCCATGCCGGATCCGGAGCGCACCCGACCGCGCGACGGCTTCAGCCCCACCACACCGACCGTCGCCGAGGGGATCCGGATCGAGCCGCCCCCGTCGCTGGCGGGCGCGGCGGGCAGCAGCCCCACGGCCACGGCGACGGCGGCCCCGCCGCTCGAGCCCCCGGCCCCGTTCTCGGGGCCCCACGGGTCGCGCGCGGGCGGGCCGATCCGCGTCTCGGTGAAGCCGGTGAGCCCGTACTCCGGTGCGGCCGTCTTGCCGAGGCTGACCGCGCCGGCCGCATCGAGCACCAGGGCCAGCGGATCGGAGACGTCGGGCACGTGCTCCACGCTGAGGCGCGAACCGTAGCGCGTGGGCACCCCCGCCCGCGCGGTCAGGTCCTTGTCGGCGAGCGGCACACCCCACAGCGCGGGCGGATCGGCCGGGGGAGCGCCCAGCGAGGCGGCGTGCGCGCGTGCCGCCTCGCCGGTCACCTCGGCGAAGGCGCCGAGGTCGCCGTGCGCGGCGATGCGGGCGAGGAAGTGGTCGGCGGCCTCGAGCGGGGTGACCTCCCCGGCGCGCAGCGCGCCGGCCAGAGGCCCGAGCCCGAGTTCGTGCAGCTCGCCCATGCCGCCTCAGATCATGTACTCGGGCGCCATCAGCACCCGGGTGGTGTCCTCGCCGCGCAGGCGGGGCCGCGCCTTCGCGGGGATGCCCACGATGACGCTGTCGGCCGGGGCGTCCTTGGTGACGACGGCGTTCGCCCCGATCGCGCTGTGCGCGCCGATCACCACCGGTCCGAGCACCTTGGCGCCGGCCCCGATCGCGACGTGATCGCCGATCGTGGGGTGGCGCTTGCCGTGGGTCAGCGACGTGCCGCCGAGGGTGACGCCGTGGTAGAGCATGACGTCGTCGCCGATCTCGGCGGTCTCGCCGATGACCACGCCCATGCCGTGGTCGATGAAGAAGCGGCGGCCGATCTGCGCGCCGGGGTGGATCTCGACGCCGGTCAGCCAGCGCGAGAACTGCGAGCCGGCGCGCGCGAGGAAGCGATGCCCCCGCCGCCACAGGGCGTGGTTGATCCGGTGGGCCCAGATGGCGTGGAGCCCCGGGTACAGCGACGCGATCTCAAAGAAACCGCGCGCCGCCGGATCCCGGCGACGCGCGGCCTCGACATCCTCGCGGATGTTCATTTCCATGCGTTCGAGCTTAGTGAGGCCGAAGGGCCGCTCAGTCCTCGCGGAGGTGCTCGAACAGGGCGGTCGAGATGTAGCGCTCGCCCGTGTCCGGCAGGACCACAACGATCTTCTTGCCCGCGTTCTCGGGGCGCTGGGCGACCTGGACGGCGGCCCAGACGGCGGCACCGGCCGAGATGCCGGCGAGGATGCCCTCGCCCGTGGCGAGCGAGCGGGCGGTCTCGATCGCGTCGTCGAACTCGACCGTGACGACCTCGTCGTAGATGGTCGTGTCGAGGATCGGCGGCACGAAGTTCGGGCCGATGCCCTGGATCTTCGCGGGGCCGGGGGTGCCCTGCGAGAGCAGCGGCGAGGCGGTGGGCTCGACGGCGATGACCTGCACGTCGGCCTTCTTCGCCTTCAGGGCCTGGCCGACACCCGTGATGGTGCCGCCCGTGCCGACGCCGGCGATGAAGATGTCGACGTCGCCGTCGAGGTCGCGCCAGATCTCCTCGGCCGTGGTCTTGCGGTGGATCTCGGGGTTCGCCTCGTTCGCGAACTGCTTGGCGAGGATCGCGCCGGGGGTCTCCGCGACGATCTTCTCGGCCTCGCTGAGCGCCAGCTTCATGCCGCCGGTCGGGTCGGTGAGCACCAGCTCGGCGCCGAACGCCTTGAGGAGGACGCGGCGCTCCTTCGACATCGAGGCGGGCATCGTGAGGATGACCTTGTAGCCGCGCGCGGCGCCGACGAGGGCCAGCGCGATGCCGGTGTTGCCGGAGGTCGACTCGACGATGGTGCCGCCCGGCTTCAGGTCGCCCGACGCCTCGGCGGCGTTGATGATGGCGATGCCCAGGCGGTCCTTCACCGACGAGCCCGGGTTGAAGTACTCGAGCTTCGCGTAGACCTCGGCGCCCGCGTCGCCCGTGACGCGGTTCAGCTTGACGAGCGGCGTGTTGCCGAACGCGGTGGTGATGTCTGCGTGGACACCGGACATTGGCGGTTCTCCTCGTTCGTGAGTGGATCCGACGGGCGCGCCCAGCCGGAAAGACGGCGGAGCCCTCCCCGCCTCGCTCCAGCGTATTCGGACCTCGCTCGCGCCCGCGCTTCCGTGACGCATTCAGTCACACACGTAGGCTGGCTCCCCGTGACCGAGAACTCCGTGCGCGAGGTGCTGACCGCGGCGAGCCGGCGGCTGGCCGACGCGGGGGTCCCCGATCCGCAGGTCGACGCCGAGCTGCTGCTGGCCCACGTGCGCGCGCAGAGCCGCGGCGAGCTGCAGGCCGCCGTCATCACCGGCGCCGCCCTGAGGCCCGAGCAGGCCGACGCGTACGAGGCCCTCATCAGCCGCCGCGCCGCCCGCGAGCCCCTCCAGCACCTCACCGGCGTCGCCTACTTCCGCCACCTCGAGCTCGCCGTCGGCCCGGGCGTCTTCGTTCCGCGTCCCGAGACCGAGGGAGTGGTGCAGTTCGCGATCGACGCCCTGCGCGCCGCCCCGGTCGCCGAGCCCGTCGGGATCGACCTCGGGTCGGGATCGGGCGCGATCGCGCTCGCGATGGCCACCGAGGTGCCGCACGCGCGCGTCTTCGCCGCCGAGAACTCGCCCGAGGCCTTGCCCTGGACGCGGCGGAACGTCGACGCCGCCGGCGTGACGAACCTCCGGCTCGACTTCGTGGATCTCGCCGACGCCTTCCCGGATCTGGACGGCACGGCGGACGTCGTCGTCTCCAACCCGCCGTACGTGCCCGACGATGCGATCCCTCGCGACCCCGAGGTGCGACTGCACGACCCGCACGCGGCCCTCTACGGCGGCCCGGACGGCCTGGATGTGGTGCGTGTGCTGAGCGGCGTCGCCGCCCGCCTGCTGCATCCCGGCGGCCTGCTGGTGATCGAGCACGGCGAGGCGCAGGGGGAGGCGATCCGCGACATCCTCACGGCCGACGGCTGGCGCGCCGCGGCCACCCACCGCGACCTCACCCTGCGCGACCGGACCACCACCGCCCTGCGGGCGTAGCGGGTCCTCCGGTTTCCCGCGGCGTCGCCCCGGTAGAATCGCGGGGATGTCCTCCCCACTGTTCGACTGCGGCGACCAGGCGCAGGTGCTGACCGGCATGCGTCAGGCCCGCCAGGCGATCGCGCGCGGCCAGCTCGTCGTCCTTCCCACCGACACCGTCTACGGCGTCGCCGCCGACGCGTTCAGCGCCACCGCCGTGCAGCGCCTGCTCGACGCGAAGGGGCGCGGCCGCCAGCAGCCGCCGCCCGTGCTGGTCTCCGGGGTCGATGCGCTTCGCGCGCTGGTGGAGGAGGTGCCAGAGCCCGTCGAGCGTCTCGTCGAGCGATTCTGGCCCGGTGGCCTCACGATCGTCCTGCCCGCGCAGCCCTCGCTGACGTGGGATCTGGGGGAGACCCGCGGCACCGTCGCCGTGCGCATGCCCGATCACCGGATCGCCCTCGAGCTGCTGCGCGAGACCGGCCCGCTCGCCGTCTCGAGCGCGAACCTCACCGGTCGCCCCGCCGCCGTGGTCGGCGACGACGCGCGCGCCATGCTCGGCGACAGCGTCGCCGTCTACCTCGACGACGGCCCCTCGCGCACGGGTGTCGCATCGACGATCCTCGACGCGACCTCGCTCGTGGGCCCCCGGCCCGACGGCGACGAGCCGCGGGTGCGCGTGCTCCGCGAGGGCGCGATCTCGCTCGACGAGCTCGCCGAGGTGCTGGGCGATCTGCTCGAGCGGCCGGCCGACCCCCGCGAGGGCGCTTCCGCGTGAGGCAGTATCTCTTCACCATCCTGCTCACGGCGTCGCTGACCACGGCGCTCGCGTGGGCGGTGTGGCGACTGAGCATGCGCTACAAGCTGTACCCCGGGATCCGCGAGCGCGACGTCCACAAGACGCCGACGCCCCGCCTCGGAGGCATCGCGATGTTCCTCGGGATCGTCGCCGCGATCCTCGTGTCGGGGTCCAATCCGTTCTTCCAGATCTTCTGGGTCGACTCGCGGGCCGTCTGGGCGATCCTCGCCGCATCGCTGCTCATCGTGCTGGTCGGCGTCGCCGACGACCTCTGGGATCTCGACTGGACGATCAAGCTCGGCGCGCAGTTCCTCGCCGCCGGCGTGATCGCCGTCGGGGGAGGGCTGCAGATCTACGCCCTGCCGATCGGGGGAATGACCCTCGTCTCCAGCTGGACCAGCATCGTGCTGACGATGTTCTCGATCGTCATCGTCATGAACGCGGTGAACTTCATCGACGGCCTGGACGGCCTCGTGGCGGGCGTCTGCCTGATCGCCAACGGCGTCTTCTTCGTCTACTCGTACATCCTCAACCGCGACACGCTCACCACGAACTCGGGCCTGGCGACCTTCCTCGCGGCCACGATGGTCGGCGCGTGCGCCGGCTTCCTCGTGCTGAACTGGCGCCCCGCGAAGCTGTTCATGGGCGACTCGGGCGCGCTGCTGCTCGGCCTGCTGATGGCCACCTCGGCGCTCGCGGTGACGGGCTCGCTGCCGCCCGAGATCCTCAGCCCCGGCGACGGACTCGGCCGCTCGCAGCTGCTGGGTGCGTTCCTGCCGATCCTGCTGCCGCTCGTCGTCGTCCTCCTGCCGCTTGCCGACTTCGGCCTCGCGGTGATCCGGCGCATGCGGGCGGGCAAGTCGCCCTTCTCGCCCGACCGCAAGCACCTGCACCACCGCATGCTCGATCTCGGGCACTCGGATCGCGACGCGGTCCTCATCTTCTACGCGTGGACCGCGGTGATCTCGCTCGCGGTGCTGCTGATGTACCTGGCGACCCGCGAGGACTGGCCGGGCTCGTACTGGCTCGGCGTCGCCTTCGGGCTGATCGGCATCGCCGCCTGCCTCGTCCTCACCCTGATGCCCACCGGTCGCCGCGCATCCGCGGCCGCCGCTTCCCCGACCGCGCCCCAGGAGGCCACACGATGACCAGCGACCAGGCACCCGCCCCGAAGGCCGCTCGCACCGCCAACCCGGTGTTCCGCCGCGCGCTCGTGTGGGGCGCCATCGCCACCGCCGTGATCGCCGTCGCCGGCGGGGCGATCGGCTTCGCGGTCGCGGGATCGGACGGCCTGTTCAGCGCCCTCGCCGGCGCCGCGCTCGCCTTCGTGTTCATGGGCCTGACGGCTGTCACGATCCTCGTCGCCAACCGCTGGACGGGGGATCAGCTCTTCAGCGGCATCTTCTTCGGCGTAGTGCTGGGCGGATGGCTGCTCAAGCTGGTGCTGTTCGTCATCGTGCTGATCGTGCTCCGCGGCGCGCCGTGGATCCAGCCGCAGGTGTTCTTCTTCGCCGTTGTGGCCAGCGTCCTGACCTCGCTCGCCATCGATGCCGTGGTGATGATCCGCACGCGCGCGCCGTATGTCGACGTGGCCCTGCCGGAGCAGGTCGTCGAGGACACCGCGCCCAGCCGCGAGCGCCGCGAGGACTGAGCTTCGACACGTCGTAGAAGCGCCGCATTCTTTGATAGGCTTGCGTTGTTCCTGCCGCGTGCTCTATGAAGCCAACGGTGACGCTGAGTGCGGCAGATGACGACTTCCTGCCCTCCCCGGTCATCATGCCGGAGCTATGAAGCCGGAGCCACACGTTGACTCATGCCGCGATGCTGATCGCCTCTGCCGAAACTAACGACGGGGGCTTTGAGTTCCACCCGCCGTCCATCGAGGAGTTCTTCCCGCCGGCGCTGTTCCAGTTCGGTCCGGAGATCTTCAACGGTCAGCTGCTGTTCGGCATGACCCGCATCAACATCGCGCAGATCCTCGCGACCGCGGTGCTCGTGATCCTCCTGATCGTCGGCACGCGCCGGATGTCGATCGTCCCGGGCCGCCTGCAGACCATCGTCGAGATGGGCTTCGACTTCGTGGGCCGCGGCATCGCCGTCGACCTGCTGGGCCGCAAGGACGGCAAGCGGTTCCAGCCGCTGCTGCTGACGATCTTCTTCATGGTCCTGTTCATGAACCTGACGGGCATCATCCCCGGCATCAACATCGCGGGCACCAGCGTCATCGCCGTGCCCCTCATGCTGGCGCTGATCTCGTACGTCACGTTCATCTACGCCGGCATCAAGAAGAGCCCGAAGAACTTCTTCAAGAACGCGCTGTTCCCCTCGGGCGTCCCGCCGGTGCTCTACATCATCGTGACGCCGCTCGAGTTCCTGTCGACCTTCATCATCCGCCCCGTCACGCTGACGCTGCGTCTTCTGATGAACATGATGGTCGGCCACCTCATGCTCGTGCTGCTGTTCTCGGCGACGTGGTCCTTCATGATCCTCGCCCCGGCGGCCGGCCAGGCGGGCTTCATCCCGCTCGGCGTCGGAACGCTCGCGTTCGGCTTCGTCTTCACCCTGTTCGAGCTCCTGGTGGCCTTCCTCCAGGCGTACGTTTTCACGATCCTCACCGCGCTGTACATCCAGCTCGCGGTTGCGGAAGAGCACTGACGGTCCGGCACACGCCGAATCGCCTAACCGAAAGGAAATACCCGTGGACGCTACTACGGTTGCCGCTGCTGTCTCCGGTTCGATCGCCACTGTCGGCTACGGTCTCGCCGCCATCGGCCCGGCCATCGGCGTGGGTCTGGTCGTCGGCAAGACGATCGAGTCGGTCGCCCGCCAGCCCGAGCTGCAGGGTCGCCTGCAGAGCATGATGTGGATCGGTATCGCCTTCACCGAGGCGCTTGCGTTCGTCGGTATCGCGACCGCTTACATGTTCGGCTTCTGAACCACTTCCTCAAGCTGACACGTTAGGAGACAGGATGCTGAACGCTCTTGTCACGTTCGCCGCTGAAGAGGGGCACGAGGCTCCCAGCCCGCTGTTCCCGGCGATCTACGACTTCATCTGGTCGGGCCTCTGCTTCCTGGTCATCCTGTTCGTGGTGATCAAGATCGCTCTTCCGAAGCTGAACGCGATGCTCGACGCCCGCTCCGCGGCCATCGAGGGCAACATCGCCAAGGCCGACGAGGCGCAGCGCCAGGCCGAGGCTGCTCTGGAGGAGTACACCAAGCAGCTCGCCGACGCCCGCAAGGAGGCCGGCGACATCCGCGAGGCCGCTCGCGAGGACGGCAAGCGCATCGTCGCGGAGGCCAAGACGGCCGCCTCGACCGAGGCCGAGCGCATCACCGCGACCGCGCACACGCAGATCGAGGCGGAGCGCCAGTCCGCTCTGGTCACGCTGCGCAGCGAGGTCGGCGCGCTCGCCATCGACCTGGCCGGCAACGTGATCGGCGAGACGCTGAGCGACGACCAGAAGGCCTCGGCCGTGGTCGACCGCTTCCTCGCCGACCTCGAGGCCTCCGAGAAGGCGGTCAAGTAATGGGCAGCGCGACCACTCAGGCGCTCGCGACGAGCGTCACCGCGCTCGGCGCGGCGACGGTCGACCTCGACACGGCGCGCGAGCTGTTCGCCGCCGCCCGTGCCGTCGCCGGCTCGACGGCGCTGAGCGGCGCGCTGGCCGACCCGGCCGCGGCGCCCGAGACCCGCGCGGCGCTCGTCGCCCGCGTGTTCGGCGCCCTGTCGCCCGTCACCCGGTCGCTCCTGACGACGGCCATCGCCGAGCGATGGTCGTCGCAGGGCGAGCTGATCGACGGCATCGAGGAGCTCGCGATCCGTGCGGCCGCCAAGGCCGACCAGGCCGACCTCGAGGGCGAGCTGTTCCGCGTCTCCCGCATCGTCGCCGAGAACCCCGAGCTCGAGCTCGCGCTCGGCAGCCGCCTCGGCGATGGCGCGGCCAAGGGCACGCTCATGCAGACGCTGCTCGGAGGCCGCACGAGCGAGGTCACGACGCTTGTCGTGACGTCGCTGGTGCAGCAGCCCCGGGGGCGTCGCGTGCGCGGCATCCTCGGCCGGGCGATCCGCATCGTCGCCGCCCAGCGCGGTCGCACGGTCGCGACGGTCACGACCGCCGCCCCGCTCACCGCGGCCCAGACCGAGCGTCTGGCCACCGCCCTGTCGCGCAGCTACGGCGGCGAGGTGACGATCTCCACGGTCGTCGACCCCTCGGTCGTCGGCGGTGTGCGCGTGCAGATCGCGGACGACGTCATCGACGGCAGCATCGCCTCGCGTCTCGCAGACGCGCGTCAGCAGCTGGCCGGCTGATCTCAACACTTGCCGCGCGTCTCTGATTCGCAGAGGTGGCGGACTCACTTGGGGATCGCGGATCCCACAACCTGAAGGAAGACAATGGCAGACATCACGATCAGCCCCGACGTCATCCGTGACGCGCTGAAGGACTTCGTCGCCGCCTATGAGCCCTCCGGCGACGCGGCGACCGAGGTCGGCACCGTCGTCGACGCGGCGGACGGCATCGCCCACGTCGAGGGCCTGCCCGGCGTTATGGCCAACGAGCTGGTCCGCTTCGCGGACGGCACGCTGGGCCTCGCGCAGAACCTCGACGAGCAGGAGATCGGCGTCGTCGTCCTCGGCGAGTTCGCCGGCGTCGAGGCCGGCCAGCAGGTCACCCGCACCGGCGAGGTCCTCTCGGTCCCCGTCGGCGAGGGCTACCTCGGCCGCGTCATCGACCCGCTCGGCAACCCGATCGACGGCCTCGGCGAGATCACGGGCATCGAGGGCCGCCGCGCCCTCGAGCTCCAGGCTCCCGGCGTTATGGCCCGCAAGTCGGTCCACGAGCCGATGCAGACCGGCATCAAGGCGATCGACGCCATGATCCCCGTCGGCCGCGGCCAGCGTCAGCTGATCATCGGCGACCGCCAGACCGGCAAGACCGCGATCGCGATCGACACGATCATCAACCAGAAGGACAACTGGGCGTCGGGTGACCCGTCCAAGCAGGTCCGCTGCATCTACGTCGCGATCGGCCAGAAGGGCTCGACCATCGCCTCGGTGAAGGGCGCCCTCGAGGAGGCCGGCGCGATGGAGTACACCACCATCGTCGCGGCTCCCGCGTCCGACCCGGCCGGCTTCAAGTACCTGGCCCCCTACACCGGTTCGGCCATCGGCCAGCACTGGATGTACGACGGCAAGCACGTCCTCATCGTGTTCGACGACCTGTCGAAGCAGGCCGAGGCCTACCGCGCCGTGTCGCTCCTCCTGCGTCGTCCGCCGGGACGCGAGGCGTACCCCGGTGACGTCTTCTACCTGCACTCGCGTCTGCTCGAGCGCTGCGCGAAGCTCTCGGACGAGCTGGGTGCCGGCTCGATGACCGGTCTGCCGATCATCGAGACCAAGGCCAACGACGTGTCGGCGTACATCCCGACCAACGTGATCTCGATCACCGACGGCCAGATCTTCCTCCAGTCCGACCTCTTCAACGCCAACCAGCGTCCGGCGGTCGACGTGGGTATCTCGGTGTCGCGAGTCGGCGGTGACGCCCAGCTCAAGCACATCAAGAAGGTCTCCGGCACGCTGAAGCTCGAGCTCGCCCAGTACCGCTCGCTCGAGGCCTTCGCGATGTTCGCGTCGGACCTGGATGCGGCGTCGCGTCGTCAGCTCGCACGTGGTGCGCGCCTGACCGAGCTGCTGAAGCAGCCGCAGTACTCGCCGTACCCCGCCGAGGAACAGGTCGTCTCGATCTGGGCCGGCACCAACGGCAAGCTCGACAGCATCGCTGTCGAGGACGTGCTGCGCTTCGAGTCCGAGCTGCTCGACCACCTGCGTCGCAACTCGACGATCCTCACGACGCTCCGCGAGTCGGGTCAGCTGTCGGACGAGACCGTCGCCGCGATGGACCAGGCGATCGACGCCTTCATCCTGGAGTTCCAGGGCGGCAAGGGCCAGGCCCTCGGCGCTCCGGGCCACGAGGAGTTCACGGCCACCCAGGCCGTCGAGGTCGACCAGGAGAAGATCGTCAAGGGCCGCCGGGCGTAAGCCCGAAGGAGACGACCTCTCATGGGAGCAAAGCTCAGGGAGTACAAGCAGAAGATCTCTTCTGCTCAGACGACCAAGAAGATCACGAAGGCGATGGAGCTCATCGCGGCTTCGCGCATTCAGAAGGCGATGGCGCGCGTGCGCGCGTCGGAGCCCTTCTCCCGCGCGGTGACGCGAGCCGTCTCGGCCGTCGCGACGCACACCTCGATCGACCACCCGCTCACGCGGGAGGCCGAAAAGGTGGAGCGCTCGGCGATCGTCATCGTCACCTCGGACCGCGGTCTGGCCGGCGCCTTCAACTCGCAGGTCATCCGCGAGGGCATGGAGCTCGCCGAGCTGCTGCGCTCGCAGGGCAAGGAAGTCGTGTTCTACCTCTTCGGCCGCAAGGCCGTCGGCTACTTCCAGTTCCGCGGCATCGCGGCGGCTGCGGAGTGGACGGGTGACGCGGACGTTCCGGGCTTCGCGACCGCCGAGTCGATCTCGGAGTCGCTGCTCGAGGCGTACGCGCGGGACGCGGCCGAGGGCGGCGTCCAGGAGATCCACCTCGTGTACAACCGCTTCGTCAGCATGATGACCCAGGAGGCGATCCAGGTCCGCCTGCTGCCGCTCGAGGTGTCGGACGCCGAGGAGTCGGACGCGCACGCCGAGGTCTTCCCGCTCTACGAGTTCGAGCCCGACCCGACCGTCGTGCTCGACAAGATCCTTCCCGTGTACATCCAGAGCCGCATCTTCAACGCGCTTCTGCAGTCGGCCGCCGCCAAGCAGGCCGCGACGCAGAAGGCGATGAAGTCGGCCAGCGACAACGCCGAGAAGCTGATCACCGACTACACCCGCCTGCGCAACAACGCGCGCCAGGCCGAGATCACGCAGCAGATCGCCGAGATCGTCGGCGGCGCCGACGCCCTGGCGTCCTGAGCTGGAAGAACAAGGAAGAGACGAAAATGACTGCCACTGAGACCGCGGTCGTCGGACGGGTCGCCCGCGTCACGGGCCCTGTCGTCGACATCGAGTTCCCGCACGACGCCATCCCGGAGATCTACAACGCGCTGAAGACGACCATCGTCATCGGCGAGTCCGCGACGGAGATCACCCTCGAGGTCGCCCAGCACCTCGGTGACGACCTGGTGCGCGCCATCTCCCTGAAGCCGACGGACGGCATGGTCCGCGGCCAGGAGGTCCGCGACACCGGCGCCCCCATCTCGGTGCCCGTGGGCGACATCACCAAGGGCAAGGTGTTCGACGTCACCGGTGAGGTCCTGAACCTCGCCGACGGCGAGCAGATCGAGGTCACCGAGCGCTGGCCGATCCACCGCAAGGCGCCGAACTTCGACCAGCTCGAGTCGAAGACCCAGATGTTCGAGACGGGCATCAAGGTCATCGACCTGCTGACCCCGTACGTGCAGGGTGGAAAGATCGGCCTCTTCGGCGGTGCGGGCGTCGGCAAGACCGTCCTCATCCAGGAGATGATCCAGCGCGTCGCGCAGGACCACGGTGGTGTGTCGGTGTTCGCCGGTGTCGGCGAGCGCACCCGTGAGGGCAACGACCTCATCCACGAGATGGAGGACGCGGGCGTCTTCGACAAGACGGCCCTTGTCTTCGGTCAGATGGACGAGCCGCCGGGGACGCGTCTGCGCGTCGCCCTCTCGGCGCTGACGATGGCGGAGTACTTCCGCGACGTGCAGAAGCAGGACGTGCTGCTCTTCATCGACAACATCTTCCGCTTCACGCAGGCCGGTTCCGAGGTGTCGACCCTTCTCGGTCGTATGCCTTCGGCCGTGGGCTACCAGCCGAACCTCGCCGACGAGATGGGTGTGCTCCAGGAGCGCATCACCTCGACGCGCGGTCACTCGATCACCTCGCTGCAGGCGATCTACGTGCCGGCCGACGACTACACCGACCCGGCGCCGGCGACCACGTTCGCGCACCTCGACGCCACGACCGAGCTCTCGCGTGAGATCGCGTCGAAGGGTCTGTACCCGGCCGTCGACCCGCTGTCGTCGACCAGCCGCATCCTGGACCCCCGCTACATCGGCGAGGACCACTACCGCGTGGCCACCTCGGTGAAGCAGATCCTCCAGAAGAACAAGGAGCTCCAGGAGATCATCGCCATCCTCGGTGTCGACGAGCTCTCGGAAGAGGACAAGATCGTTGTGTCGCGTGCGCGCCGCATCCAGCAGTTCCTCTCGCAGAACACCTACATGGCGAAGAAGTTCACCGGTGTCGAGGGTTCGACGGTTCCGATCAAGGAGACCATCGAGTCGTTCGACGCCATCGTCAAGGGCGAGTTCGACCACGTCGCCGAGCAGGCGTTCTTCAACGTCGGCGGCATCTCCGACGTCGAGGCCAAGTGGGCTCAGATCCAGAAGGAGAACAGCTGACCATGGGTCTGCAGGTCACCCTGGTCTCCGCCGAGGAGGAGGTCTGGACGGGCGAGGCGAGCCTCGTGGTCGCGAAGACCACCGAGGGTGAGATCGGCTTCATGCAGGGCCATGAGCCCGTGCTGGCCATCCTCGCCGACCAGGGCCAGGTTCGGATCACCGAGCCCTCCGGCACCAAGGTCATCGCCGACGCCCGCGACGGCTTCGTCTCGATGGAGGGGTCGATCCTCACCATCGTGGCGGGCCACGCAGCTCTGGTCTCTTGACCACGATCCTCCTGCCCCCTTCGGAGACGAAGCGGGCAGGCGGATCGGATGACGCGCCACTGAATCTCGACGGCCTCGCGCTGCCGGTGCTCGCACCGCAGCGTGAGGCCGTTGTGGCGTCCGTGGTGGCGCTCTCGTCCGATCCGGTGCTCGCGGCGAAGGTCCTGAAGCTCTCGCCGCGCCAGCTGGGAGAGATCGACGTCAACGCCGCGATGGCGGCTGCGCCGACGATGCCCGCCATCGATCGCTACACCGGGGTGCTGTTCGACGCGCTCGACGCGGCGACCCTCGACGAGCCGGCTCGGCGCTGGCTGGGGGAGCGGGTGCTGATCCAGACCGCGCTGCTGGGCCCGGTGGGTGCGCTCGATCCGATCCCGTCGTATCGCCTCGCCGCGGGGGCATCCGTGCCCGGGCTGGGTCCGCTCAAGCGGGTGTGGGCAGCGGCCGTCGGCGACGCCTTCGGGGCGCTTCCCGGGCTCGTGGTGGATCTGCGGTCCGAGGCGTACGCGGCCCTCGGGCCGGTGCCCGAGGGGGTGGCGAGCGCCTACGTGCGTGTGGTGGCGGAGGGGCCGGACGGATCGGTTCGCGCGCTCAACCACTTCAACAAGAAGTCGAAGGGGCTGCTGGTGCGGCGCCTCGCTCAGCGACGTCCCGCCATCGGCAGCATCGCCGAGCTCGTCGCCTGGGCCGAGACCGAGGGCATCACGATGCGCCCGGCGGACCGCGCCGGCGAGGTCGAGCTGGTCGCGCTGGCGTGACGCGTGGCGTCGCCCCGTGACGGTCTCCGTAACGGATGCTGGTGCGGGGGCGCCGGTGCTGGCACGCTGGTGACCGTCCCGGGGGAGCGGATCGCAGGATCCGTCCCCGCCCCCGTCCGAAAGGCCGATCATGACCAGCAACCCGTTCGACGCGCCGGAGGGCACGCCCGAGTCGAAGGACGACTCCCCCGCGCCCGAGGCGACGGCGGCCCCCGACGCCCCGGAGACGCCCGCGGCGCCCGAGGAGCCCGGCACCTGGGAGCCCGCCTTCTCGACCGAGCCCCAGGAGCCGACCGGCCCGCTGGCCGACGACCCCGCCGCGTGGGAGCCGCCCGTGTTCCATGCGCCGGAGGGCTCGTCGGGTGAGACGGCCGCCGCCCCGGCGACCGCGGAGCCGACCGGCCCCGCCGCACCGTCCGCGCCCGCGTGGACGGCGCCGCCCGCCT
>Ga0256408_1001020_pt1 | contig 16440 bp, 23 predicted proteins | sample PhyAR1_FD_185998 | JGI IMG/M metagenome (GOLD analysis project Ga0256408, IMG submission 185998) | Leaf surface microbial communities from alfalfa plants in UC Gill Tract Community Farm, Albany, California, United States - DLSL A.R1 | ecosystem: Host-associated > Plants > Phyllosphere >...
GATACCGAGTGCCAGTGGATTCGCAGAGACGATGAACAGCGCACCACGAGCATGAGTCGCATCGGCCAATGCTTGTAGTTCTTCGACACGACCGTAGAAGTTCGGATACTGCACGATGACACAGGCAACGTCTTCGATTGCATCGAGTTGATCGATCCGTGTGACACCTTGCTCAAGCGCCAACGTCTCGACGTTTAGTCCTGGACCGTTCGCATACGTCCGAACGACATCGTGCGCTTCCGGGTGAACGCCGTCTGAAAGAACGATCGTCTTTTTCTTCGTATGGGCACACGCAAGCATAGCCGCTTCCGCTAACGCCGTAATACCGTCATACATCGACGAGTTCGCGACGTCCATCCCTGTCAATTCACAAATCATCGATTGGAATTCAAAAATCGCTTGCAGCTCACCTTGCGAAATCTCTGGCTGATATGGTGTATAGGCAGTGTAAAACTCTGAGCGCAGTAACATATGGTTGACGACAGCAGGTGCATAATGATCATAGATGCCTGCGCCAAGGAACGATGGATATTGTTTCGTATTCATGTTTTGGTCGGCAAGCTTCGATAGCGTCCGAATCAAGTCCGTTTCCGGAAGTGGCACACCGACTTCTTCCAATGTACCGTTATCACGGACGGATGCCGGGATATCAGCGAGTAAATCTTCGATCGATGCTGCACCGATCGTCTGTAACATCGCCTGCTCATCTTCTGCTGTCATTGGTAAATAACGAAAATCCATAGAAATATCCCCCTTATTTCGTGCGACGATAAAACGGTGTCGCTGTTCGTTTCGCTGCTAGACGTTTTCCGCGTACTTCTACTTCAAATTGTTCTTGTTCCGCTACTTCTGCAGGAACGAGTGCCCAAGCAATCGCTTTTCCGACTGTCGGCGGTAACGTACCTGTCGTCACCACACCAACGACTTCCCCGTCATGCCAAACCGGTGCATCTTGACGCGCAATCCCTTTATCAAGTAGTTCAAGACCGATCAAGCGCCGCGGTGCTCCTTGTTCTTTCTGTTGTAACAAGACTTCCGAACCGACGAACGGTTTGACTTGTGGTTTGACCGCAAAGCCCATTCCCGCTTCGATGGGTGAAATCGTTGCTGATAATTCATGTCCGTAAAGTGGCAGACATGCCTCAAAACGTAATGTGTCACGTGCCCCGAGACCGCATGGTACGACACCTTGCTCAAGCAGTGCTTGCCAGACAGCAGATGCGTCACTAGCTGCCATGTAAAGCTCGAATCCATCTTCCCCTGTATACCCACTGCGTGAAACGATCATTTCAACTCCCGCAACCGTTCCCCTTTGGAACTTAAAAAACCCAATCTCTGATAAGACAAGTGGTGTCATGCCGGAAAGAACTGCTTCCGCCTGTGGTCCTTGGACAGCAATTTGACCATATTGTTCCGATTGATTCTCAAGCGTGACGTCCCCTGTTAGATAGTGACGTAAATGTTGTTCGTCTTTTTCAATGTTCGAAGCATTGACAACGAGAAGATAATCCGTTTCTGATAAACGATAGACGAGTAAATCATCCACTGTTCCACCGTCTTCTTGGCATAAGACGTTATATTGCGCTTGCCCCACCGCAATCTTTGAAATATCATTTGATAACGTGGCTTGTAAAAATGTCAGAGCATCCGGTCCGCTGACGAACAGTTCACCCATGTGCGAGACATCGAACATACCGACATTCTCTCTTACTGCAACGTGTTCTTCTTTAATCGAGGAAAACAAAACTGGCATTTCAAATCCCGCAAAATCCACCATCTTACCGGTTTTCGAAACCGTTTCGAATAATGGTGTTCTTTTCAATGTCGTCTGACTCATACAAATCCCCCTATTAACGAACGTTTTCACTCTCTCTTCTCATTAATGTTCCATTTTCAAATTTATCTTACCAATTTAAATCATAATTATCTAGTATTATTCGGAAAAAGGAACACATGAAAAAGAGAGAAAGGACCCTGTCCCTTCTCTCCTATTGTTTCATATTCTTCCCATGAAAGCCATTTCAAAATTGATTGATTCCGGCAGTTCGCTTGATTTCTTCTTGAAGTCGTCGCCCTTCTGTCACCAATTGGCTTGTTCCCTGCTTCACACGATTTCCTTCTTCAGTGATCCGGTTGATGTTCCCTTTGATTTGATCGATTCGGTGCGTTGTATGATCGATGTTCGTCTGCAAGGTTTTCTGACGAATCGTAAAGCGCTCCATCAATTGCTTTAATTGTTGAATATCCTGAGATAGCTTCTTTTTGTAAAGAATGAATCCGAACAACACAAGTCCTACGATGGACAATAAAATAATACCTAACGTAATCCAAATCATGACTTTTCCTCCAATACAGTTTCAATCGCATGAACCAACCCTTCGATTGATGTCGTTCCTTCAATGCGAACAGTGGCAACTCCAGCATACAAAGAATAGCGACGATCGAATAAATGCTTCACCTGTTCCCGTTCTGTCACGAGTGGACGATTCGAGTCAGAAGCAATCCGTTTCCAGATGACATCAAAAGGCGTATCAATCCAAATGACTGTCCCTGCCTTTTTCATGAACAGTCGGTTCTCTTCTCGTTCGACGATTCCACCACCCGTGACGACTACTTCCGCGTTGCTGTTCCTTAACAATTCGCTCTCGTGTGTACGAAACCCTGCTTCGCCATACTCAGCAAAAAAAGAAGGAATCGTTTGTCCATGTTTCTGTTCGAAGTGTTCATCCAATTCGTCGACCGTGTATCGTCCACGTAATCGATGTCCGACGGCTGATTTACCAGTTCCCATAAAGCCAATCAAATAAACCTTACTCATGTGTAACGACCGCCTCGATTCTTTGACCATTATCTAATCTCGCTTCCATTTTAAAGCCTTTATCGGTCACTGTACAGCTGACTTGCCCGATTGGATAGCGGAGGGTCTCATCCTTCGTACAATCTGCTTTTGCCGCGCGGATGAGAGATTCGAGTTGTAGTGCTTCTTGTTCCAACTGATGATGGCGCATTTCTTCGTCAATTTGCTGACAAACGATTAAGAGCACGACTCCCATGCCTAGAAGCAACAGTAAGGTCTGAATCAAGATGAATCCGTCTTGACGCATCGGAAGGAACGTTTGCTGTCGTTCAACTGAATTGAGAGGATCTCGGCAGTGCTTGTCACAGTGTATTGTTTGACATCGCGAGCGTATGTCAGTTCACCTCCTTGTTCTTTCTTGAGGCGTAGTTGATCCTGCACACGGACGAGACGCCATTTCTCAGCCATCTCTCCCGGATTAACGTCCATTCCGCGAATCTCATCTCCAACGCGTTCACACATCGTACTCCGCCACATGAGCCGTTCTACGGTATGAAAGAACAGTTCCTCATTCATTCGATTGACTTCTGGTGGGCGAACGAGTGGTGTCAGCGTCAAAATCGCCAACAGGAGCAACGGACTGATCCACAGGACGAACGATAGTTCGAGGAGGGTCATTCCGGATTCTGCTCGCAAGACATGTCGTTTCATTGCACCACGCTCCTTGCTTCAGAACATAGGACACTGTTCGGTTTTCAACTTGATCCGTCGCCATCTGCTCAAGCTGTTTCGTCTCTTGTTCCCATTTGATTTGTTTCGTTCGTAAATCGAGATAAGGATCGATCGCTAGCATCATGAAGACACCCATCGCAACGATAGAGAGAATCACTTCGAGCAAAGAGAAACCCGCTTGTCGTTTGTCCTGCATACTTCTCACCTCACTTTACGGATTGCCATTTGATAGTTCCCAAGTAAGAATTTAATTTCATACTCGGCTGTTGCCGAACGGCAAGACCACGTCGCTGCATAAATCGAGTGATAGCTCTTAAAGTAGATGATGCGGTTTGACGGGGGAACGGCACATGTATGCCCATTCTGGAACGTTCGTTGCCATAACAGCCGGTCATCCGCAAGTACAAGGTATCCTGTCCCGTCTCCTCGAAATCGAAACTGCATCAATGCTTGATCTTGTTTCGAGTACTGCATGAGCCGAAGCGTCTGAATATCTTGTTCCATTAGACGAACCTCTTGTTCAAGCGGAATCCAGTCCGGTCGTTTTTCAAATAGTGCCGGCAACAACAAAACAAGTAAACAAGCAATGATTGTCAGTACCGCCGTCATCTCAAATAAGGTAAATCCTTGTTCACTTCGTAAGTTCGCCAGTCTTCGGATCATACGTATACGTCTCCTGATCACAGACGAGGGCATTCGGTTTATCGGCGGTTCCCCGATTGATCGTCTGGAGCGATTCTGGGTACTTTTTCTCTTTGGCGTAATACAAATTGACCTCCGAACGAATGACTCGAATGTTCGCCTCACAACTTACACCTTTCGCCTGATCCTTTCCACTTGTCATCGTTGGAATCAAAACGAGCAGTAACAACGAAATGATCAATAAGACGGCTGCCATCTCCAGTAAAGTGAATCCGTCCTGTCGTTTTAAGAATTGTTTCATCGTATCGTCTCCTCTGTTTAAAATGGAAGCTGCTGTATCGCTAGCTGAATCGGATAATATAAGATGAGAAACAACGTTCCTGTCATGATCGTCAATCCCCCGTACAAAATCGGCTCGATCCATAACAACTTTTTCTCTAACTCCTCTTCCATCGACTCATGCAAGAGCGTCGCTTGTTCAAGCAACAACGGACCAAGATCTCCACTTTCTCGCGCTAAATGGACTATTCCAATCGTCTCGGCTTCGATGATCTCATCTTCGCCAAGCGCTTCTGCAAGTGGTTCCCCCGCCTGTTGTTTAGCATGCAAACGAGCGTACAAATGACCTTTTTTATTCGCTTGTCCTTGCTCTAGATGACGAAAGGTCTCTTCGAGCGAAAAGCCAGCATCGATAAACGATCCTACTTCGATCGTGAATAAATAGCTGTAGTAGAGACGAATCAAACGCTGTAACGGTTTCAGTCGTAAAATACGGTTTAATGGAAAGAAGCGAAAGAAGAGGTAACCGGAGGTTAACAAAATAACGGGAATACTTGCGAGCATATATTTCGCAGAGGGGTGAAGAAGAAGATGAAGAAATGAGGGGAGAGTTTTCGGGTCCGACATCTCGAGGAGAGATGGAAATACGTAGAGGGCGTAAAAGAAGAACAGCAGGAATAGACTGGTCGCTAGAACAAGCGGATATCGGATCATCTTCCAAAACTTCGATCGCATTTCTGTTTCGAGGTCGAGCAGTTTCACGATTTGGCGAAGAACAAGCAATGGTCGCTCTGTCCTTTCTCCAACAAAAAGAAGTCGTTTTAAGGTATTCGTTAACGCAAGCGGTTCAAGGGATGCTGCAAAGGAGTCTCCTTTTTCAAGACGTTGCTCCATTTCTCCGACCACTTCCGAGAACGGATGACGCTCGAATCGTTTTAAAATGAGTAGCGTCTCTTTCGCGGAAATTCCTTTTGATAACAAGCGATGATATCGTTTTAAGAACCGACTTTGATCGCGGCTTGTAAGTTTCTGACGGTACAGCGGACATCCTCTCCTTTTCGCTCGAGATGAATGATGCGTTGACAGACAGCTAGCTCTGACTCTTCGATACCTAAACTGCGCAATCGTAATCGCGCTTCATCAATACTTCCAGCGTGTAGCGTAAACAACACGACGTGACCACTAAGGGCAGCATTCATCGTCAAACGTGCTGCCTCCCTTGTCCGCACCTCACCAAAAGCAATCCAATCTGGATCCGCTCGCAGTATTTCCTCAAAACATCGCGTAGCAGTGAAGCCTGCTTTTTCATTTAGTTCCAGTTGTAAGACGTTTGGTACCGTACATTCCACCGGATCTTCAATCGAGATGATTCGTTTTTCTTCCATTGCACTCATCAAGGAATATAACATCGTCGTCTTTCCTGCACCTGTCGATCCGGAAATGACGATACACCCATGTCGTTGTTCAGCTAACCATGCGAAGTCCAATTGATCATGTAACGTTTGTAAAGCCGTTTCTCGAGAGACCGTCGAACGATAAAAACGCCACGACATCGCATCCCCTTGTCGACTCGGTAACAACGAGACACGCATTCCCTTTTTCCCATGTGGATACAAGCCACTTTGCGGAATTCGTTCATTTTGTTCCTTTAAGTTCGCCTCATAGCGAATATGGCTGACAAGCGTCCGGTAACGTGTCAGTTCTACGTCATCTTGTTCACACAGCCCATCGCTCGTTCGACAAACGATTCGGACGCGAGTCTCGTTCGGAACGAAATGAACATCTGTTGCACCGAGTGCTTCGAATCGTTCCATGAGTTGTGTCGTCCATTCCTTCATTTCTACTCACCTCCCTACAGCAAACAATACACAAAAAAAAGAAGCCGACCAAACCGGCTTCTTTATGATACGTGTGCAATTGTCCGATGTTTACGCTTCGCTAATGTCTTAAGACCCGGTTTATCATACCCGATAACGAGTTGTTTTCCATCAGTGATGATTGGACGGCGTAACAACTTCGGATTGTCACTCATGAGGCGTAATAACTCACTGAGTTTCATGTCTTCAATATCAATGCCGAGATCTTTGAAGGCTTGACTGCGTGTTGCGAGCAAACTTTCAATCCCATCTGTCGATAATTTTAACAGTTCCATGAGTTCATCAACTGTTGGAGCATTTCTGAACAGATGACGTTCCTCTACATCAACATGTTCCTCTTTTAACCATGATTTCGTTTTACGACATGATGTACAACTTGGATATGTGAAAAAGACTAACTCATTCGCCATTTTTGCTCCTCCTCTCAAAGTGTGGGTTTCATTACAGTTACTATAGCACGACATTTTGACTTTGTACACCTTTTGTACAACTATTGTACAACTTTTTTTGAAACTTCATCTTTTGTTCACAGTTATTCCTTAACAATCACTAGAACAGGATAGACGAATGATTGTTTGCTTGGTAAAATAAGTACGTATATTGACTATCTGTCGGATTTAGGGGGTTATAGGAATGGGGAGAATGTACCGCGTACTCGGTTTCTGGACTGGTATCATCGCAGTCATGGCATTTATCGGCGCATTGGGTGGCGATGCAAGCTCAAGTGAGCATACGGATTCATTTTTAGTCATGGGCTTCGTCTTCTTGGCACAAACTGTCTTTTTTGCAGCGCTTGGTTACTTGCGTTTAACTGAAAAAACGTATGTCTATATCTTTGGAGCTTACTTAACTGTATTTTTCATCGTCTTTACGTACTGGTCGAACTTCCAGATGTAATGAAAAAAACTCGTCATCCTCTTGGATGGCGAGTTTTTTTGCTTATAGAAACGGATTGGTTTTCATCTCTTGTCGGATCGTCGTATTTGGACCGTGACCCGGATAGACTGTCGTGTCTGCTGGTAGTTCCGCAATGAGTCGATCGAGCGAACGCATCAATACGTCTTGATTCCCACCATAAAGATCCGTTCGCCCGACGCCTTGTTGGAATAGGAGATCCCCACCGAATGCGATTCGTTCTCCCTTGAAATAGAACGTCACACTTCCTGGTGAGTGTCCTGGCGTCTCAAGTACATGCATTGAAAAGTTACCGATTGCCAATTGTCCTGGTTGTAACAGATGATCGGCTGGCTTCATGCGCATCGGCGGCATGCCGAATTTTGCCGAACCATTCCATTCTGGATTACCAAGCCAGCCTGCCTCTTCCGCATGAACGTAGACAGGAGCTTTCGTGAAGCGTCGTAACATATCTACACCACCAATGTGGTCAAAGTGAGCATGGGTCAAAAGGATTCCTTTTAAGGTTGCTCCTCGACTTTCAATTTCATCGAAAAAACGCATATCTTCTGTTCCTGGATCAATGACGAGACACTCCTTGTCCTTAAATAACAAGTAGCCATTCTCAGATGCCATACCGGAAGTGATCATGACGATTTCCATTCTATAAAACCCCTTTTCAATAGACTCTTCCCCTACTATACACGAAATTGTCGAAAGTTCCTGCAACGCCCTCTCGACTTTATCCCGAGAGTCGGATAAACTAAAAAGTGAGATTTAAGTGAAATCTTCGTGAAATTCATAACGTGATTGTTTAAGGGGGAGTACGTCATGCATTTGGATCAACCAATCGGTTGGCTTTTCTTCTTCGTCGCACTCGTCGGTGTTTGGGCCGTCGTTCGTTCACTTAAGAAACGCCAAATGTTTCCACTCGTATTCGCAGCCCTAACTGTCGTCTTATTCGGCTGGTTTGGGATTGCGACATTGATTTACGGCGGTATTCCATCGTAATCAGAGTACGCTAAAAAGAGAGGTGCCTCGAGCATCTCTCTTTTTTGTTATTTTATAAAAAGAGTAGACCTACTAGAACGTAGACCTACTCTCAGTATTATCTTACTTATTTTGAAGTTTGAAGGAAACGTAGCAAGTCGCCATAGATGACTTTATCTGAGAGTCCTAATTCTTTCTCAGATTGTTTCGTAGATTGTTTACACATTTCCGCTTGTTCCCCGTCCTTCACTTCTTCTCCTGTCTTACGGTCATAACATGTTTCTTGCGTGTAGACCGTCTTATCTGTTACGACAGAACCGTCACGGAACAACGCATAGTCTTTATGTTGTTTTGAGAAGAGATCGGTACCGAACAAGATCTCATTCTTGAAATCATGACCTAACAGGTGAAGCAATGTTGGTTTAATATCGATTTGACTCGCAACATTTTCGTGTTTGACACCTTTCGTTTGACCCGGTAAATGAATGACGAACGGTACACGTTGCAGTTGCGCAACATCATACGGAGTCAACTCATCTTTGTTCATGAGTTCTGCCATTGCAGCATTATGGTTTGTTGAAATACCGTAATGGTCACCGTATACCATGAAGATCGTATCATCCCACGTACCATCTTTTTTTAGACCTTCGATGAACTTACCGAGTGCCATATCTTGATACGCTAGCGCCTGAACGTAGTGGTTCAGTGTCGTAGAACTCGTTTCAAGCGGTGGTACGAGTTCATCTTCTGGTTTTGGCATCTCAAATGGATAGTGGTTCGTTAACGTAATGAATTTCGAATAAAACGGACGTGGTAAATCTTTTAACATCGGAAGTGACTGTTCAAAGAACTTGTCATCGAGTAAGCCCCACTCCGTCAAATCTGCTGGATCCCCTAAATCATAATCCGTCTCCGAGAAGAAACGATCTACGCCGAAACTGTTGTAGACGATGTCCCGGTTCCAGAATGACTTGTTATTTGCATGGAAAACAGCTGAGTAATAGCCATCTTCTTTCAACATCTCAGGTGTTGCACGGAATTCGTTCTCTCCGTTCGTAAAGAATGCAGATCCACGACCAAGTGGATAGATCGAATTCTCAAGAATGAACTCAGCATCTGACGTTTTCCCTTGTCCTGTGTTGTGATAGAAGTTATCCCATGAATGGGATTCCTTGATCAATTTATTCAAGTTCGGTGTAATTTCTTGACCGTTTGGTGCTTTTAAACCAACGGCAAATGATTGAGCTGACTCAAACGAGATGACGATGACGTTCTTACCTTTATACTTGCCGAACATCGCCGGATTGGCTGCAGCATGCTTCGAATCGATGAAGTTTTGGACTTCTGATAACTCAGAGCTATCCGCAAGTGCTTTTTGCGCAGATGTCTTCGACTGGATGAGTGCGTCATACATATGGAAGTTAAATGTTCCGATGTTCTTAACGAGTAATTCCCGGTCAAAGGCACGTGTCAATAATTCTGGACGTTCTGTCTCAGCAAGCGTCAAGTTTCCAAGGAAGACGACGACTGCTGCGACGAATGCAAGAATTGCGCGCCCACGTGACGCGACGTTTTTGGACATATCCATTTTCCGTAAGAAAAATGGTAAGATGATCAAATCGCCGACGATCAGTAAATCAGCCCAACTTAAAAGCGATGCGAGTGAAGCTGAAACCGTCTCTGCATTCGAAGTTTGGAACAATACTGGCAACGTCAAGTAATCATTAAAGAAGCGGAAAAAAATGATGTCCGCATATAAAATGATGGTTGCGACGAACAGTGTACCGTAGATGAACCATTTTTGGACATTTCCTCGGAAGAAGAAGCTAAATCCAAACATGAAGAGCGCTGAACTAATTGGATTAATTAGTAGAATGAATGCTTGCGCGGAATTCGTTACGGGAACGTTGAAGAAAAGTGTATACGCTAAATACGTTTTTAACCAAATCAATAAGGTCGCAATCCAAAAAAGCTTATGCTCTTTATAAGTACTGCGAACGCCTTGACCCATCTTTAGGCGCATTCGCGACCAGATGTTTGCGTCTTGCTGCATAAAAACCTGCCTCCTAATTTACATGTGCTTTCTGCTTTCAGTTCACACAACTTACATCATAATGTACATATACCCATATCACGTGAAAATTTTACGCTTAGTTTTACAAAAATGCAACCGGAATCCGGAAGATACTTAACAATCACACAATTACTATACGTTTGTAAACAAAAAAAAGATTCGCCGGAGCGAACCTTTCATTGAAATTGAATATTATCATTTTTTCAAGAACATTTGCTTAGCAAGCCATGCACACCCGATGACTCCAGCATCGTTTCCGAGTTCAGCAATCTTGAACGTCGTTGATCCAAAGACACGGGGTAACGCAAACCGTTCAAATTGCTGACGTAGTGGTGCAAGTAGTGTTTCACCTGCTTTCGAGACACCACCACCGATGACGATGATTTCCGGATTGATACTATTTGCTAGATTTGAAATCGCAAGTCCGAGGTGGAACGTCACTTCCTCTACAACATCCGTTGCGATACGATCGCCTTTCTCATACGCTTCAAATACATCTTTCGCCGTCACTGCTTTAATGTCATTCAGTAGCGATTCTTGTCCTTTACGTTTCTCAAGACCAAGACGGGCGATACCCGTTGCTGAAGCAATCGTCTCAAGGCATCCTTTACGTCCACATCCACACATGACGCCATCTTCAGGCAACATCGTGATATGACCGATTTCTCCTGCCATTCCGACCGTACCGTGAACGATTTGTCCGTTCGTGATCAGACCACCACCGACACCCGTACCAAGTGTGACCGCAAGTAATTCTGTTGCGCCACTACCGGCACCTTTCCACATCTCACCGATCGCTGCTGCGTTCGCATCATTTTCAAGTACTGCCGGTAAACCTGTCAACCGTTCGAATTCACCAACGAGTTCAAAATTATGCCACCCGATGTTGACTGCCTTTTCAACGACACCCGTATTAAAGTCGATGAATCCTGGCGCACCAATACCTGCTCCGACAAAATCCTCTGGTCGTTTGTTGCTTTCTTGACACTTCTCAAAAAATGATTTTGCAATATCTCCTGGAATTTGTGCACCATCATTCAGGATCACCGTCTCAATTTCCCATTTTTCTACGATGATGCCTTGCAAATCCAAAATTGCCATCTTCACTGTCGTTCCACCGATATCAATGCCGAGTAACCATTTCATTGCTCTGTCTCCCCTATGCTCATATAATGTCTACTTGTTCATTTTAACGGACACACTCGCATTGCGCAAAGGGTTGCGCAACCTTAAACATTATCGGATTGTGAACGTTTTAATTCATGTCGTAAGATGAGTTTTGCTGAATCATACTGACGTTGCTCCAAAACGCCTGCTTCTTGCAATTCATCAAGTTCGAGCATCATCATCGCAATATCTGATGCTCGATCTCCTAGATAGATGAATGTTCCATACGTCTTAAGTAACTGTTGTACATCATACAGTGTCTTCATCGACCATCGGCTCCTTTACATACGCATGTAGCAAATCATAGGTCGCTTGTAATGACGTCTCATGTGTTCGTTCGTAAGAATGGCTCGATTCAATCCCCGGACCAAATAGTCCGTGTCGAACATCATGTCCCGCACGCACTGCTGCCGAAGCGTCCGAGCTATAGAACGGATAAATATCAACTTTATATGGGATACTATTGCGTTGTGCTAGACGTGTTAGCTGATGACGTAACGCTAAGTCATACGGACCGGAACCATCTTTTGCACAAATCGAGACCGTGAATTCGTCAGAGTGCTGACCATCTCCTAACGCACCCATGTCGACCGCGATATATTCTGCGACTTCTTCCGTGAATCCAGCATTTCCACCGAACCCAACCTCTTCGTAATTTGAAATCAGGATCTGGACCGTGTGTGGCAGGTCGATGGTTTTCCATTCTTTAATCAATTCAAGCAACAAAGCAACCGATGCTTTATCATCGAGATGGCGCGATTTCACAAACCCAGTTTCCGTATAGAGGAAACGCGGATCAAACGTCACGACGTCTCCTACTTCAATCCCCGCGACGCGCGTCTCTTCGGCTGTCGTCGAACGAATATCAAGTCGGACTTCAATATTATCAGCGGACCGTTCCGTTTTGTTCGTCTCGCGTGACGTATGGACACTCGAATGATGGAAAACAATCGTACCGGAAATTGTTTGACCGTCCATCTTATGCACGAGACAGTTCTCTCCTTCGATCGCTGTCCAAGCATAGCCCCCTAATTGTGATAAACTGAGTCGTCCCGTTGGTAAAATCTCTTTTACCATTGCCCCTAATGTATCGACGTGTGCCGTCAGTAACCGCGTGCGAGTTGAAGCACCAGGCAAAGTCGCTAAGATGGCTCCTTTCTCGAGTTTTCGATACGTGATGCCTTCTGCCATCAATCGCTTTTCTACGTATGTAATCGCTTCTTTCGTCGAACCTGTCGGACTTGGAATCGAGACCAGCTCTTCAATCGTACGTATGACTTCTTTCATGTTCATTCGCTCCCTTTCAATCGGACTACAACGTGCTATCCGCTTTGTTTTCATGATAACAAATATTCATTCTTTGTCGGTACTGATATCCTACATCCACTACGCGAAAAAGCTGTAGCACTTTTTTGCTACAGCTTTTTGTCCACACCATATAATGAACTTAGACGTATTTTTTCATCCAAATATCATCGCGGTATGTGCCATCTTCTAATTTTACGGAGTCTGGATCTTCGGCATATACTTCAAAGCCGAGCGATTCGTAAAGACTTTGCGCTGCTTCATTTCCTGATAATACGGCAAGAATGACTTGCTCAACGTCTGGTAACTTCTTCGCCTCGTCGATCAAGGCCTCCATTAGAGCACGACCGGTCCCTCCACGATATGCAGGCGAAACATATACTCCAGAAATCATCGCTTTGTGCGATTCACGTGACAGTTCATATGGCTTGACCTGACCAAACCCAAACAATACATCGCCGTCGAACATACCGAGCCAAATCTCATCGGAGTCGGGTTCTCCTTCTAGACCTTCTCGTACTTCGCGGAGCGGGGTTTGCTGTTCATCGTCAAACGAATGACCGAACGCATCTGGATGATTCTTTAATCCCTCAAGGCGTAGATTCCAGTATTGTTCTGCATCCTCTTTAGTTAATTTTCGAAAAGTATACATGACTGTCGATTCTCTCCTTTTTTGGGTTTCATGACGTACAAATAATAACGGAAAAACGCTTCTATCTCTTACTTAACCCTTTTCTAGTAAAATAAAACCTAGATTTTTTTCTCTTTTAATTTCACTTAAATACAGTAGTGATGTTTGCCTCTTTTTTTCTCATAACAAAAACTCAAAGGTGGACACTAAGATACAGGATCACCATTTGAGTTTTTAAGCTCTCTATTTATGAGGTTTTCGTCATGCTTTGCGCCGTTAATCTTGCAAGACAGGTTCGAGTGTCTGACGCAATACATCAGCAGAATGATGAAACTTCTTCATTTCTTCTTCTGTCAATGCGACTTCAATGATTTCCCGCACACCTTGACGATTGATGATCGCCGGTACTCCGATGTGAATGCCGGAAATCCCGTACTGCCCATCTACATACGCCCCGACCGTCAACAAACAGTTCTCGTTCCCAAGGATGGCACGCACGATTCGAACAAGTCCAAGTCCAATCGCATAATAAGTTGCTCCTTTACGTTCGATAATATGATAGGCAGCATCCCGAACGTTGATATAGATTTGATCAAGGTCTGCTTGAGAATAACGATCGTCCTCAGCAAGTAGTTCATCAATTGTTTTTCCATAAATACGGCTATTACTCCAGGCAGCGAATTCCGTATCTCCATGTTCTCCAAGAATGTAGGCATGGGCATTGCGAGAATCGATGTGAAAGTATTCTCCAAGCATTTGACGCAGACGTGCTGTATCGAGCACCGTTCCTGATCCAAATACGCGTGATTTTGGAAGACCGGAATATTTCCAAGCCAGATGTGCCATGATATCAACCGGATTGGAAGCCACGACGATGAGACCATCAAAACCAGAATCCATAATCTGACGAATCATTTCTTTCATGATCAATGCATTCTTTGCGACGAGATCGAGTCTCGTCTCTCCTGGTTTTTGAGGAGCTCCCGCCGTGATGACGACGACCTCAGCCTCTCGGCAGTCCATATAATCTCCAGCCCAGATCCGCATCGGTGAAGAACTAAACGGGGTTCCGTGGTTCAAGTCCATCGCTTCACCTTCTGCTTTTGCTTTATTGACGTCAATGATGACAAGTTCCTCACAAAGTCCGGCTGTTGACATCTGATAAGCAAAGCTTGAACCGACCGCACCTGCTCCGATTAACGCCACCCGTGTTACTTTCGCATGTAATTCCATCTCGTTATGTCCACCCTTTCATTCGTTCTAAGAGTTTGTTAACTATCTCACAAATAAATTGTAACATCTTTCACATTTTTTGTAATATGTGAAATTAATCACATTTGTCCATTTTGTGTCATCGATATCCTAACATAAGGAATTACCCTGTCATACTTTGCACTTACCAGAATCGGACGATGATAAACCCGATTCCACTCGCTAGACCACTCGTCATGACGTTTACCGCATCATTTCCAAGAAACCAAATACCCGATACGTAAGCTGTCGGTTGTCCATGATGCTCTCGTTTTTCCGTACGTTCCCCGCAAACTGAACATTCATACACGCGTTGCCACATTGCTCCAAATAGTGTATCGAGCAGACTTCCAAGGACACCGATACCTGTCACAAGTAAGGCCTCTGTCAAAGAAAGAGAGAAGATCCACTGCGCTGCTAAAGCGATGAACGCAGCTCCAGCAATTGTTCCGATCGTTCCGATTAACGACATCGCTCCGCTCGTTCCTGCTGGTACCCGTCGTAATGTTTTCAAAGACCATGGATCACGTCTTGAGAGTGGACCGATTTCCGAAGCCCATGTATCGGCATTCGATGCCGCGATGACGAATAGGAATAACAAGAGATACGCAAAATTCATCGTCATGGCGTAGGCTATAGCAGCGACGAACGCTACTCCTCCATTCGCAAGTACTTGCCATCCGTCACGTGCACCCTCTTTTTCGACGATCGCGTCCACGGATTTTTTTCTAGAACGCCCAATTTTCGATAAAAGACTCGAGCTGCCAAAGAAGAGTAAGAGCACCACTAAACCTTTCAAGCCGAATCCAAATGAGACACCACTACCGACGAGCATTGTCAAGACAGCCCCGCTTGTCGTCAACAAGCGAAAATATCGTCCAGTCCAGGCGAGAATGAGACAAAATAAAATCGTAACACTTAACATCGGATAACCTCTTGGTCCGTGACGATGAGATCAACTGGGATATCGAAGTCTTCCACTTCAAAATCTGGAAAGAGCTGTTCTGAAAAGGCGATGGATACTTTACAACCTGTGTATGTCACGAGTGCACGATCATAATAACCGCCTCCCCACCCTAAGCGATAGCCATCCCGTCGATAGGCGCGTCCCGGAACGAGACAAAATCCCGCTTGATCAAGTGTAGTGCGACGAGCTGAATCCATTGGTTCTGCGATTCCCATCTGATTATGCTGCAATTGATCTTCTGGTCTGTATTCATAAAAGACCATCTCTTCTCCGACTACTTTCGGTATCAAGACCGTCTTGTCCTCTTGCCACGCTTGTTTAATCAATATGCTTGTATCACATTCATTTCGAAATGCTAACGTGATTGCGACACAAGTCGCTTGTTGCCATTCAGGCAATAACAAAACATGTTCGTGTATTAACCGTTCCTTTTCAGCACGGTTCTCCATCACATCTAATCTTTCTTTGATCAGACGGCGTACTTCTTGTTTGTTCATAACTGTCTTCCTTTCCACAAAAAAAGCCATCACACGAAGTGACGGCTTCCATCTCAATTATTTCACTTCACGGTGAAGTGTGTGTTTACGGAGACGTGGGTTGTATTTCTTCAACTCAAGACGCTCTGGGTTGTTACGCTTGTTCTTTTTAGTGATATAAGTACGGTCACCAGTTTCAGTGCAAGCTAATGTGATTTTAACGCGCATGGAATTCCCTCCTATCTAGCTCTCGATGTATCAAGTGATTTTGCTTTACATAAGGTTAAGCATACTCAAGTATCGTACCAAGAAAGGAAAGGAATTGCAACTGTTCATCCGTTCTTTTTCGGATTCGTCA
>Ga0256408_1001029_pt1 | contig 16271 bp, 15 predicted proteins | sample PhyAR1_FD_185998 | JGI IMG/M metagenome (GOLD analysis project Ga0256408, IMG submission 185998) | Leaf surface microbial communities from alfalfa plants in UC Gill Tract Community Farm, Albany, California, United States - DLSL A.R1 | ecosystem: Host-associated > Plants > Phyllosphere >...
CTCTTTCAATTGCCTGCTCAATGGATTCTGTAGTTAATACACCGAACATCACGGGAATATCGGATTCTAAGTTAATATGTGCGACTCCTTTTGCCACCTCATTGGAAACTAATTCATAATGCGTAGTTGCGCCTCTAATAACTGTCCCCAACGTAATCAAGCCATCATAGCTATTCTTTTCGCTGAGTTTTTTGGTAATAAAGGGAATTTCAAAAGCCCCCGGTACCCAATAAATATCAATTTGTTCTTCTTCAACACCATGTCTTTTTAAATTGTCCACTGCTCCTTGTAATAATTTTTGATTGATGAATTCGTTAAATCGTGCAATTACAATTCCTATTCGAAGATCTTCTGGAGAATAATTTCCTTCATAAGTTGTCATTTTTTTACTCCTTTATCTTTATAGTGATAAGTATTGTCATTTTTTTACTCCTTTATCTTTATAGTGATAAGTAATGGTGGAACTTCTCTTTTTTTGTTTTTAAATATGCTTGGTTTTCCTTTTGTGGATCGGTTTCGATTGGTACCCTATCTACAATCGTAATTCCATCCCGTTGTAACTCTGTTACTTTCTCGGGATTGTTTGTAAGTAATCGAATGGACGTTGCGCCAATTGATTTTAAAATATCTGCTGCAATGTGATAATCCCGTTCATCTGGAGCAAAGCCCAATTCAATATTTGCTTCATAAGTATCAAATCCTTGTTCCTGCAATTGATAGGATTTTAATTTATTCCGCAATCCAATTCCACGACCTTCTTGGCGAAGATAGAGAATAGCTCCAGTTTTCTCTTCTTCGATCATTCTCATCGCTTCATGTAACTGATCGCCACAATCACAACGATGAGACCCGAAGATATCACCAGTTAAACATTCTGAATGAACACGGACCAATGTAGGCGATTGACTATTTTGAATATCTCCTTTTGTTAGCAGCAAGTGCTCACGGCTTTCTCCATCTTCATATATAGTCAACTTAAAATCACCATATTCTGTTGGTAAATTGACTGTTATATGACTGCTTTCTTCTAAAAAACTTACCAACTCCTCAATGGTAACCAAAGGTAATCCCCATTGCTCAGATAAATGAGTCAAATCTTTCAGCCTCGCCATCGTTCCATCCTCTTTCAGGATTTCACAAATATAAGCGGCCTCTACGCTATTAGCTAATTTGGCTAAATCGATAGCTGCCTCTGTATGTCCTCGACGTACAAGCGTCCCGCCATCCACAGCAATCAAAGGAAAAATATGTCCTGGCCTAAGAAAATCATTTGCTTTCGAATTAGAATCAGCCAACGCTTTAATGGACGTTGCTCGATCAAATGCTGAAATACCAGTTTTCGTATGCTTATGATCTACACTAATCGTAAAAGCTGTACCAAACGCATCAGTATTATGAGTTGTCATTTCTTCTAAAGATAGGCGTTGCGCAATTGTCTTAGATATTGGCGCACAAATTAGTCCCCGACCAAATTTGATCATAAAATTAACTGCCTCAGGTGTTACATATTCTGCTAATCCCACTAGATCTCCTTCTGATTCTCTATCTTCGTCATCCGCTACAATGATTAAACCACCTTTTTTCAGCGTCTTGATTGCTTCAGTAATACTACTCATAGTAAGTCATTCTCCCTATACATTTCAAATTTATTTCTCTGTGCCTTTACATATTTTCCAACAATATCAGTTTCTATATTAACAAGATGCCCTACATCTAAATTCCCCAAGTTAGTCAAAGATTTTGAATGGGGAATCAGACCAACTGAAAAGCTAGCTGTTGTTGTCTCCGTAACCGTTAAACTTACCCCATTAATTGCAATTGATCCTTGCGGAATAATTTCCCCTGCGTATTTGCTCGGATAAGCAAACGTCAAAACGATTGCATTTTGCTTCTCTATTTTTTTTATCAGCCTTGTGACAGTATCAATATGTCCCGAAACCAAATGTCCTTCAAAACGTTGCGTTATCAAAACTGCTCGTTCTAAATTCACCCGATCACCAACTTTTATTGTGGAGAAAGTAGTTCGTTTAAAAGTTTCAGGCATTATTTCGGCTTTAAAAAATGTGCTGGAAACCTTAACAGCAGTTAAACATACCCCATTAACTGCCATACTATCACCAATTTTGTAATCACTTAGTATACTCTTGGAAGTCTGAAAAGCGAGTTGGATCATTTGCCGGTTTCGATGAATTTCTTTGACTGTTCCTTGTTCTATGATTAATCCTGTGAACATTGCTTTCGTTTCCCCCTAACTCGGATGTCTTCTCCAAGCTGTTCAACTTCCAAAAATTCTAATTGCTGCTCTTCAGAAATTAAACGTTCACTATGAAACGACATCGGACTTTTTCCACCAAAAAGTTTGGGCGCAATATAACTGATGATTTCATCCCAGAGATTTTCTTCTAAAAAAGCGTCATGGATTTTCGCTCCCCCTTCTATATACAATGACTGAAGCCCTTTTTGTCTCATAGTTTCAATAAAGAACCGAAAAGAAAACTTAGGTGTATAAAAAATTGTTACATGGGGGAGTAGTTCCTTTCGTTCAGGATTTTCCGTAAATATCCAAACCGGACTTGTTGCAGTTTGAAAAAGATTTAGTTTAGGACTTTTAAAAATCCGCCCTCTACGATCCAAAACGATACGTACTGGCGGGAAAGTAGTTTCGGCATTGGGTAATAACTGCGGATCATCAACTAGAACGGTTTTGCTCCCCACCACAATTCCTTGATATTCACCTCGCTCTTTCCGTACTCTTGAAATTGCCTCGGATCCTGTTATTGAGTACCGTGAGCCTTTTTTTATAGAAATCCTCCCATCTAGTGTTACGGCCTGTTTTAGCGTAATATAGGGACGATCCTTTTCAAAAAAATAGTTGTAAAAAGGATTCAGTGCTCTACATTGCTCTTCTTCCACACCTACGATTACTTTGATTCTATGCTTTTGTAGAAATTCTTTTCCTTTTCCTGCTACCAAAGGATTCGGGTCAAGCTGGCCTATGACTACAGTCCTGATACCAGAGTGAACAATGGCTTGCGTACAAGGTGGCTGTTTCCCTTGGTGGTTACAAGGCTCCAAAGTAACATATAAAGTTGAATTAAACAGTTCTTCGGGGAAATCACAATTTTGAATAGCATTTACTTCAGCGTGGGACTCGCCGTAACGTAAATGTGCACCTAGTGAGATTAGCTGTCCTTCTTTTACAATCGCTGCTCCAACTAATGGATTGGTGAAGGTATTTCCCTTGCCTTTTTTTGCTTCTTCAATCGCAGCTAGCATGAAAGAATGGTGCATATAAATTCCCCCTTTCAACAAAAAAGCCCTGTGAAGTTAATCACAGGGCATAGCTAAATAAACCTAAAGGAAATCGATTTTAATAAATAAAATCAACCCTCAGTCAACTTTTCTTCTCCCATCCAGACTTTAACTGTCGGTGCCAGATTCTCACTGGCTCAACCACAAAAATGTGGGTCACGGACTTCGAGTAAACTCGTCACCGTCGGTCGGGAATTACACCCTGCCCCGAAGAAATATTCAATTCGTTTAGAGTATATTCTTAAAGAACACGTCTGTCAACCTAAAAAATACCCTAGCAACAAAAGGTAGTAAGATCGACAGCATTTAATTACTATTAGTCATATGAATAGAATAAGATTAATATATTCAGAAAACGGTGAAAAAAAATTACTTAAAAAAAGTACATGTGCCAGATTCTGTAGAATTACTATTGGTAATAGATATATGAAAACTCACCTAAGTTTTTGGTGAGCTATATCCTTTAAAGATTAAAAATTTTTGTCATTTAAAAAGCAAAGTGATAGCTATGGTCTTTGGCTTGAATTGTTTAAGCATTTTTCGACTATTGTCTTTGCTAAAAAGCTGGTACTAAAGTGTCGTTATGCTTTTCTTCTAAGAATTTTTTGACAGCCGGACTAGTCATAGCTTTTTTTAGGGCTTTGATTTTCTCAGAATCTTGGTTATCTGAGCGAGCGACTAAGGAAATTGCAAAGCGATCGTCGATGGTTTTTTCTAATAAAAGCGCATTGCTTGGTTTTAGCCCAACTTTTGCAATGTAGGTAGGATAATTATAAACTAAGGCAACGTTCGCTTCGTTGTAAGCTTCTGCTAAATTTAGTAAGTCAACAGAAAGCCACTTTAGTTCCTTGGGATTTGCAGTAATATCTTTAATAGTACCATTAAAGCCGACACCGTCTTTCAATTGAATAAGTCCATATTCTGCTAGAATTGCTAATGCTCTACCTTCGTTGGAAACATCACTTGGCAGTGCTACTTGTGCTCCTTTAGGAATGTCTTCAATGGATTGGTAATTTTTGGAATAAAAGCCGACTTTTGCATTGTAAATTTTTTGAATCGCTACTAAATCAGCGTTTTTTTCTTGATTAAATTTTTGCATAAACGGTTCGTGCTGAGCAAAATTTGCATCGATTTCTTTGTTTTTTAACAGTTCGTTGTATTGGATATTATCGTTCACTTGAACAAGTTCAATCTTGTAGCCAGCTTTTTTTATTTCTTCACCAGCAATCTTCACTACATCGGTCATTGGCGGCATATGTGAAGCCACTTTAATAACCTGATCTTCTTTTGCAGTTTCTTTTTGTTTTTGACTGCAGCCTGCAACCACTAAGCCTGCAACTACTACTAACCCCACCAAAATACTTTTTTTCATAAAATTCCCTCCTGTTTAATGTTTTTGATCAATTTTTTTAGCTAAAAAGCTCCCACCGATTTGAATAAAACTAACAAAAAGAATCATTAAGCCGATCGCAGTATACATTACGGCATACTCATAACGTTGATAGCCATAGCGCATGGCAAAATCGCCAATTCCGCCGCCACCTACGACACCCATTACAGTTGAATAAGAAACTAGACTAATGACAACTGAAGTCAAAGCTAACACCAAGCCTGAACGAGCTTCTACATAAATGAACTCAAAAATCAATTGCTTTTTACTTGCTCCCAAAACATTGGCTAACTCCAACAGCGCTTCGGGTACATCCAAAAGCACCTGCTCCACTAAACGTGCATATAAAGCCACTGCAACAATCGCTAGAGGAAACGCCGCAGCATAAGTCCCAAAAGCAGTACCAATCAATTCTCTTGTAAGTGGGATTAAGGCCACCACCAACAAAAGAAACGGAAAAGAACGAACGATATCCACGTAGCCATTAAGAAAAAATGCCAATAAACGGCTGTACCGATAAACGCCTTTCCTGCTTAAATAAATCAAAGTCCCCAGCGGCAACCCCAGAAAAATTGCACCGGCTGTTGCAATCAACAGCATTAACAAGCTTTGCTGCAATGAGAGGAATAATTCGGGTAAATAATAGCGTATCGTTTCAATATAAGTAGTCATCATTGCAAATGCTCCTTAATTTGTTGATAATAAGAAGCCGTGGCCGCTTTTGCCGTTGTTTTTACCTCAAGTACAGCTCGTAATCTGCCTTCTTCTAATACCGCAGCTCGCCGACACAATTGTTGAATCAGTTCTAATTCATGACTGACAACAATCATAGTAGTACCAAACACTTGATTGATTTCTTGTAAAACAGTCTTGATTTCTGCTGCATGATGGCCATCCAATGAGGAAGTAGGTTCATCGCAAAGTAAAATTTCCGGGTCCATCACTAACGCTCGCGCAATCGCTGCTCTTTGTTGTTGGCCGCCACTTAACTGCTTAGGATAGGCGTCGGCTTTGTCCTTCAGATGAACAAAAGCTAACAGTTGACGAACTTTTTCAGGATTTTTTATTTTCGCTAGCTTTAACGGCAGTGCAACATTTTGAAAAACAGTCAGGTTTCCCAACAAATGAAATTGTTGAAAAATCATGCCCAATCGTTTTCTATGACGCAGCCGCTGTTGGTTTGTCAGCTGGCTTAAAGCTAAACCATCCATATAAATTTCACCGGCATCCGGCACTTCCAAAGTATTGAGTAACTTTAATAAAGTTGATTTCCCCGAACCGCTTTGTCCGATCACACCGAAGATTTCATGGTCGTTAATAGAAAAAGTAAGATTCGTTAACGCCGGCAAAGAACTATTTTTTTGTGCATAATGTTTTGAAACATGTTCAAACGAAATCATTGGGGCTCCTTCCTTAATCAATTAGCAAATGAACAAACTCTGACTTTTTGATATTGGTAAAGTACGCATTAAAATCAATGGTCGCTAACGCTTGGGCAATCGCTTCATACCGATAGGGCAAGCCCGTTAGTAATCTTTCGATATCTTTCGTATCTTTTTGAGCAAAATAATCACCGTAAATGGTAATGTCAGCAATACGTCCTTTTTCTACGGCAATTCGAGCGTCGATCATCCCACCGGCAAACTTTTCTTCTTTTTTGATTGTAAATTTAGGTGCCTCGCCAAACACCCAATCTGGATTAGCATATTTTTGAGCAACTCGCTCACCGATGGCTGCATCATCTTCAGGTGTCAAATGATATTTTCGATCGGCAATTTCTGCTAGTGAATTAGCTTGAAATAACTGCAACAATAAGTGATCGCGGAATTCAGCCGTCGTTAACGACTGGTATTCTTTCGCTAGGTACGGTCGCAAATTAGTCACTCTGCCTCGCACTGATTTTGTTCCTTTAGATTCGATTTTCTTTTGAGATACAGTTAACACTCGTTGAACTTCTGTTAAATTCACATCGTACATTAACGTACCGTGGGCATACATTTTTTTATTTCTAGTGTACATTGCATTACCGGAAAACTTTTTGCCATCAATCATCAAATCATTGCGACCACTAATTTCTGCTGTAGTTGCTCCCATTCGTTGTAACGCTTTGACAATAGGCTTTGTGAACGCTTTAAAATCACCGAAGGCTTGATGTCCTTCTTTAACTACAAAGCTAAAACTGACATTTCCCAGATCATCATAAACGGTACCCCCGCCTGATAAGCGTCGCGTAACCACAATTTGCTTCTCTCTAGCATAGGGCAAATTTACTTCTTCATACGCATTTTGATTGCGCCCTAAAATCACACAAGGCTTTTGAATGTAGAATAATAGCAGCGGTTCGTCAAAGGAAAGCGTGTTCAATAAATAATCTTCTGTTGCCAAATTACGGCGAATGTCTTGAGAGGGCATGACTACGTACTGCATAACAATTCCTCATTTCTGTCAAAATAATGTTCTTTGCCAATTATAAATTTTAGCATTGTTTAAAATAAAATTACATATTTTTGCTCATATATTCTATAAAAACATTAAAATAATAGGTTTTACCTTAATTTTATATAACAGAATACCAAGCACCAAGATTTTTATAGTACACAAAAAAACCAACTTGACTTTGTAATAAAAAAGCCAAATTAGTTTTTAAGCAAAGTAAAGAGGGCTAACAATGACTTGCCCGTTGAATGAAGGAAGATACTAAGCGTATGTTTTGAGGTTGCTTTTCTTTAAAAAGCGAGACGGCTCCTTGACCTAATTGACGTAAAGGATGATGAATAGTGGAAAAATGCAGCACTTCACTAAGAAAGGTATTTTCTTGTCCTATTAAAATAAATCGATCATCGGTAATTTGCTGAATACCAGCTACTATTTCATCACTATTAGCCAAAACGGCTTGTAACTTATGATCTTTTATTAATTGTTGGCCTACTTTTTGGCCATCAGCCAAGGTACGACACCCTTTAAAGAAACGGTTTGGCGCAATTGAACCAAAAACTTGCGTATAAACTTCTAACATTTTTCTCGTATTGGCACTGGCTGTTTGATCACGATTAACGGTTAAAGCTACTTCTGTGATTCCAGCTTGTTGAAGCTTTTGAAAGACGTCCAAATAAATAGCCTTTCGATCAATAAAAATACTAAAAAAGCTCGGATCTTCAATATTTTCACAAAAAACTAACTGCTGCTTGTAAGGCGCAAACACAGCGAGTTCATTGGCTTTTGAAAGTACAATCATGCCATCAAATGCGCCCGTAGCCAGTTCTTCTAAATAAGCACATTCAATTCGTTGATCATAATTAGTAGGCAAAAGCAGGACTTGCAGTTTTTGTTGAAAGGCTTGCTGGATGATGCCGCTGAGCACTTTGTCAAAATATGGCTGATCATTGTAAGGAATCAAAACACCAATAGTATTGGTTTTCCCTAAACTTAAATGGCGGGCTAGTGCGTTGGGTTTATAATTTAACTCATCGATAATTCGTTGAATTTTCTTTCTTTTTTCAGCTGCTACATAAGGATGATTGTTTAACACTCTTGAGACTGTCGTCACAGAATAGCCAGATAGTTTCGCAATTTCTCGGATAGTTGTCATAAATTCGTTGCACCTTTTTTCATTGAAAGATTTATAAGAAGGATAAATGTTTTTGCAGATAGTCTGCTACGCCGTTTCCATAGTCAACGAAACGATACTGTTTATTCTCACACTCAAAGGAAATTTCAATTAGCTGATCTTTTTTAATGATCTTGGAATGGGAAATTTTTTGATATGGAATTATTTCATGCAAGTTTCGATAATAGGCTTTGCCACTGGATAGCAATAGACCGTTGCTAGTTGCTTTAAGTGTGACAAAATAATAGTCCAAGCCTAACGCATCCGTCATTTCCACTATAACATTCATAAAACCTTCCTCCAATAACTTTTATTTATCCTTATCTTACTTTATGAAACCCGTCCCACAGCAAGCAGAAGTTCTAGAAAGAAACAAATAGCGAGCGCAATATAAAAGCTAAGGGCATGAACCCCCGCCTTTGAGCAAGCTTTAACCAGCAATAGCAACTGGCATTGTCAATAATTTTTCCCAACTCTAGCAAATTATTTTTTGCAATCTTAAAATTTACTCTACTTAGATCCATGTCTCCGTAAAACCGTTATTCCCTCTGAAATGAACCTATAAAAGTTATTGGAAAATTGCTTATGCTGATGTCTGGATACTTGATGATCAAAATATGCTAATGATCGAAAAGAACTAGCTGCGATCGCCTATTTTTCTTTTTCGCTCCTTACGTAGAATTTGTCTGTTTCTAACTATCTCATACCTAAAAAGGCACTGATTTACCAACATTTTTTCATAACACCTTGTCTTGCTATATAAAGCAAAGGCTCATTGAAGCACTGGCAGCAGTAAAAAAGAGCAGTTTGTTCAATAACTGACCACCTTATAAATTTAAAATCAGCGCATCTGTTTATTCGATTGATGTGTTGACTTGCAGTTTCATTTCTATTTTATTTATAAAGTGTTTTTACTTCCGCATCAATGTTGAAAAAAGTCGCTGTTTTTGGTCCGGAAAACAAAAACCAACCCAAGCTGCTAGCAGCTTGGATTGGCAGGTATCTTTTACGTTTTTTTATTTAAACGATGGTTAATTCAACCTCAATGTTATTACGCGTTGCTTTAGAATACGGGCATACTTGGTGCGCTTTTTCAACTAAATCATGCGCTTGTTCTTCAGAAACGCCATCAATATGTGTTTCTAATTGAACGCCTACATTAAAACCGCCTTCGTCATCTTGATAAAGAGAAACACGAGCAGTGACTGTGCTTTTCGCATCAATTCCTTCTTTTTCTAAAACAAGTTCTAAAGCGCTATTAAAACAAGCACTGTAAGCTGCTGCAAATAACTGTTCCGGGTTAGTGGCATTCGCTTTTTTTCGTCCAGGTGATGTAACCGCATAAGAAAAGCTATTGTCAGCTGAGTGGACTTCACCTTCACGTCCACCCACGTTGGTAATGGCAGTTTCATAAATTTTTTTCATAATAATTTCCTCCGTCAATTCTATTTATTCTCTGTCTTATTGACTATTGTAAAAGCATTCTATCATTTTAACAACTAAGAGGGCTTAGCGTTGACGCTAATCAGCGACCACTTGGACATTTAAATCCGCCAATAAAGCTAAGGCTTGTTCTTCTTTGGCCTGATCTTTGGCTGACACCAGTTGACGAGAAACGTAAAAATCAGCTTCCGGAAAAGCACTTTGTAATAAAATAACATTAGCAACTACGCAGATGTTAGTTTCTACGCCGGCAACTTCGATTCGCTTCTCTCCAAAATGATCCGGAAATAACTGTTGGCGAATTACAAGTAAACGCTCCGGCGGAATACCGTAATAATTTTTTTTGACTTTATTTTCGGGTTTTAAGAGCGGCAGCAATTCATCAACGATCGCCAAATCCCAGCGATCTTCGCTTTTCCCTTTTTCTTTGATGGGAATATCCTGCGTATAAAGAATATATTCACCTGCAGCGTTGCAGTCTTTTATTTTTTGCGCCAGTTTGGGAATCAGCTGTTCACTGCCTGAAAAGTACTTTTCCCCTTCAGGATGTAAGTTGCAATTTTGCGCATCGACAATTACTAGCATCATTTCTCTCCTCACTTTCCTTAATTTTATTATTCTACAAAAATAAAAGGATTTCAAAGATAACGACACTGTCCAGGCTTTTTTTCTCAGATTAAAATTTGTTAAAATGAGCGATGGAATTTTCATTCCGCTTTCATTTGAAATAGCTGTTCTTTTTGTTCTGTGATATGATGAATTGTGCACTATTGCACAATTATTTACGAAATGAGGGACAACCATTGACTGATTTGTTAGATTATCAACCATTAAACCTGTACACCAATTACAAAATAGCCGCTCAAAACACGCCAGATGTGGCCATCATTTTTGATGAAGAACTACCAGCATTCCCTGAACTAGGCTTGGAAACGACGTATCAACTCAGTCACGAAGCGGTTTTAAAAAGGGCCTATCAATTAGCGGCTCTCGGTGTAAAAAAAGGCGATAAAATAATCATCTATAAAAGCCCTAAATATGATACGTATTTGTTAGCAGTTGCGGCTTCTTATATTGGTGCTGTTCCAGCGATGATTTCTTATCATTTACCTTATGAAACAATTGAAGTCTTTGTTGACCGTTTAGAAGAGCCTTATCTTTTATATGATGAGGTAACGCAGGATAAAGTACGTCAAGTTAGCAATTGTCCGGCTACGAAAAAGATTGCAGTCGCTGACTTACTCCAAACATCAGCAGCTGTAGTTGAGCAATCAGAATTAGCGAAAGATGACATCGCTTATATGACACATACTTCCGGAACCACCGGAATTCCAAAACTCATCTGTCATTCCAATCATTCCATGGGCTGGCGCACTAAATGGCAAAAGACTATTTTTACAAAGATTGCAGAAAAAAAATTAATAGGGTTCCATATTTCACCAGTTCATTCGCGTTTTAATATTGGGATTTCCTCTTTAATGGCAATGGGTTTTCCAATGATGCCGTTAGCTAATGCCAACAGCGAAAAAGTTGCCGCTATGTTACAGAAATATCAGCCAATCGCCCTTGAAACTCATCCCAATAACTTTGTTCAATGGGTACGCTTAACCAAAGAACGACCGGCTGCTTTTGCTAGCGTGCGCTACTATCACTCAACTTTCGATGCCATTAACAATGCGACGATGGCTGCTTTCTTAAAAGCTTCTGAAATCAATGAGCCAATTTTCTTACAAGTATATGGACAAAGTGAATGTGGGCCAATGATTCTCCGAGCTCACACGTTAGACTCTTTACAAAATTCTGATGCTCGCGATATGGGTGTCGGTTTAGCAGGCTTAACCGAGGCACGTATCACCGATGAAAATGGCAACGTATTGCCAGCCTTAACCAATGGACACATTCAGTTATTATCAAAAGGCCGGGCCTTAACGTATTATCAAGAAGACGCTCGCTTTGCTGAAAATGTCTACGGTCAATGGTGGGACAGCGGTGATTACGGGATGATTGATGAACGAGGTCACTTATTTTTAAAAGACCGTCAAGTGGATTTAATTGAAACCATTGATAGCAATTTAGCGATTGAAGATCATTTACTAGACGCCTTAGATTTTTTAGAAGAAGTCATTATCGTTCGCGGCAAAGAAAATGAACCACAACCAATTTTGGCTGTAGTACCAGGAACCGAAATGGATTGGGATGCTTGGTGGAATCAAGTAGCAGATTTACCCCACTTAAATGAACCAATCATCATGGAATTTGATGAAATCCCTCATACAGCAACCATGAAAGTTCAGCGGCTGCAGCTAGAGAAATGGCTAAAAGAGCAATAAACCAGCTCAACACTTTTTATTTGGATAAAAATTAAATATCACCTAGTGCAGATTACTACTCATCTGCACTAGGTGATATTTTTTTAAAACAATGATACGTTCCATATTTTTCCAAAGCTTCTTGGTCTAAAGACACGCCGATTCCCAATCCGGTTGGCACCTTAATCTGACCATTTTCCAATTGAAACGGCTCGGTAATTACATCCTGATAGTAATAGCGCTCTGAAGCTGACAGATCTCCAGGAAAAGTAAACGCAGCTTGGGAAGCAAATTGTAAATTTAACGCACGCCCAACGCCTGATTCAAACATACCGCCTAACCAAACGAGCAAATCATGACTTTGACAATACTTTAAAATTTCCAAGGCAGCACTGATGCCACCTACACGAGGAATTTTCAAATTAATACTGCGACAGCTGCCCAAAGCCACCGCCAACTGACAATCTGCTACACTGCGAATATTTTCATCTAAACAAATCCGCGTCTGCATTTTTTGCTGTAAGTAGGCATGATTTAAAAAATCAGCAGCAGCAAAAGGCTGTTCAATCATCGTTAAGTGAAATGCGTCTAACCGCTGTAAATGGTCAAGGTCTGCCAATGAATAGGCTGAATTTGCATCCACCATTAAAGGCAATTGCGGAAACTGTTGCCGGATCACTGCTACCGGTTCAAGATCGTATCCCGGTTGGATTTTTATTTTTACTCTCTGATAGCCTTGCGCAACTGCTGCTTGGACTTGCGCTAATAATAGGGTCAAGTCTGTTTGAATGCCTAAACTAATCCCCACAGGAATCTGAGGTCGTACTTCATTAAAAAATTCCTTTAAACTTTTCCCTTCTCGTTTAGCATATAAATCCCACAACGCAGTTTCTAAAGCTGCTTTGGCCATCCAATTTCCTTTAACTTGAGCAAAAATGGTGGCGACTTCCCGTGGGTGGTTAATCGTTTGCTCAGCCACTAAAGGCAGCAGATGCTCGTTAATAATTAAGCGTGCAGTAGCTAAAGTTTCTTCAACATAATCAGGCTGTTCAAAGGGCACCAATTCACCGAAGCCTTGATTACCTAGCTCATCCGTTAAGATAAATAAATCAAAGGCTTTCTCGTCTAAGCGCCCATAGCTAGTAATAAAAGGAGACTTTAAGGGCAACCGAACTTGATAGACCTCAACTTTTTCAATTTTCATTTTCTCGGCCACCTTCCATTCTTTCTGTCACGTAAGTATAAAATGCAGCCGGTTGTTCCAAATGAATACAATGTCCGGACTTTGGAAAAATTATCAAGTGTAAGGAAGATTGCTCTGCTTGCATTTGACGAGCAATCCCGATAAACTTTCTATCTTCACTTCCTACCAGCAAGTTAGTGGGCACCATCGCTAATTCTGATAAACGACCCCAAAAACTGGTTTGTGCCCCCGTCCCCATATACCATAAACTGCTAGCTAACCCTAATGGATTTTGCGCCAATCGTTCTTGACGAATACGTGTTTGAACAGGTGACGGTAAATTTTTTTGCGTTGCAAACAACGATAAATTTTCCCAAAAGTTAACAAATTGTACTAGCGGTTCCGTTAACAAGCGTTCGGCTAACTGGTGATCTTTTTGAATTCGTGCTTGCCGTTGTATTCGTGTCGCCAAGCCAGGAGAGCCACTTTCCAAAAATAGCTGTTGCACTTTTTGCGGATAAGTCAAGGCCAAGGCTAAGGCTAACCGGGCGCCCATAGAATAGCCCAGTAAAGAAAACTGTGTAAGGCCTAACGCTGCTGTTAATTGAACGATTTCCTCTATTACAGCTGGCATCGTATAGACTTCCGGCAAGCATTCACTCGGCGTTTGACCGTGCCCTGGTAAATCAATCCCTAAAACATTATAAGGTGCAGACTTTGGAAAAACGGATTGAAAGGTGTGTAAGGTGCCGGTGAAGCCATGCAAACAAATTAAAGTGGTTCGATTTTTTTGATACGGCGTCAACCATTGATAATGATAAAAAGAGAGTTGACTCAACGATCTCATGCGTTTTCCAAGCTTTCTATTTTAGCTGCGATTGTCGTTATTATTTTTTCATACAACGCTACATTTGCTTGACGAGAACCTGTTACTTCAAGGATTTGAAACTTAGGCTTGATTTTTGCTGCTACCAAACAGTCCTTTAGTTGCTCCAAAGAAGAGATTTTTGTATATTCTGCTCCATATAATTGAGCTACTAGCGAAAAATCCAAGTCAATAGGCGTCCCAAAAATCGGTTCAAAATCATCCGCTCGCAACGTCCGCTGTGATAAGAAAGAGAAAATCCCGCCGCCATTATTATTTAGCAGAACAATCGTCAGGGGCAATCCATACCTTTTCGCTAACAATAAACCATTCATGTCATGGTACATCGCCAAATCACCAATCAACAAAATATTTTGCCGCTCAGGCGCTACAGCTGTCATCCCTAAGGCTGTAGAAACAATCCCGTCAATGCCATTGATTCCACGATTCCCCAACAGTCGATAATTCTGTTTAGTCATAAAGCGATCCAAATAACGAATAGGCATACTATTAGAAACAAACAACTGACCTTTTGCAACCATTTGTTGATGCACAGTTAAACTAGCAGTCATTTCATTAAGCTCTGCTGCGAGAACAGATTCGACCAATGCAGTCTGAACTGCATTTTCTAGGGCTTTCCAGCGATTCAACCAAGAAATGGGAGTTGGTTGCTCCAATTGAGATAGTATTTGTTGAATTAAGCTTGTTTCTGAAGCGTGGATTACTGTTTGCGCTCGTTTTAATTGATCTTGCCATTGACCATTGGCATCGACTAAATAAAATGTTGTTTTCGCCGTTAAGCTTTTCAGCCAGAGCATCACATTTTTTGCTACAGGCAGTTGCCCAAAACGCACCACCACTTCCGGCGCCATTTTTTCTGATAAGTGATTTGCAAATAAATCACTGTGAGAAAGAACATGGGAACTATCAGTCCCGCTGGTCAAAACGTTTGCTAATGGATCTGCAATTAAAGGCCAATTTAACGCTTGTGCCAGCTGGATAAACCATTGCGCAGCCTCTTTTGTACAAGTGCCGCCGACAACCAATACCCCTTTTTTCTGCTGCCATTGGTTCACCAATTCCATAATTTGTGTATTTGACAATGTATTCTCACCGCTCACAACTTTTACAGGCGGTCGTTGATCGGAGACCATCTCTAAATCTGGCAGCAGCGGTTCACGTAAGGGAAAATTAAAGTGAACCGGTGCCATCGGTACTTGTTGAGCGGTAGCGCCACTGCGAGCACCTTGCCAAAAAGCATAGTTTAACATTTCTTCACCGGTCTCCGGCAAAGCCATTTCTACAAATAGTTTCACATGACTTTGAAACAGCTGTAATTGATCCATCGCTTGGGGCGCACCAACTTGGCGTAATTCATGGGGACGATCTGTTGTCAAAACCACTAACGGTACATGACTAGCATTCGCTTCACAAATGGCCGGATAGTAATTGGCTGCAGCTGTTCCTGAAGTACAAACTAAAGCCACCGGCTGCTCACTGGTTTTACTTAAACCCAAGGCAAAAAAAGCTGCGGAACGCTCATCCACTTCAACAAAAGTTTGAATTGCAGGCTCACGATGTAAAAGCAACGCTAAAGATGTTGAACGCGAGCCAGGGCTTATCACTGCTTGCTGAACACCACTGCTTTTTAGTCCATTAATAAAAGCCGATAAATACTCTGTCAAAACTTGTTGTGAATTCATTTAATCCTTCCTCCGATTCCCCGCAGCATAGGCTGAAATTTCATTCTGGTTTCCTCCCGTTCAAGTGCTGCTTGTGAAGCTTCTACAATCCCACATCCAGCATATAGAGTACCTTTTTTTTCGGAAAAAACGCCCGAACGTAACCCAACAGCAAACTCACCGCCATCTTCATTAGCAGAAATCCAGCCAATCGGCGCACCGTACAGACCACGACTCCCAGGTTCATAGTTTCGAATCCACTCTAAAGCCAACTGTTTAGGCTCACCGCCCAAAGCCGGCGTTGGATGAAGGTGCATAACACTTTCTAAGAACGAAACCCCTTTTTTTCTTTTACCTGCAATCGGAACGAATAAATGTTGTACATCACGATTTTCTAAAATAATTGGTGCTTGAATACTATTTTCAGAAGTAGTGATGGCTGCGATTTCTTTTGCTAAGCGCTCAACTACAATTCGATGC
>Ga0256408_1001030_pt1 | contig 16249 bp, 13 predicted proteins | sample PhyAR1_FD_185998 | JGI IMG/M metagenome (GOLD analysis project Ga0256408, IMG submission 185998) | Leaf surface microbial communities from alfalfa plants in UC Gill Tract Community Farm, Albany, California, United States - DLSL A.R1 | ecosystem: Host-associated > Plants > Phyllosphere >...
GTCCACCAACCAATGTACTTCTAGTAATACTACGTGCGCCTTCTAACTTAGAAGAAGCGTGTACAATCGACGTAAATCCATATTTCTGTCGGATCTTGTCGATAATCTTATCTAGTTTTTCCTCATTAATCTGTTGTTGTGGATCACTAAACAAATCTAGCTGAAGGGAATCCGTATAAACGAGTTTGCTGTAAGTAATTCCAACATGTCTTACTTCTTGTCCCTCATAATATTTGTTGAAGAGATAAAGGCAATAGTACTGAAGCTCTTTCGTATTATCAGTGAGCGGGATTTTCATTTGGTGAGAAAACCCTGACTTTGATTCCAGGATCGACGTCCCTATATACAAGCGGACACAACCAGTCTTGCACTTATGCTGTCGAATACGTGCAGCCACTTGTTCTGCCATTTCCTTCACCACGATCTCTACTTCTTCTTTCCTCGTATAGTCCTTCGGTAGCACCTGAGAATTGCCATAAGATTTCTCTTTGGTTGGTTCTGGCGGTTCTGCGATATCCGTTCGATCAATCCCATTCGCATGAAAATAGAGCTGTAGCCCAATAACCCCTAGTTGCCTCTTGAGCGCGTATGGGTCCCAATTGGCTAAATCTTTAATAGTCAGAATCCCCATGTGGTTCAATCTTTTTTTCATGCGTGATCCGATACCCCAAAAGTCCGTCATTTCTTTAATCGCCCAAATTTTTTCTGGCACATTTTGATACGTCCATTGCGCTATAAATCCCTTATTATGCTTGGCTTCATTATCTAAGGCTAATTTAGCTAAAACAGGATTATCACCAATCCCGACAGTTGCGATCAAACCGGTTTGCCGGTAAACGTGTAGCTGTATCTGTCTTGCGAGCTGTTTTCGTCTCTCACTTCTTGTACCAGGTGTCGTGAATAAGTTCAGCGATTTTGTTACCTTTAGAATCGACTCATCGATGGAATAAATCAATAAGTCTTCATCTGCGACGTATTGCCGAAAAATACTATTTACTTCCATATTTTTTTTGATATATAAGTTCATCCTTGGTGGTACAATGTGTAATTCTTTAGGCAAAGGATAAGGAAGATCCCGCGGTCTACTGACGTTCGTGATTCCATACTTACTTTTGGCAGTTGGTGAAGCTGCCAAAGTAAGCCCTGACCCTGTATTATCTGCTCGACTCATCACGACCAATTCAGCCGTTAACGGATCTAAGTTTCTTTCAACACATTCCACCGAACTATAAAAGCTTTTCATGTCGATTAGAAAATAATCATTGACTGGCTCATTTGAGTAATCAAGCATGTTGTTCTCCCCCTCTTCTCTCACATTATACAAACATACGTTCGTATTTGCAACGAGGATCTTCTCTAAATAGAAAAATAGCCAGACGACTGTCTGACTATAATTAACCTACTTATTTTTTTCATTTAGCAATTGGAAGTCTTGATCAATGAATTGGTAACAATTCCCACAATTTTTACAATTGTACTGTTTCGTTTGAATATTGAGTTGAATCAGCTCACCACAAGCACAGTCAATCGATACAGCCGTTCTTCGTTCTAATCCGTATAATGGACGTCCCCAAAAAGTATAGCCTAATTGTTGTTCTTTCATTTACTTCGTTCCTCCCTAAAAATCTGTCTATTCGTAGCTGGTATGACGCTTCGTTCGACCAATGATACCTCTTAACGTGTGAATCTGACCTTAGAATGCTCGTATGAACACGTTTTTTATATAATAGTTCTCTCTTTTGCTAAATAAACATCACTATCAATTTTATAACATAAAAACAAAATACTGAAGTAGTGTACAAGAGACGTACATAACTAAAATCCCTCTATATTTTCTCGCGAGTTCAAAGAAGCCTTCTTTCAAAATAAAAATTGTCTACCGAAACCCTTACGGTAGACAAAATTAGTAAATTATTCTTCGACTCGCTTATATCCGTATCCCTCATACAGTTGGATAACAGATTCCACGGAATAAGTCGAATCCTTAGTATCTGTGATAGATACTAGATCAGCAACGTTAACTTTGTTTTCTTCATCAAGAAATAAGTCTGAGTAGCCAATTATAGCAGTAAATTCAGAATTCAACTTGTTCTCAGTTCCACCGTAATACCTCTTTACGCTGACAATCTTTATCAGATTTCCATTGTTTGTTGCAGAATGAAAACTAAACTGTGAGTCATTGTTATTTCTAGTAAATTGTCGATAAAATAGGCCCTCCTCTTTTATCTCAAATCGAGATCCGTAAGATTTTTCCGGGCTCCAGTCTTTATATGATCTATTCACTTCTTCATCGATCATACGTTTAATATCGTCTAAATTAACAATATCAGTAGCTTTTTCGGCAACTTCATCTAATCCTTTAACTTCAAAACTAGGATCAAAAGCATCATCTAAAAGATAACCCCTATCTGCCAAACGATTCTCTAAATCTTCTGATATATCAATTTTTGCTAGATCTCCATTCTTAAATTTCCCATCATCAACTAAAGTAAATTGAACATATCGTAAATCGTCCGGAAGAGTATTATCAATTGTTGCTGACCCAAGTCCACTAACACCATTAAAGTTAACAACTAAATGCTTTTCAGCCTCTCCTGTTGTTAACTTCTTCGGTTCATCAAGACCTTTAACAACTATTTCTTTATCTCCACCGACTAAATTTTTAACTTTTGAAGAATCAACTTCTAGTGTTAATTTAACACTATCTCCATTTGATAACTCTGAATTTTTATCTAAATTTATACCTAACATTTCTTCAAGTTGTTTATCATCATAATAGGCGTTACTACTTTCAAAGGCTAACTCCTTGTCATTCTCATTCAAATAACTACGAAGACGGTCATGATCAACAAAATAACTAGCAGTTCCTCTGGTATCTAACCCCTTAAAATTGACATCAACAAAATCTAGCATCTCGATATTTCCTTGCCCACAAGCCGACAACAGAAATACACTCACAATAGTACCTAAAAACAAAACAAACTTTTTCATCATTCACTCCTTACAATTTTCATAAAAATAACAATATTTTAAAATATTACTGATTTTATGATATTTAACTATAATTATATCATAAGGGGTTAATATAACATAAAAATAACCTAATAGAAATATATAAATTGACTATTAGAACTCTATCCAAAACACACTTGCTCCACTAACTATATTGATAAAATAAATTTTTTAATAGCACAAATAGTATTAGAAAAGATACTAAAACTATTTTTTTAGGATCAACAATTGAGAAACATAGAAATGAAAATACACGATAGGTTTAAATAGTTTCATCTTTTTAATTGTAATTTTAGAGTGTACCCTAGATAGACATTAATTGGATATTTTTCACATATATGATACGGACAAGAATATTTTATTTTTTAATAATATTCATAATAATCATACTTAAATTTTTATTTGAAGTTCACTAACAAATTCCCCATCATGTGAACTATCAAAATGATTTGCCATAGAAACCTCGTAAACGATTGGATTCCCCTTATAACCTAAATTTTCATATGCTTCTTTAAGGATAAGATAGTTCTTCAAATAGTTCTGCACATTCCAATTAAATTTAACACATAAGTATTCTCCCTCAGCTATTTCATCTGTCATACCATGTAGAGATGGATCTACTGTTGGATAAACATTGATAAAAAGATAGTTATAATTTATTTCATCCAGTGAGTCATAGCTTCTTAAAGTAAATGAACAATTGTATTGATAAGATTTTGGAACCCAACTATTCGTTTCAAGTAAATGATATAACTCTGAAAAATAAAGATCTGGTTGAGTCAAAGGTGTGATTTTTCCATTACAAATCTGCTTTACAATTGTTCTCTTTTCAATCATCCTTCGATAAATCTTTCCTTCAGTCTTATCTAACAATTCATTCTGGAAACTAAGTTCTATTCTTTGATTTTCAAGTAAATTTTTTATATGATTTAACTCATTTATTTGACTATTTATTTCTTTTTCCTGTTTTTCTAAAAAATAATTTAATTGTTCGGGCGAAAGCGACATAGCATTTTTAATATCATTAATAGGCATATTTAATTTTCTCAAGTACTTGATTATTTCTAAATAGAATAATTGTTGGATCGAATAATATCTATAGTTGTTTTCTTTATTTATATATTCTGGTGTGAATAAGTTGATTTGATCATAGTATCTTAAAGTTCGAATAGAGATATTACTCAGTTTTGACATTTTTCCAATTGATAAATATTTCATACAAAGTCTCTCCTCTTGACCCTCTAGTAACGTCATAGTTTATTGTAATAGTAGTTTAACACAAAGGAGAGAATATTTATGACTAAAACTTTACGACTACTAGCTGCTGATTGGCAAGGTGGAAATAAGCCAGAATATTATTTTGGTGCAGAACTTTTATCTTGGTTAGCCCCAAAAAATAGAAATCAAAAGGAAGTTCGACTTCCAATTGCGTATCCTGATACTGCATCATTGTTAAAGGAAAATGGTGTGATCGCACAAAAAGCTGTGAAAGAGAATGTTCAAATCTCAAAAAGAATCCTTGAAAAAGAGCAACCTGAAAAAATCATCACATTAGGAGGGACTTGCTTAGTATCTCAAGCTCCACTTGATTATCTAAGAGGTAAATACAAAGATGAATTAGGAGTGATCTGGATTGATGCGCATCCAGATATATCAAACCCGGAAATATTTTACAATGAACATGCAATGGTTCTAGGCAACCTATTGGGTATGGGAGATCCAGAACTGTCAAAAATAGTAGAAAACCCACTATCTTCAGATTCTATTCTGTACGTAGGCTTGCAAGAACCCAGCTTTGATGAACAAAACATATTATCTGACCTAAATATTAATTATACGATCCAACAAGATAAACATTTGAATTATTCTGAAATTCAAGAATGGATTAACAAAAATAAATTCAAAAAAATTGCAATCCACTTCGATTTAGATGTTTTAGATCCAAATTCATTCCGATCAGTCTATTTCTCAGAACCTGGAAAAGACAAGTTCCCAGCAGGCGCTGGAAATATGTCCCTATTAGAAGTCACAACTATTTTAACTAATCTATTTGATAATAATGAAATTGTAGGACTAACTATAGCAGAATATTTACCTTGGGACGCCATAGAATTGAGGAAATTATTAAATAAATTAAGTATCTTTAATCAATAATTTTTTCTACAATAAAATGAAGTTTATAATAATTTTTTAAAGGTTGAAAAGTTTAAATCTGCGAAAACCTAAAAAACAGAGTGTCCAGAATATCGTCCGTTTCTGGACACTCTGTTTTATTAGCTTAAATTTAAGTTTTTTTATATTTTTAGTGTTCATAAACCCATAAATTAATCTATGTTCAATTAATCTATATGGATAAAGTTATGTTACAATAGACTTTAGTTGGGAGTGATTTTTTTGAAAATAGGATACGCCCGGGTGTCAACCGGATTACAAAATTTAGATTTGCAAGAAGATAGTTTAAATAAATTTGGTTGTGAGAAAATTTTTACTGATCATATGAGTGGAGCAAAAAGTAATCGACCAGGATTGGAAATGTCCATCGATTTTGTTCGTTCTGGAGATACTCTCGTAGTTTGGCGTTTGGATCGGCTGGGAAGAAATATGGAAGATCTGATTTCGATCGTCAATCGTTTGAATGAACGTGGTGTGAGTTTTCATAGTCTTCAAGAAAATATTACAATGGACAAATCTAGCTCTACTGGACAACTTATGTTTCACCTTTTCGCTGCGTTTGCAGAATTTGAGCGCAATTTGATTTTGGAAAGATCGGCTGCTGGTCGAGAAGCTGCTCGTGCAAGAGGAAGATTTGGCGGTCGTCCTGAAAAATTAACGACACAAGACTTAGACTTACTAAAGACGTTAGTTGACAGTGGGACACCGATCAAAACAATTGCGGAACGGTGGAATGTTTCTCGAACAACTATTTATCGTTACCTCAATAAAATAGAAGAAAAAAATAAGGAAACACCTAAGTAATCCTTGGGCGTTTCCTTATTTTTCGAGGCAGTGTACCCTAAATAGACACTGGCAAGTCATTGAAAAATCTAGTTTATAAGTGTATGATTAGGGTGTATTTTAAATGATTCGAGAAAGTAGGTAAAAATTTTGAAAATTGCTTATATTCGAGTGTCATCGATTGATCAAAATGAACAACGCCAAATTAAAGAAATGAAAAAGTTCGGTGTAGAAAAATTTTTTATTGAAAAACAATCTGGAGCAACAATTACTCATCGACCAATTTTCCAGGAAGCTTTAGATTTTGTCCGTGAACAAGATATTTTTATCGTGGAAGCCATCGATCGACTTGGAAGAAATTATGACGAGATCATTGAATCGGTCAATTATCTAAAAAGAAAAAATGTACAACTTATCATCACTAGTTTACCAATCATGGCTGAAGCAATCGGCAATCCTCTCTTGGATAAATTCATCAAAGATTTAATCATTCAGATATTGGCCATGATTGCCGAACAGGAACGTACAGAATCTAAACGACGCCAGGCACAAGGGATTAAGATTGCAAAGGCGAATGGTGTTTATAAAGGACGACCTAAGTTATACAGCGCAGACACAAAAGATCCCCAACGTCGCCTTGTTTATAAAAGCATCGTTCAGGATCTGGAGAATGGTATTGCTATTTCAAAAATTGCAAAAGACTACAATGTTACTAGACAAACTGTTTATCGAATAAAAAGGGAAATATCTTAAAATAATTCTCTGAGTTTTTTGTACCAGCTTTTTTTCATGGTATAATTTTTTTGGCAACTTGCCTCCGATTGGGGGTGTTTTTCGTGAAAGAGCTTATCTCATTGGTTATCGCACCAATTTTTGTTGGACTGGTCATCGAACTAGTTTCTCACTGGTTAGACGAGAAAGACGGTAACTAAGCAAGTTGTCTCTAACCCACATGTTCGGAGTCGCAACGAACATAAAGAAAGCCAACCCTACTCGCAATAGGGTTGGCTTTTGTGCTATTCGTGTATAGCTTATCTCATTTCGCACTCATATTATAGCATCAATAATTCAAATACTCAACTTAAATTGCCTCATATTAATTAGTAATGTATACTCTGATGTCCTCTAAATGGAGATACTTTCTGACCTAATTAATTGAGCTGCTGAAAGATCTATGAAATGAGGAATAAAAAAGGATCAAAAACTTTTAAGTTTCTGACACTCTTGGTGTTTTACACAAGAAGGCACCAATCAGTTTCTCGTTTCCAGTTAATATAAATAATTGAACAGTAGTTACGGACGATATCATTTACCAATTTGCTTTGTAAAAAACACTTGTGAAATTCTGTTCAGCTCACGATTGTTTTTATTTTCCAAACACTTTTCTTCTTATGTTTGATTGTATTCCCATTCTCTAAGAAATTCAGAAACTACATATTCAGTTAATTTGGCATATAAATTTAGAAGGATGAAACATTCATTTAGCAATGGCCCTATGCAATTATATTGATGTTCCAACAATGTATTTGTAAGACATTTTTGATTAATTTTGTACTTACAATTCTAATGAACTAGCTAAAAAGAGTGTCCAGAATTTTTCTGAACACTCTTTTTACACTACCTTTTTATCTTTATAACAAAGGAACTTCATTACAATCCCCTAAGAACATAATTCCAAAAGTAATCTCTGAAGAAGCCTTCAGTCCGGTCAGCTCACGATAATAAGAAGCGCTATCCACCTTGATTTGGGCGATCAACGCCTCCTCATCTGAGATCTCATGGAAATTAGCATTTGTTAATTTATGGTATTCCAATAGAATCTGCAATTGGGCATCCAGTGACAGTAAGGCTTTAAGTATATCAAAAAAATTTTGTTGGGAATTCTGCACGACTTCAAAACAAGCCATTTTCAACTCTTGGTAATACTCATTTAATTTCGGATAACGGCTGGCAAATTCTTTGTCAAATTTTCGATCGATCGTTGAAAAGTATTCCTACATCGTAGCTATATGTTCCACCTAGATCTTCCTTTCTTCAATAGTTGGATTTAGACCTATGTCTCTCCTTTAAATTCTGTTAAAGTACCTCTTTTTCCTATAAGATAGTAGGAGGTGACTGCTGATTTAATTGTTGTGTAACCCGCAACCAATCGGAATCATTCGGAGGCGTATTGATTATCAAGTAATCCTTTTCGAGTAGGAAATCCCAAAGATACGGTCGATAATTCGTCACCACTAAATCAATTGGCTCTGAATCAATCTGTTCCATAGTTAACTCTTTCAACTGTAGAAATAGAAGCTGGTGTGACTGTCCTAACTGATGAATCGCATGTTGGCGAATCCCTTGTACCGTCAATGCATCTCCTTCTAATAAAAATAAAATCGTTTTTCCGGGTTGATAAGCTTTCAACAATAGAGTGTTGAAAAGTGTAAAACCAACAACGATATCCTCAAAGTAGGGTGCTGGTAGTTTTAGTACCTGCTGGTGCTTTTTTAAAAACTGATAGTTTATTTGATAGGTTTCCGGGAAGTCCATTTTCACTCTGTCCACTTCTTCTATCTGTTGTTTGTTCCATACAGGGTGGATCACTTGTGTGAGGGTTTTTGAAACCAAAAAGGAGGCCAAAAAGTCAACTAGAATTTTGTGATCCCAACCATCAAGTTTTGGATCAGATAAATACTTTTCTGCAAGGGTCTCGATTGAAGGCCAGTGATTAAACCGTTCAAAAAAACGCTTTTCTTGTACTCGATCATAGATCGTTCTTTGCGTAATAAGAACCACATACAGCCAAATAAATTCCTCTTTTGGAACTTCAACACCAAATTCTTTCATCATCTGTTCTTGTAAGGAATAAAGCAAGTGAAAATCCTTTTCTTTTTCTACACGTTCTTTGACCCATGGCACAACGGCAACGTATCGGTTCTGTCGAACACGAGTCATTGTTAAATACAATAAAAAATACACCGCTGAAGGCGGTAAACCTGTCCCTAGTTCATAGTGGTCCAATTGGTCAGCTAACTGCTCAAGGACGAGCGAATGTAGCTCTTTAGGAGGGCGAATTGTATGTCGGGTATAGTCACCTACATAATAAAAGTCATAAAAAAATTTGCGGATGTTCTCTTCATTTCCTATCAACTCGACCGGATTCAAACTAAAACGTAAATCATAAGGAGTTAATGCTTTTTCTGCACGTATCAAAAAACGTCGAAAGGTACTTTCCCCGTAATTATACTCGTAGGCTAGTTCTTGAATCGTTTTTAGATTCCCCATAAAAATCTGTTTCATCACTTTAAAAAGAATTTCTGAATCCACCAAGTCAGCTTTTTTTTCCAAATAGCACGCATGTTTACGTTCCTTAAAATAAAAACCCACAGGCCTAGCCTGTAAATCGATACTATCACCAAAATATTGTTTGATTTCATTGATGTCTTTCACTAATGTCCGCTGAGATACTGTGAGACGCTCCGCTAAAGAAACGAGTGTAAATGTCGGTTCTTTTTCAATAATATTCAAAATTCGGAGCCACCGTGAAATCATCGAATTCATTACAAAATCCAATTGGAGTTGGCGCATTGATTCCGCTCCTTTGATTCGTTTCTCTTACTTCTTTCCATCGTCAACCAGCCCCTAAACAAGCGTCAATTGCGTGCTGGATGTCTTCTTTTTTCGGAATTTCCGGCAAGAAGATGGTGGGTTTCGTCTCTTTTTTATCTGGATCATTACTCACTTGAAGATGCCGAAGAAACAACGGCTGGTCAAATACCGGGGACTCCACTACTACTCGGCCTGCTTGAGTGAGCCCTTTCTCCACTTCTTTTTTGATCCAGCTCTTTAACGCGGCAGATCCTGTTAAGTGATACGTGACATAAAGCGATTTTTGATAATTCTCTTTTTCAAGAGAAAAGGTCGTCAGTAGTCGGTCGAGGACCTGTGCTTTTTCTCGGACAGACACTTTTTCTGTACCCTCTCCGTCCTGCGGAGGCAATCGGAAAAAGAACAACATCATGGATAAGTAGGTAGCTAGAAATTGATAAGCCAGCCCCTCATCCGCTCGGATGAGAAAACGATAGCACAAAGAAGGTGAAAATGTCTGTAAGAAGACTTTTTGAGCAAGCGGGTTGAGAAATTGTTCCTCCTCAAGGGACAATAAAAATAAGGCCACCTTTTCTTGATCAGGCAACAACACCGTTACTTGTTGATTGAATGCCTGAACCAATGCTTGTATTAACGGGCCTTCTTCGTCATTTACTGGTAGAAATTTTCCTTTGGTAACTCGCAACTGAGCAATACATAGCCAGTGATTTATACGAGTTTGGTCTAGCTGCCATTCACCAGGCTGGACAGTCGTTTGACGCTGGCGCAGTTCTTTCACTTTTTCTTCTACATCTTCTGGATACACCGGCAAGGTAAAATAAAAATCATACAACACTTGACGAATATCAGCCTCCTTTCCCACTAACAGATTGGTCTTCGCATCCAATTTGAGCCGATAGTCTTTTCTTAAGATCATTTGGAGTCGGTGCTTCAAGCGGCCAACGGTGGCAAGCGAGACGTTCAACGCCTGTGCTAATTGGGCATTATCCAACGAGTGTTCGTTTGCCAGGTGATTAAAGAATACGAAAAGTCGTTCTCCTGCCAATAATGCTTGTTTTTTCTGCTCATATGCGTACGGATCCTGTAACGAAAAGTGATAGCCGTTTTCGTCGCCGATCCAAAGGATTGAAGAACCAAAATAGGCCTTAAGTTCTTTGACATCTTGTAGTATTGTCCGTCGTGTATAGTGAGTCTGATCCACAAACTCTTTGACCATCACATGTTCTTTTTGTTCCAACAAGGTCAATAGCTCAAACCAGCGACGAGTCTTTGTCTTATAAATCAACTGCTTAAATAAACCAGTCATGGACACGTCCTCCCCTTTCTGTGAAAAAGGAAAAGAACCAAAGTTCTTTCCCTCTTTTTTCCTTACTCGTTTTCTGGTACTGCACTAAGTTCCCAAGTGAGCGTAGTTTGATAAGTCGTCGCTCTCGGTGCAGCAGTGGGTGGTACCTCTAAAGCCACACTTTCACCCGCACTTGTCCCATCACCAAAGCGATAGATCCAGGTACCGGTCCCTTGCTCATCTTTGGCGGTGATAAGTTCCGTCGTTTGTCCAGGAATCAAGGCTACACCTTCTTGGTGACTAAGAATTGGTTCCACACCACCTTGTGCTGTGGCAAACTGTTGGTTCGTTAAGTGCAAACGCGCCCCTGCCAACTCATGGTCGTCAAGACTCGTAAATTGAGCATTTTGAGTTACCGCCAACTGCCAGCCATGTCGGTCGTTTTCTGCACGACGATCACTGATCTGGATGTAATTAGGTCGTTCTTCAGCCTCGTTGATGGTGCCATCCGGATTCAATAATCGTTGTGATTGTGCATAATAATTTTTAGTTTGCGTAGAAATACCTTGCTCACCAAAAGCAAATCGAGAGACAAAATCAATGCTTAATGCCCCTTGGTCTTCAGGAATTTCCGGTGGGTTTTCAGGGTTGACTTCTTTCTCAGGATCTAATGGATCTACCGGATAAACTATTGTGGGTTCTTCTTCATATATTGCTTTTAGGACCACATCTGAATCACCCATAGTAAAGGTCGTCGTCTCTGCAGTTTCATCTGCTATACTTGCACCCGTACCAGAAAGAATTTCCCATGAAGCAAAGCGATACCCCTCATTTGGATTGGCGTAAATCGTTGTTGTTTCCTGTTCGTTCAACATTTCTTCGTCGGCCTTTGGAGAGCCACCCTCTGCTGGACTAGCTTGAAGGGACAGTCGACGCTTAGTTAGCTGGTAGATGTAATCTACTATTATTGATTCTTCTGTAAAGACTCCATTTGCATTATCTGGTACTTCTATTAATGTCCAGCCATCGATTTCTTTGGGCTGTGTAGAGTAGTTAGTCCCAACCTCTCCAGTGAGTATTTCTGATTCCGCTAACTCATCCCCGTCCCTATTAGCATACTTAGCGATAACCGTCCCTTCTTGAACAGGAGGGACAAACTCACCAGGATCACCATTGAATATTAAAGTACTATACCATCTTGTATTAAAGTTTTCAGTATATCGCTCTGCGAAATCATTCGGATCTGATTCACTACTTACAACTTGTGCACCATTTACTCCAGTGAGTGTCGCGTTCACCTTATACCATGATGTTCTAGCACCACGTAATCCTGCTGCCATTGTTATACGATCCGTATTCAATATAATCGTACTTGAAGCATCTGATTGGATGGGTTTTATATTACTATTGGAATCTGCGGAACTAGAGGAAATATAGCCTCTATTTAAATCCGGTGTAATCGTCAAAGTTCCACCTCTAGAAACAATAATAGCTGGTCTAGGAAATCCTGAAGCAATAACAATTCTACCTTTAAGGTTGATATTCTGAGCATCGATTATTGTCCCGTTGGCTGCATAAGTTGTGGAAATCGAATCTATATCAACGAGACCACTACCATTGTGCTTAATTGTCGGAATAGTGTTGGTTCCTGGATATGTGGAAAGTGAATTTATTGATAAAGTGGCAGTTCCGCTCATTTCTAAATTATTATTAGAACCACTGAAACTCAAAATATCGGCGAAGCTTGTAGCTGTAATCTTTACAGATGTACTTCTAGTGTTCAGTGAACTTCCCAAAATTGAACTAGAGAAGGTAATAGAAGAACTAAGTATTATTTCAGTGGTTCTCGAATCATTCCATGCTGCTCTAAATGTAGACCAGTTGTGTGGATTACTAGAAGATCTTGCCTGAGAATCCCGTGTAGTTTCCAAAAGTCTTTCTTCCTCGGCTTGAATAATTTCTTCTGAAAGATTCAAGTTCTCTTCTTTGACCATGACAGGTTTAACCGTGCTTGGATCATTTGGTAATTCTTCTAGGATCTTTGCATTATCTTCCGCCATTTTTCTCTGGTCTATTCGCTCATCTGTGATGTCAGATTCTTTAAGAGATTGAGAACTCCCACCACTTATTTCATGATCCACATCATCTACTTCTAAATAAAAATGATCCGAATCTCTATCAATCGTTAGAAAGTACTTCCCAGGTACATTAAATACGACAGGCAGCTCAAAAGTAGTCTGCTCTTTTAGAGTTTGTACAAGCCAATACTCTCCATGAGAATGCCGAATCGTTTCGCCATTGGAAAACAGAGACTCCATAATTTGCCCATTTTCAGGAATTCTTACTAACACTTCGTCTGCAGCCAAGCTACTCGAGAACTGTAAAATTACCGGTTGTCCTGCAGATGTTCGAAACGTCTTTTCTAAAAATGAAAACTGTTGGCTCGTTTCAGGCGGATTTTCAGGTAATACAGCCGTATTGGTTGGAACCAAATAATCAGGATTATCCGGTTGAAAGGAAGTTAGTATTTGTTCATCCAAAGATCCATTTGTCTCTGCATAGGTATAGTGAAAAGAACCTGGTACAGCTTGTAAGAGCAATAATAGAATGCTAGAGACTAACGCCCAGTGTCTACGAAAACTTGTCATCTCACTCACTCCTTATTTTTTCGTTTTTTTCCCGTTTTCTTCTTATTAAGGACAAAATAAAGAAGACTGACTATTAAAATAATTAACAAGCATACTGTACCAACCATCCACCAATTGATACTCGTATCAACCGTCACATCTTGTCTGTTCAATTTCCGTGCTTCGTCCGCTTCAATTGTAAATCCTCGCGTCCAAGACCATTCATTTTCTCCTGAAGTTGCTGTTAGTTCTAAGACATACTCTCCACTACGGAAACGATCCCCTTCTAAGGAAATTGGAAAGTCAAAGCTAGAATTTGGAGCCATCTGCATCATTTCTTGGTTGGCTTCATAGAGAACGTCGTTCTCTCCTGCTCGTTTCACCGTGGCTTCTACCGCCAAGCGATTGACAAAGGTCGGCGTGAAATTTTGCAAAGTAGCACTGATCACATTGCGATAGTTCAACTGATCGGCAAAGACATCCAAAAGTTCTAACTCCGGTTGGACAGAGTCGCGGCTATTGCTGACAACAACACCGAGTACATAAGCAAATTCATTTTTGATGGCTACGCCTTCTCCTTCTGATTCGTCACTTTCTTCTACTTCATCTTTGAATTCGGCAATGCGTAAGCCACCTGCCAAAAAACCTTCAAAGTTTTCTGCTGGCATTTGTAAAGGGATCTCAACGACCGTTGTTTCATTACCAGATAACTCGATCATCTCAGAAGATTCCATTAAATCCACCAACGAATACACCAATGTCGGATCTGCTTCAGGAGCGTCTTTGCCGTATTCTACTTTGCCTAAGACATTCGTGTAAGCTGTATGAGGCGTCACCTGAACCCGTATGGGTTCGGCACTGGTATTACCGACTTCAAGACGTAAGATTTCTTTTTCATTTGGTGCTAAGTTTAAATCATAGTACCCTTTACCTTCATCGACTTGACTCGCCGGAAAAAGAGGGGTGGCATAGATATTGAGTGCTTGTTCTTGCGCGTGTGTAGGAAGTGGTAGAAAAAAGAAGACCACTGCCATCAGCCACATAAGAGTATGCGTACGCTTCGGGTGTTTCTTGTAATTCATTAGTCATAATCCTTTCTTAAAAAAGGCAGCGCTACAAGATTCTGCAACGCTGCCCATACTACGAGTGACAAGGAAAAATTTTTTTGTGCTTCTTAAAGTTCATTATCTGGTGTAAGGTTTAATTCCCATGTCAATGTAGATTGATACGTCACCGCATCTTTCGCAGTTGAACCAGGAACAAATAATTTGATCGCCGCATTTTCTACTACTTCTGCGCCATCTTCAATTTGTTGTGCAAGTGCATCATGGTCTCCCCAAACAACAGAAGAAGTTCCTGCTCCTTTTTCTGCAGCTGCCGTCATAACTGAAACCGCAGTGGTATTTGGAATCAATTCCATACCGTTTTCATGCACTTCTGGCATTTGTGCAGCGTCATCAATGCTGTAAGTGATCTGTGGATCGTGTAAGCTGACGCGCGCCCCTTTTAATACATCATTTTGTGTCGCTGTTGTTGCTTGGAATTCAGACAAACTCACACTTAAGTCCCATCCTTCATTTGTTCCGCGAGTATCTTGTACTTGTGCCAAACTCACATAAGGAACCATGTTTTCTTCGCCTTCAGTCCCAGTCAATTGAAACTTTTCAGCTACCATGTTATATGTTTCATCCGTAGTAGAGATAACTTGGGAACCAAAGTTCATCGTTGGTACATAAGCAATCGTCAATGGTCCTTTGTTATTGCCATCTGGATCAACGACTGCTGGGATCTCTACGTCTGGACCATCTGGACCAGGATCAACTTCTGTGTCGTCATCCCCAGGTGTGAAGGTGATTTGACCTTCTGTAGTTGTATTTCGTACTTCTTTTGATTCTTCTTCAGCAAAGGCTTGAACGCCTCCAGCTAAGATAGTAGTAGATAGTGCTGCAACTGTTACTAATCGGATAAATTTCATTAATAATTCCCTCTTTCGTTTTCTATTTTTTGTGTTCTTGGTATTTCTTTTTGACACCGACGGTGGCAATTAAGCCAATGAGTAGCCAACCTAACCATACCCAATGGTGTTGATTCACCGCATTGGTCTGAGGCAATCTGTCGCCAGCAGGCGGCTTGGCAATATCAGTCGGTGGTGGATCTGGTGTACCTTCTGGTTCATAGTGTCCCGTAAACCGAATCGTTCCCTCGGTCTCCGTTGATTGAACCGATAACGCATAACTGCTAGAAGATGGCATTCCTAGGAATAGGATTCCCAACAAACAGCCAGTGACGATCCAAATTTTACGTTTCATTTCCCTCCCCCTCATTTTGAAGTGGCTCAAAATCCATCGTTTTTAGGAACACGCAAAAAAACAGACATTCCATGTTCTCGAATGTCTGAAGATTGTTATTAGATTAAGGTTTTTTTGAAAATAAATCGAAGGTGCCTTTCATTCTAAAAAACGATCGTTATTGATACGTTTTTTTGTTTCAGAATGGCGTTAATACACACTCTTTCTGACATGTATTATCTTAACTGAAATTATTATAAAATAAAAATCATTATTTTCATACTACAGTGAAAATAATGAAAGAATCCATTTCTATAGAAATTTGATCAAAAAAAAGTATCCAGAAACAACAATTTCTGTACACTTTTTCTCAAAAAATTAACCTTGGATATTTTATGATTCGAGAAATGATTTTGCCCACCCTACATGGCCACTACTAATAATGTTTTATATATTTCATCAAAAAGAATGGGCAATAGAGTATACTC
>Ga0256408_1001041_pt1 | contig 16133 bp, 21 predicted proteins | sample PhyAR1_FD_185998 | JGI IMG/M metagenome (GOLD analysis project Ga0256408, IMG submission 185998) | Leaf surface microbial communities from alfalfa plants in UC Gill Tract Community Farm, Albany, California, United States - DLSL A.R1 | ecosystem: Host-associated > Plants > Phyllosphere >...
AACAAAAAAGGTCTGGGAGCATTTCGTTTCCCAGACCTTCTATTTTTTTGAACAATCGATGAACCATCCGTGTATCCTCAAAATCTAAATGAAGCAAATGATCACTTCTGATCATTGGTTTCGAACGATTTATTTAGAAGATAAAAATGCAAGTACGAATAACAGAATCATCCATACAGCGCCCATAACAGCTGTCGAGCGTTGCATTACTGCTTCAAATCCACGTGCTTTTTGCTTTCCGAATAATTGATCTGCGCCACCTGTAAATGCACTTGCTGCACTATTTTGTTTGCTTGGTTGCATCATGATCGCAATGACCATCATAATCGAGATGACAATGACGATCCCTAAAATAATATTATACATCAAACAGCCTCCTTTCTCAAAATATCGTCCTTCTAACTTTATCACATAACACGTCTTGTGACAACAGTGTTTCATAAGATGGCCGATGTTTTAAAGAACATTTCTTGGCTTTTTCACATCGATTTTTTTGCAGGTTCTGTGACAAACGATACCCCTGTATCCTCGTCTATAATCAATGCTTATTTGATAACCATTGGCGCTTATTTACGCCAAACATCATGATATTCAGCTTTTCTCTCAAACTCCGCTTTTGCGTAGGGACATAACGGAATCACTTTTCTGCCAGTACGTCTGGCTACTTCCACTCCTGTAGCAACCAATTTTTCTGCTAATTTCTGTCCACGAAATGCAGGATCAACAAATGTATGATCAATGATCATAATATCAGGACCAGCATCAGACCACGTCATTTCTCCTATTTCATTTTGTTCATCGTCCAATAACACTAAGCGATTCTTTTCTTCTTTGATTTCCATCATTTCACTCTCCCAACCCTAAAATAACGAACAGTTTCTTTATTCAATTTGATTTTACCAGTCCTATTTTTTTCAAACAATCATTTGTACTTATAGACCCACTCTTTGCTCAATGAATGAAAAAATCACTGTCCAGTAGGTCTCTGGATCTTTACTGACTGCTTCTAAATGTTCTGCTCCAGGCACTAGCAGTAAGGCTTTATCTCCTGCCGTTGCATTTTGGATCGTATAAGCTGCTTCCATCGGAACAAAATGATCATGTTCACCATGGATGATCAGAACGGGTAAATGATTGCTCCCTAACTGTCTCGTTGCTGATGCCTGTTTCAAAGAATAGCCTGCATATTTTTGTGCGTAACGATTCGCATGTCGCATAATGATTTTTTTGGGAAAAACTGTCAATTTGCTTAACATATAACGAAATTCTGAATAAACGGATACAAAGCCACTATCAAGGATCAAGCCTTTGACAGCACTCGGCAACTTCTCGCCACTAGCCATCATGATCGTAGAAGCCCCCATTGAGCCTCCATGTAAGATGATCTTAGCCTCTGGCTCTCGTTGCAAGATCTCATTGATCCAGAGTATCAGATCTAATCGATCCAACCACCCCATCCCAATGATCTCCCCTTCACTTTCCCCATGGGCACGCAAATCAGGGATCAAGACATTAAAGCCTTTTTCTGCATACTTTTTCCCGATATAAGACATGTCCTTTTTTCCTGTGCTGCGATAGTCATGGACACAGACTACCCATTTACCTTTGTTCGAATAAGTAGAGAATATCCTACCCTTCAATTTTAACCCCTCTTGACTTTTGGTCATAATGGGTTCTCCTTGTTGCCAAAAATCTTCTGCTAGATTTTCTAAACGTTGGCGTTGCTCTTCGACTGTCGTCAAAGAGGCAGGGTCCATGAGTTGATGACCTGTCTCTTCATACCAAGCATAACCACGTTGTAATCCAGTTTTGATCAACTTCTTTGCGTACAGATAAGCAATAAAATGATAACTACCGATCATTAATAACATAATTAATAAACTATAAAAAACAATCACTTGCATCCCACACTTTCTACTTGGTGATTGAAACAAAAATTCAAGTATGCTAAATGGTGCTCTATCTTTCTCCTACGTATTTCAACGTTCATTTCTATTGTACCACGTTCTATCAAAGAGACAGACAGTGAACCATTGATCTGCTGTAATTTTAAAGACCTTATTCCTTACAAACGATCTTTTTTTCCTACTTCTAACACTCATAAGAGATAATGAATTGTTTGCATAACATTTACATTCTTCATAAAAATAAGTATACTAATGCCGTGCATTGGAATCAAGGGTTGACCCCTTGGACTGGTTCGGAAACTTCCCAGGATAAAAAACTAAGTGTCTCTAAAGAAAGGAGATTGGAAATAATGCGAAAAGTTATTATTGATTGCGATCCCGGTATCGATGATACATTAGCGCTATTGTTTGCATTAAAATCACCAGAAATCGAAGTTGTCGCAATTACCACCGTTTGTGGAAACGTCCCCGTACATTTGGGAACTGAAAATGTGATCCGTTGTTTGGAACGTTGTGACCGTTTAGACATCCCTGTCTATCAAGGTTCTGCAACACCACTCAACACGCCATTTATCAGCGCTCAAGATACTCATGGCATGGACGGTCTAGGGGAAACGAACTTCCCATTAGTAACAGACAAACAAGCCGAAACGATCCACGCTGTTGATTTTTTAGCGAGTTATTTTGCTGAACAAAAAGATACTTCACTGATCGCGTTAGGGCCACTAACAAATATCGCTTCTGCTTTACAAAAGAATCCACAAATAGGCAAACACATGGATCGATTTGTTTCGATGGGTGGCACGTATAAAAGCCACGGCAATTGTTCACCTGTAGCAGAATACAATTACTGGTGTGACCCTGATGCCGCAGCTTATGTATTTGAACATCTTGGTCAAATGATTGAGATGGTTGGTTTAGACGTGACACGAGAAATCGTCTTTACACCAACGATCCTAGAATATTGTTGCCAACTCGCGCCCGAAGAAGGCAATTATTTAAAAGCAATCACACGCTTTTACTTTGACTTTCATTGGCAACAAGAACACGTCCTAGGTTGTGTCATCAATGACCCTTTGGCAGTTGCGTATTTCATCGATGAACAACTATGCCAAGGATTCACTAGCTATACTGCTGTTGAAACACAAGGCATCAGCCGCGGACAAACCTTGGTTGATCGTTATGATTTTTGGCAGAAAAAACCAAACAGTCTAATCATGACAGATGTCGACACCTCTCTTTTTTTCCGGAAGTTTTTAGCCGTTCTTTTACATGCACAAGAAGAATTGATAAAAAATGATCTGGAAAGATTAAAGATAGGATGAAAAAAGATGACACAAAAGAAAATCACGACAAGAATGATCACAATCATGGCACTAAGTATCGGAATCAACTTTCTCGGTGGAACGATTGCTTTATGGCTCCGTTTACCGATTTATCTTGATTCGATCGGTACGATTTTTGCAGGAGCTTTACTCGGACCAATTCCTGGGGTTTTGACAGGATTAAGTAGTAGCTTACTTAGTGGCGTGACGATGGATATGTTCTCTTTGTATTATTCCCCGATACAAATCATCACTGGGTTATTAGCGGGGTTGATTTTACCACAGAAATTACAGGCCCAAGGTTTGAAGAGTAGACTTTCATTATTGGCATGGACGTTTGTCCTTTCAGCTCCTGGAACCATACTGTCATCGATCATCACGATCCAATTATTTGGCGGTATCACTTCATCAGGTTCAAGTGCCATTGTCCAACTTCTTTACGGATTAGGACTAAACCAAGCAGCGAGTGTCACGATTGTTCAAGCAGCGACAGATTACTTAGATCGACTGCTATCGGTCCTTGTCGTTTCGCTCGTTGTGTTGAAATTACCAAACCAAGTAGTGGCAAAGACAAGAAATCGTTGATGAATATTTGTACTATAGCTAATCACTAAATGCAAAAACCCGAACGTCGAATCAGTTTCTCTCATCTCTATGAGAAGGAACTGATCCATCGTTCGGGTATTGTTTTTTATCCAAAAGTTTTTGTCTCTTGTTTGACTGAAAGAAACTTTCCTAAAGCCAGCATGCTATCGTTCCATCAACAAGGCACTATCCTGGACTTTAATATTTTTTTCTCGATCTTTATACGTAATCGGTCGGATCACTTTACACGGATTCCCTGCCGCGATCACATTTTCTGGTATATCTTTTGTTACGACACTTCCTGCCCCAATGATGCTATTTGCACCAATCGTCACCCCTTGAAGAACATGGACTCCCGCTCCTAACCAAACTTTATCGCCAATATGGATCGGCTTCGCATAAACGACATGATCAGCACGTTCAAATGGATCTTCTGCATGATTGGCTGCATACAAACCAACCCTCGGCCCTACATAAACATCATTTCCGATCGTCACCTCATGACAATCAAGAATGATCATATCATGGTTCAAATAAACATTATTTCCTATAGAAATGTTGAATCCAAACTCACATTGAAAATTCGACTCGATATAGACATTCTCACCCATTGAAGCGAATAGCGCCCGCAAAATGGGGTATTTATAATGATTTTCTGAATTCACGAGAAAATTGTATCTCCTGCATTGTCTCAACGCATGATTTCGTGCGTGTACTACTTTAGAGTCCATATCATCGTATGGTAATCCTGTATTAGTTATCTGTTTCACATCATCTTCGCTCATCTTTCTCCCCCTATTATCTTATTTGCTTACATGTATTATAACAGAGAGTCTATTTTCTATAAGGAAGAGAGATTTGTGAAAGATCGTGACGGTGTTTTTTCTAGTAATTGGTTTCGTGAATTCGCTCTATCTCTTTTCGATAGGATCTTGTTAATTCTTGCTCTTTTTCTTCTAATTGTCGTGCATAGTTTTGAGCCGTATGGATCAGTTTACGATCTATTGCCTCCATTTGATGAAAGAATTGTCGGTTATCCCAATGATCATTCTTCGTCAAATACATGATTTTTTGTACCAATTGACCTGTTTCTTTCCTAAAGTTTACTAACTGATGATCGATTTCTTCTTGTTGACGGTGTATCTGACGTTTGTTTTGATAGAATTGCTCCTCTAAATCTTGTAGTTTACGTTGTTTCTCTACTGTCCCCATTCTTTACCCCCTTTTCACAGGTGTGACCAATGTTGGTTGTTTCATTTGTTTGACATACTGTTCTGCTGCAACGGCACTTTCCCCTTCTAAAGCGCCTTTCAAAGTAGATGGTAAGACACTATTCGTTTGTTGATACATTCCTTCTGAGATCTCTTTTAGGGATTCGATCGAAGTTAACTTGGCCTGAGCGATACGACTTTCCTTTGCCAGAATCAGCGCTTGTATGGCTACTCGTTCCCGTTCCTTTTGTTCTTGTCCAAGTTTTTCTAGAAATTCTTGTAATTCTCTATCTTCCATGGATAAACTCCTTTCACTTGTTTTTGAACAAATTATTTCCTGCTTGTCTGTCATACTCTGTAAGATGATTTGCTACTACCGCCAGTTTATTACTAAACTCCTCCAGCTTCTCTTTATATTGTTTCACTTGATTCGTATTTAATGCGGCTTGTCCGCTGTCCCATACATTATTTTTTTCATATGGGGAAACCATCTCTTGTACTTCCCAATAAGTCAAATAGTTTTTGATTGCTCCCGCACCAGCCAATAGTTCTTTTGATATTGCCGTAATCTCATCTTCAGATTCTTTTTGTGCATTTTTAAAGATGATCTCGTACTCTTCGCCTATATTTTTCGCTTTTTGGATGATCGATTGAACTAACTCCGATTGTAAAGTGATTTTTTTAGAACCTGAAGCATTAGAAATTCTTTTATGTAATTCGTTGACCGTCTCGTTCCATTCACTAGCAACTTTTGCCTCTGCAATAATCTTGGCATATTCTTTTTCGAAATCTTTATATTCTCCAGATAGCAATAGTTTTATAACTTCGGTAAAAGATAACCCACCTTCTGGTTTTTCTTTTACTACACGAGTCAAATATTTATCGATCAAATGGGAAACCTTGATCCCCGCAGCAAAAATGTAGCCATGTTCCTTCAAATTAGCTTCCTGAAGTGTACCATCGGGATTTATTTGAAACTGTCCAAAGTCATGGCTAGAACCGTTTTGATCTTCCATATCAAACGTCGTGTTAAAAGATTTCGGTAGTAAGTAACGAACATTCCCGATTTCATCTACCCCAGACTTATTTCTATTCAACATGGAAACAATATCAAAAGCATTGACGTAATAGTCGATTTTCCCATGCTCTTCCAACTTCTGGATATTTTTTTGTGCCTGTTCCGACATTCTATTGATACTTTCACGTGCATCAGGGCCTTGAAACAAAACCACTTTGTCGATTTTCGCAATATCTTTTTCAGGAAGATTCGCCACAGCCTGAATCGACACCATCGTTCCCAGAGAATGACCTGTGACAGACATTGTAGCATGAGGTGCTTGTGTGGTCATTTCCGTTATCTTCTGGTGCATGGCTTGATTTGCTAATTTTGCTTGCGGAATATAAGCATTTTTTGTTGTAAATGCCTGGTTATTATGCCACCAGTCATTAAGATTCAAATTACTTGAAGAAATACCATCACTGCCTCTAGTAACAAAATAAGTATGCTTAGTCTCTATCGACAACTTAGGCGTATCCGTCACATAATAAGCATTGAATCCAGCTTTTTCATCCGTCAAGAGTCCTTGCTTATATGTGTTTTTCACATAACTTTGTACTTCATAGCCTCCGTTTACTTTCGGCACTCGGATGTTTCCTAACTCTTTGACTGTTTTTACAGTGTTATCGGGTTGGAGGTAGACAGTGCTTAAATCATTTCCATGAACATCTTTTGCATTTGGGAAATTGAATTTAACAGAATTATTATTGTCTAGTTTCTTTTTTTTACTAAAGCTAAGCTCTTCATAAGGAAAGTTAATCTCACGACCTGTATAAGATCTTTGTGCAAAATTAGCATATATATTATTTGTATTTTCTAAACCAGACATGATGTTCTCCCTCATAATTTATTTTTTGACCATAATGTAAAGTTGACATATCAGGTATATTGTTTTTATTTAATTTTATATCAAGCCTGAAATCCATATTTGGCTTATTATTTACGAATCCAAAAATTTGAATTTTTTTACCTGCACCACTAGGAAGACCATTTCCGATAACCACTTGATTAACATTGTTCCAATCATAATCAATCGCTGTTACTTTTTTACCTTCAGATTGGTTAATATATTCTGTCATTTTACTTTCATGCTCTTTCAAAAAAGCAATTTGGTTCTCTTTTTCTGTTGGTTGGCTCATTCTATTCACTCCTATCGTTATCAAAAGCACTAATAATACACCTATACTTACTGAAATCAACCATTTTTTCTTCTTTCCCAATTGATTATCCCCTCATTCCTAGCTCTCCTAATTTATGTCTATGTTCTTTCTGACAAACTCTCGAAACTTTACCTAAACAGGTCCTTAAAACAAAACAACTTTATCGATTTTAGCAATATCATTTATTCGTGTACATTTATTGGTATGTACTTTATTCCTCTGTTTACTTTTGGACCACATATTTCCCTAACTCTTTGACTGTTTTTACGGTAGCATCTTACCGTTATTGGGTAGCTTTGCTTCCTCATTAGTTACATCCCTATATTAATCAATCTCTTTAATAGCATAATCAAATTCCATTTAGTTCATACTAGTTAAATATTTTTAAATTGAATTAGGCGAACTATTATAGCTGCTTCCGGCTAAATTGGTATAAATATTGTTGATATTCTCTACATTTCTCATAGAAGCATTCCCTTAATTCTAAAAGAATTAAAAGCAGTCATGCTTTCTATCACTGGCATTCTATTTGTTTTTTCAAGACTGAATTGTAAATAAAAACTGGAGTCAGGAATATGATTGAATTTTCCTTCAATTGTGATTGCTTCTCCTGCCCCAAAAGGAAGTCCATTTCCAATCGTAATAACTTCTACACTTTCCCAGATATATTGAACGCTTGTGATTTTATCATTTTGTGACTTTACATATACGGTCATTTCTTTTTCATGTTCTTTCAAAAAAGCGATTTGTTTTTCTTTTTCCGTCGGTTCCATTATTTTTTTCATCCCTAACATGCCTAAAGGTACTAAGATAATAGTCAAACTTATTACAATAATTTTCTTCTTTTTCCTCACATATTTTTTCTCCTTTATGCTTTTACCTTTGTGAATCAATAGTTACAAGCATACTTATATTTTTGATCTTAATTTCTCTTCTTAATGGTCGATTAAGTGTGCTGACTATACCAAATTAAATGTTCATTTGTATTTCACCTTACTCAAAGCTTTTTATTTTAGTAGGATTTGAAATATTATCGGGATAAATATATATTTCAAATCCATCAACCTTTTTATCTGTTTCATCAAAAAGATAGATAGTAACAGCGATTGACTTACGACTAAACGCCATGCCCTGTACAACTCGAACTGTTTCCCAATCATACTCAATATTTTTAATTTGATATTTTTTTAAAATTACGTAATCATTTCTTTCTTTCACATATTCCGTTATTTTTTTCTCGTGCTCTTTCAAAAAAGCGATTTGTCTTGCTTTTTCTGTTGGCTCATCTATTTTATTCACACCTATTGTTGTAAAAAGGGCTAATAGTATGCCAATACTTACTGGAATCAGCCATTTTTTCTTTACCAATTCATTATCCTCTCATCTCTTGGTCGTCCAAGTTTTTGAAATCTTTTTTGGTATGGATTTTCACGTAAATTTATACTTCATATCTTCCCATTACTTTTGATACTGGTATTGCTCCAAATTCTTTAACTCCTTTCACACATTAGCATCGGGTTAGAGGGAAACTGTGCTTACAGGTTTTTCATAAACAGGTTTTTCATAACCATCTTTTGCATTTACAAAATTAGCATGAATGGTATATGAATTATCTAAGTTAGCCATCATCTAGTTCCTCCATTGCTTCTTCAAAATCATTGGTCGCTATCTCTTCTATCTTAGTAGGTTTTTTTAAGTTATTTGGTAAAACTTGAATTGCTCCGCCATCTATTTCATTTTTATCAATACTATATAATTCAATATCAACTATGTACATTTTTGGGGTAAAAGCTCCGCTATCCGCTATCCTAAATGATTCCCAATCATATTTAATAATGGCTATCTTGATTTGTGAGTTTCTCTCTTTAATGTACTTGGTTAAGTCTTCTTCATGCTCTTTCAAAAAAGCAAGCTGTTTTTCTTTTTCTGTTGGCGCATTCATTTTATTCATACCTATTGTTGTAAAAAGTGTTAATAGTAAACTTACACTCACCAGAATCAACCATTTTTTCTTTCTTCCCAATAGATTATCCCCTCATTTTTTTATAAAGATTCATAAGCAAAACTATTTAGTTTTACTTTGTGCAACCTTCGAAATCAATTTACATAAACATTTAAATTGATTTCGAGATTTGTGATTTATTTACATCATTCAAAGTGTTTATTCTAGAATAACATTCGTAGTCCACATATCATTTATAGTAGAATACTCTTTATTTACATCAATGATCAGAGTATTTCCTTTATAAAAGTAGTTTTCTTCACTACTTTTTTTCTTATCTATAACATCAAATTTGATCGCTAACATTGGACTTGTGAGTGCCATACTTTGACTACATTCTACTGAATCCCAATCATATTTGATTTCGATTTCTGAATGACTTTCTTGTTTTATATACTTAGACATTATTTCTTCCTGTTCTTTTAAAAAAGCGATTTGTTTTTCTTTTTCCGTCGGTTCCATTATTTTTTTCATTCCTAACGTTCCTAAAAGAACTAGAGTAATAGTCAAACTAACTACAATAATTTTCTTCTTTTTCCTCACAAGGATTTCTCCCTTCTGTGGCTGCAACTATAGTAATCATAGTTAGCATTGATCGTATACATTTTTTCTATCTTCTTAGGTCTATTAATATTATCAGGATCTATAGCAAAACCAAATGAATTTATTTCCTTGTCCTTCTTATCAATAATTTGTATTCGAATAATAAAAACCTCACCGGCACCTTGCGGAAGTCCATTCCCTACTATCTCTTGCTCTAGTGAATTCCAATCAAACACAACTTTATCAACTTTTTCATTTTGCTGCTTTACAAATTCCGCCATTTCTTCCTCGTGTTCAATTAAAAAAGCTACTTGTTTCTCTCTTTCTGTTGGTTCGCTCATCTTCTTCACTTCTATCGTCATTAAAAGAACTAATACTACACCTATACTTACTAGAATCAGCCACTTTTTCTTTCCCAATTGATTATCCCTCATTCCTTACTCTTCAAATTCTCGGATACTTTTTGTGTATGTTCTGTCAGCACATCAATACTTTCTAGTATTTGCTACTTGTACTACTATTTACTCATCTGCTTCGTTCATTATTACTATACGTAATTTTTGCCTATTTAAATTAAAATTTACTGGATAAGACGCATATACGTCGTATACGGTTAGTTTTAGTCTTATACGATCATAAAAAAATGCTTACTTCGTCAAATCATTCTACTGGGGGAGGATAATTATGCTAAGAAAAACAAGACTAGTAGTTGGTTCTATTGTTCTATCAATTTTAGGTTTTAGTCCGATGCTATTATCGGTCGTTCAGAAAAACAACGCCAATGGAGATATCAAATTAAACCCAAAGTATTATGATCGGTCAGAAGAGCCTCTGTTTATTTGGGAAAATCAAAAAGAATAAAGCATTGTTTGTTTTGTGGACGATACCAGACATGTCTTGGTATTGTCTTTTTTGATATGGATGTGTCCTTTACTGTTTGATGTATTACATAATAAAGTAAATAGGCTATAATGAAGTTGACCACCTCTTTTTTAACAATAAAAAGCCTGTGTATACATATTAAAACTCACTATATTCATTACTCAAACATCATTCGGAGATGACCTATCATGAAAAACCAACTCGCTTTTAAATTTTTACCCAAGTTATGGACTTCTATTTTATATCTTGTGGTGATTGCTATTGGCTCATTCATGTATTTATCAAAGTATTGGAATGTTACGATTTTCACCTCTATCTATCCTGATTTTTATCTTCATATCTCAAACTTTTCAATTAGTTTGATTTTAGGTTTGATTCCATATTTTTGGTTATTGATGGGTGTAAAATTCAATTATGTAGTCATCTTTTCTTTACTCTTACTCGTAGTAAATGCGCTCTGTGAAACTGTCTTAGGATTCATAAACACACCTGATCTTATTGATATGTGTTTTGGCTTTGTTGGTACTGGAATTTCTTTCCTGACATTGTTAATCATTCATACATTCGGACTTTTACCTAATAAAGAAACCACATAATTTTTCAAAAATCATCTGGCTGAAATGAAAAACGAGAATCGAAGCCTTAGCTGTCGATTCTCGTTTTCTTATATTTAATATAAAGTATTACACTTGTGATGATCAACAGAGCAGAAAAAACAAGCAACAAACCGATCACCCAGATATTACTGCCTTGATTGACGATAATCTTGTTTGAACCACCTGTTTCCTCTATCAACCCTGCCAGCTCTTCTTTTGTATAATTAAATTTAGTTACTTTTTCTTTGCCATCAACAGTTAGGATAAACTGATATTCCCCAAACATCAATTCTGCATCACTAACTAACGGTAGATTTAGCTTTGTTTTAGTCATTGGAGTCAATGCAATTGAGCTTTCTTCAATTTCTCCTTCAGAAATGATATCCCCGTTTGGATTGATTACTTTGTATGAGCCGCTTTCCGCAAAAGTTACTGTAGGATTATTATTGGCTATATAGTAATCAAGCCTTATCGCATCCTGTGAGCTCACAAACTCAAACTCATCATAAGTTTGTTCTTTTTCAGCCTCTAGTTCATCCATCTTGAGATGAAATAGAATTACTTTCTCATAGACATGAACGATATCTACAGCATCTTCATGACTTTCTTCACTTAATGTTTGAGAGAAATTCACCCCACCTAAAACTTCTCCATCAAGTTCCTCAGTCACATTGATCAAAATTGCTATCGTTTCACTTTGTTTCGCTTCAACTTTGATTTTCCCGTCTTCTAGTTCGCCATCAGCATTAGTTATCTTCACGTATTTACTAAAGTCATACTTTTCATCTAAAAGATTTTCTGTATTTTCAACATAAGTGACACTTCCCATCGTTGATATAGCAACCGATGGATAGACAGTAACATCTAAGTCCTTGTCACCTATATTTGTAATCGTAGCAGTGAACTCATAGTTCTGATTAAGTTCTGGAGTAAACTGCAGATAGCTATCTCTGATCTCATATTCTTTGGGTTGCACATCCACTAGGATCGATGCAGTATCTTCCTCGGATGCCTCTACTGGTTGTATGTAAAAAAAACATCCCATCAATAAAACGAAAATAAGCGAACAGAAGTCAACTAACTTGTATTTTTTGGCTTGGCTATTTTTTGTCATTATTTCTCCTATTCATTTACCTATCAAGTACCTTGAATCTCTATATTTTGTTCTTGATCATTCTTATTCCTCTTTTTTACAACAGTATTTATCCTATCATCATACTTTGTATTTTGATTCATCAGAATGTTTCACTTTTCCCTGATCAAATTGAAAAGAATAAGTTTCCTTCGAGAATTTTTTATTATTTATATTTATTAAATTCATTACTCTAACTTTAAGATAATTCTTGCTTGGACAATTGCGTTTAAATTGTCCCAATGATCCTTATTGTGAATGTCTCTAAAAAAAGCAAAATCTTGGGACTCTTCGTGGTACACAATCCCATCAGACACCAAAATATCTGCATCAGTTAAGTCAGAAGTGAAATGAATGATTTTTTTATTAAATATCGTTAGTAATTTACTTTCGATAACTGGTACATATTCCGGATGATGCAACATCGAAATAGCAATTGTCACTCTTTCATTGTTTTGGATAGGCAAATAATACGAAAGGATATGTGCTAACTTGTTCGCAAATATTTGACTATCACCAACTTGAAAATTCCTGTTTTTGACTATTTCCAATAGTAGCTGCTTCACTTCATGGATTCTACTATTTGGACTATTTTGATTAGCCACTCCCTTTAAATTCTCGAAGTAAATATTTTTGTATGCCCAACTATTGATGACACTTTCATATAAAATCACATGTTCCACATCAGAATTTATCTTATATTTTTCTGATAATATTTCGACGACATTCATAGAAAAATCAACAATTTCATTATTTCTATGCTCTTTGAATTTTTTGCCTAAGACTATCTTGTCTTGTCTGCTTGTCGTTTCAGGGATGAGAAGTTGTCTACAAAAATAAAAGAATGCAACTTCTTTTTCTCTATCTTCTATGTTTCGCGTTGGTATCAACTTTGTTAGCGAGTCCTCTTCATACAGTTCTTTCATATCAGCGAATAGTTCTGTCGCTGTTTTGTCCAAATCTTGTATGATATACCCACGTGACACAGCATTTTCAAGTATCGAGAATAGAATGTCATGCTTTGCTTTCGTCGTTTTCAACCTCTCATACTGTCCACCTACTAGTTCAATATTCACTCTTGTTTGGCTATCAGCGAAAACATTATAGGCCATGATTTGTACTAAGTACTGATACGTTCTGATAGACATCTCATTACCTTCCAAAGAAATTGATTCAAAATTACTATTAATAGTTATTGGTATTTTTTGATAATGAAAGATATCTTTCAGTCGGCTGATCAATTTGTAGCTATAAGACTTACTAAACATCAACTTTTCGGAAATATCGACAACCCGAGTTTTTCGGTGTTTCAAGAGATAGATCAATAATTGGAAATAAGGTGATTCATTAAAAAACTTTTTTTTCAAATTAACAAATACTTGAAGCAACAGTTCCTGATTAAAGCCTTCGACTAAACCAATCGTCCCCTTTTCTAGTAAAAAGAAAGATGAAAATGTGAAATTCAATTGTTCGAAGTTTTCTTCGAGTTCAACCAGTAATATTTTCGTTTGATACATCGTTAGGTTCAATCGCTCACTTAATTTATTTAATGACAAATATTTTTCTGTCACTAGAACCGTAAACAGTTGCAACATCTCGTTTTGTTTTTTTGTTAAGTAACGGCTACTGAACGTATCCATTATATATTCCATTTCTTCTACCAACCTTCATTTTAGAGGATTCTATACTAAGAAGAATTCATTTAGTCAGAATGTTTTATTTTTTATTTTCAGTGAACTCTATCGATGTCTCCTAGTTCACTCGCATGGCTGTTGTATTAGTCTTGCCTGTACATTTTGACTTAATTACTAAGGTAGTGAAGCTTTGATCATGTATATTTGTCTTTCTACTAAATTATTATCTAAACACTTTCACTTATTTCTAATAAATTCCATTGAATAAAATTTTGTCTATTTGCGTTACTAGACTTATTAACCTGATGGACCAACTAGCTATAGCAGAAGCTTACAACTACACGAAAGAATAAAAGAAGGAACACTGACCAGGCAATCAACAAGAGTAGTTTTCATTGATTGGATCAGCATTTCTTCTTTGAATATTCTATAGGACAGATGGATAGATCTACGTATTCTATATTATGATCCATCATATTCTGTCAATCTTCGCACACTTAACTCTTTTTATCTGGCAAGCCTTTCACAACTGAAAATAACTATTTTTTAATCGGGAGGTATTATTCCCAAGGATTATTTACTTCTTGTGCTGTCAAGATGATTTTGGCGCTATCATCTCTATTTGATCTCCATACGTAATCATTTGCATCTAAAATGACATCGAAATCTTTTTCGATCTGTACGGAACTCATTCGCATTACCTGTTGTGCTTGAAGATGTGGGTTTGACGGTTGAATGTCTAGTCCATTTCCATATTGGTCAAGTTTTGCAAAAATATTCACAAAAACATCTTTAGATTTTGTATTATTTACTGTAGCTGTCGCTTTCAAGACCTTCGTTTGTTTACGCATATCTGAGTTTAAGTCAAAATCAGACAATTTAAAATCGACTTTGTTCGTTGTTCCTTCATTGAAAGTGATATCTAGTTTTCCATCTTCGACTTCAATAGGGATTTGTTTTTCACTGGTTACCTCGGATGCGTTTACTAAGCGTGGATTACTACCTACTAACAACAAAGTTGATAGCAGAACTGTTGTGGATACCTTTTTTTTCATTGTTGGATAGCCTCCGGAATTTAATATTTTTTTCACAAAATCAGTTTACATTAAATTCCCTCGTAGGGTTTATCCGAACATTGAACTCTTTTTTTAAAAACAGGATAATCTTTCACAATGTTCTTTGCTACATGATAGAAACTTGTCAGGAGAGATGAACTAGGATCACTCCTTACTTCTATAAAAGCTACCTATTTGTCCTTTGATCAGAGTCATTAGACCTTTTAGGCGTGCTATTTCGAACAAATCCGTGTTCGGTTATCAAAGAAATTTCCACGAGAACTTATTCTCTTACATTTAGCAAAAATCAACTTATTTATATTGGAACCGGACACTATGCAGTTTTTTTTATATGGCAACATATGATGATGACGTCAAAAGAGTTAGTGGCTAGGTTGAGGAAGTAAGAGAAGCAGATGATAAAGAAGAAATTCTTCAGAATCGTTCGTCGTTTAGATAATCAATAGACTATAACACACTATATAATAAAAAGAAAGCCCACATAGTTGTCGATCTTCAAGTTTCTAGGAGGTACATTCTTGTTCTTAATCGTCTCGTTTTCATCATCCATGATAAAGACGTGTTGAATAAAGAACAGCTTGGTTAAAGCTAATTCATCGATTCTGTGCTTAACAAAATATGGGGAAGGATGATCTTTATTTATAGTCTTGTGAATCTATGATTTGTTCCTATCATTCATTCGTTTAAATACTAAAAATATTTTTTTCTGACTAATCGTCTGCCTAAAAAAATACCCCTCTCATGTCATTGACATAAGAAGGGCATTTTTACATTCATTTAATTATTTGTTTTTTAAGTTGTAGAAAGATTTCAAACCTTTGTACTCTGCAACTTCACCAAGTTGGTCTTCGATACGTAATAATTGGTTGTATTTCGCAACACGGTCAGTACGTGATAGAGAACCTGTTTTGATTTGGCCAGCGTTTGTTGCAACTGCGATATCAGAGATTGTTGAATCTTCTGTTTCACCAGAACGGTGAGAAACTACTGCAGTGTAACCAGCTTCTTTAGCCATTTCGATTG
>Ga0256408_1001054_pt1 | contig 16047 bp, 14 predicted proteins | sample PhyAR1_FD_185998 | JGI IMG/M metagenome (GOLD analysis project Ga0256408, IMG submission 185998) | Leaf surface microbial communities from alfalfa plants in UC Gill Tract Community Farm, Albany, California, United States - DLSL A.R1 | ecosystem: Host-associated > Plants > Phyllosphere >...
AATCGTTCATTCCGTAATTATAATTGTACTTTGTTATACTATATATATCATACCGATAAAGGAGCGAACAACATGACAATCCCGATTATTATAGACACGGACCCTGGAATAGATGATATTATAGCGATTTCTGCAGCACTACATAGTAAAGAATTAGATGTTAGATTAATCACAACTATTGGAGGTAATGTAGGCATTAAACGAACAACTCAAAATGCATTAGATATTGTAAATTACTTTCATTCAAATACGCCAGTCGCTAAAGGTGTAGATAAACCACTCATCAATACACTTGAAACAGCAGAACATGTACATGGTCAAAATGGTATAGGTAATGCTCAAATTAAGACCACTTTACATAATGAATTACTAGAAGAACATGCTGTTATCGCAATGAGAGATACTATCTTGAATTCTGAAGAACCTATTACGCTCGTACCAATTGGACCACTAACTAATATAGGGCTGTTATTCTCACTATTTCCTGAAACTAAAAAAAACATTAAACGAATCGTGTTAATGGGCGGTGCAGCAGTTGGTGGAAATGCTACGCCAGTTGCAGAATTTAATATTTTTGTAGACCCACATGCAGCAAAAATTGTCTTTGATCAAGATATTCCCATCGTAATGTGTGGACTTGATGTAACGAGAGAAACTATGATCAATAAAGATGATTTAAATATCATTCAAACACAAGGAGATTTTGGAAACATCATTATAGATATGTTATCTTCATACAACGATGTAAATGCCGGCGAAGAACATGAACATATCATTCATGACTTATGTACAATTTTCTACTTATTATATCCAGAAATGTTTACAACACAACGTGCCAATGTATCTGTCATAACTGAAGGACAAGCAGCAGGATGTACATACACTGAATTTAGCGATGAAGGAAAAGTCGAAGTATGTATGCATGCACAAAATAAACAATTCCGAGAAAAATTTGTAGACTTTATTAAAGCAATACATCAAAATCAATGACCATACATTATTCATATTAAAAAAAGAGACAGGTGCATTAAATGTGCCAGTCTCTTTCATATGGAAAATGTGAGGATGAGGAGTGAGGAGGCTCTAAGTTGCTTGTTTGGGCAGTCTTGATAAATACAAGGTCCTGAACATTGCTTGTCACGCCTCACTTGCAATATTCAGCCTCCCAACATTGCTTGTCACGCCTCACTTACAATATTCAGCCTCCCAACATTGCTTGTCACGCCTCACTTGCAATATTCAGCCTCCCAACATTGCTTGTCGCTCCTCACTTGCAATGTTCAGACCTCCAACATTGCTTGTCACACCTCTCTTGCAATGTTCAGCCTCCCAATATTGCTTGTCGCAGCCCACTTGCAATGTTCTCCTTCCTATCAGCATCGCCCTCACCCCATATTTCTGAAAAATACGAAAAAGCGTCTAGAACATTTCTGTTCCAGACGCTTTATGTTAAAGGATTAATATTCACCTTTATCTTCTTTATGATAACCTCTTAAGAAGTATATGATTGCCATTACTGATAAGAATACAATACCGATAATAACAGAAACTCTTGTTTCTGAATTGAACAACATACCGATTAATACTAAGATAAAGAATCCTAATGTTAAATAGTTAGAGTATGGTGCAAACGGCATCTTGAATGGATGATCTTTAATTTCATCAGAATGATGTCTTCTAAATTGAATATGACTAAATAAAATCATAAACCAAGGAACCATACCTGGTAGTATTGATGCACTGTATACATATACAAAGATATTTTCAGAACCATCAATTACTAATGGTAATACGATATTTAAAATAACACCTACAAAAATACCAATTGAAATGGCTAATACTGCAAAGAATGGTACCCCTGTTTTCATAACTTTAGTGAAAATACGAGGCATTTGTCCTTTTTGAGCTAATGTATAAACCATACGGCTTGAACTGAATATACCTGAGTTACAACCTGACATTGCTGCTGTTATAACAACGAAGTTAATTAATCCTGCAGCAATCGTAATACCTACTTTTGCAAATGTTGCAACAAATGGACTACCTACGTTACCTAATTGATCCCATGGATAAACTGTTACAATAACGAAAATTGCACCTATGTAAAAAATTAAAATACGCCAAATTACACCATTAACGGCTTTTTTAATATTTTTCTGTGGATCTTTCGTTTCACCAGCTGTAATACCTATTAATTCAACACCTTGATATGAACCTACAACCATTGATAATGCAAAGAAGAAACCTACGATACCTTTAGGGAAGAAACCACCATGTTCTGTTAAGTTTCCTAATCCTATAGCATTCCCGCCATTTCCAAGTCCAAAGAAGATTAGACCGAAACCAGCTATAATCATTAAAATAATTGTTACAACTTTAATCATTGCAAACCAGAATTCAAATTCACCGAAAGCTTTAACTGACGCTAAATTTGCTGCAGCTAAAGTTACAACTACTATTACCCCTGGTATCCACGTTGGTAGATCTGGCCACCAGTATTGCATATATTGACCAACAGCGATTACTTCACTCATACCTACTACTATCCACTGGAATATGTTACTCCAAGCTGTCACATAACCAGCTACTGGATGTAAATAATCACTCGCATAGTTGGCGAATGATCCTGTAGTTGGATACAAATAAACTAATTCTCCCATTGCTCTCATTACTAAATACAAGAAAAGGCCTGCTACTAAATAAGCGAGTATTGCAGATGGTCCCGACCATTTTATAGTGCTTGAAGCACCCATAAACAAACCAACACCTATTGTTCCACCAAGTGCAATCATCTGTACTTGACGTGAACTCAGACCCCTTTTTAAATGATTGTCTTCCATTCTTTCGTGTCACTCCTCATTAAAACTTTTCAGTTAAGATTTATCTATTTAATTTTATTCAAACTTCATGGGACAATTATACTATAAATAATCAGAAAATAAAGCACTACTAGAAAGCGTTTTCCTTTTTTTATAAAATTATATGTATTTTGTTCATAATATTGTAATTTATTTATAATTAATTAATAGAAATAAAGAAAACGAGACATTAATTTAATGTCTCGCTCCTAAAGTTTGTTCTATTGTGATGTTTCTACCAGCACGTGATCCTATAATCATAATGATAATTGAAGTAATAAGCAGTATTCCAAACGACGTATTCCAACTGTTTGTAGCATCGTGCAGTATACCGAATAGTAATGGACCAATCGCAGCAAATAAATACCCTACAGACTGTGACATACCTGATAATTTGGCTGCCGTTAAACCATTTTCTGTTCTTAATCCAAAGAATGTATTTACAAGACCAAATGCCAAACCACTGGCAACACCAATCAATATAATACCTAAAAATGCCCAGTTAGGTTGTAACATTAATGTTAATATACCTAATACGAAGAGTAATCCCGTCACAAAAGTAATCAGAACTTGGTTCTTCAATTTTTCAGCAAATATAGGTGTGACAAAAGTTAATGGAATAATGGCTAATTGAAGAATAGATAAATAAATCCCCGCTTCATTAATCGGTGTACCATGACTTAATAAAAATTCTGGTAACCAATTTATCAATGAATAAAATATCATTGACTGACCACCCATTAATAGCGTAATTTGCCATGACAATGGTGATTTCCAAACATTTATATTTGTCGTGGTTTGAGAACTATTAACCGTTTCATGTTTATTTAACTGGAATGACCATGTAATAATACCTATAAACGTTACAATACCTATTAAACTGATTGCTATGTTGTAGTTAAAATGTTTAACAAGTGGTGCTGTAACATATGATGAAACACTTCCAAATATATTCATCACAACTGTGTAATAACCTGTCATGATACCTATACGTAAAGGGAAGTTCATTTTAATAATACCTGGCGTTAACACATTTCCAAACGCAATACCTACACCTATTAATATCGTACCGACATATAACCAAGACACGCCTGTAATCGCTCTTAAAGCAATACCTACACATATTAATATAAGTGCTCCAAAAACTGTACGCTCTAATCCGAATTTGTGGCTAATTTTAGCAGCGAATAGTGAAATAACCGCAAATGAAAGTAACGGAATAATCGTAATTAAACTGACAGATGTATTGGATAAATTTAAAGTATCTTTAATTGAAGGTAGCGCAATCCCTACTGAAGTAATAGGTGCTCTTAAACTTGCTCCAATTAATAAGATGCCAATAAATAATATTAAACTTTGTTTTTTATTTCTATTTATATGATCCATCTTTTTATTATCTCCTTAAACTGAATTTCTGTTATACTGTTCTTAACGTTCGTTATAAAGAACACATTATATTGTACATCGCGTTCGTTATAAAGTAAATAGGAGTGTTTATATTTATGAAAGATATCCATACAATTGTTGCGCATAATTTATCACAGTACCGAACATCGCAACAATTAAGCCTAAGTACAGTATCTAAATTGACAGGTGTTAGTAAAACAATGCTCAATCAAATTGAGAATGAACAATCTAATCCTACCATTACAACTTTATGGAAAATAGCAAATGGCTTACATTTACCTATATCCGATTTAATTTCTAACAAAGAAGATAACATTAATTGCGTGTCTAAATCAGACATCACACCTATATATAACGATAATCAATCCGTCACAATATACCCATATTTCCCATTTAATATAGATAAAAATTTTGAAATGTTTAATATGATTTTACTCAGTGGAGCTGAAATGATATCAGAAGGACATCACAATGGATCTGAAGAATATATCATTGTTCATAGTGGCATACTTGAAGTCGATATCAATGGCGTTAAACACACAGTTCGTCAAGATGATGCTATCCGTTTTGAATCTGACGTTACACATACTTATCGTAATATCGGTAAAGAGGATGTTCATTTAACAGCAACTATACAATATCAACAACATAAATAAAGGATTGGGATAAATTTTTATCCCAATCCTTTTTACTTATCATTTAATATATCATCCATTGTTCTCTGAACACTACCTGCATACATTGAACCAAACTTCACTAAGTGCACCATTAATAAGTATAGTTCATAAAATTTAATTCTTTCATTTGCACCCTTACTTAATGGTAATGCTTCATCATAAGCTTTATAAAAGGCTTCCGTGAAACCACCAAAGACTCTCGTTGCTCCTAAATCAAATTCACGATCTCCGTATAATGGAGAAGGATCAAATAATGCAGGTTCCCCGTTAGATAAGAACATATAATTGCCTGCCCACAAGTCTCCATGTAGTAATGAAGGTTTGCTTTTATGTTCTGTTAAGGCTTCAATAATGACTGTACGTACTTGTTCAAATTGTTGAAGTTCGTCCTTGGACCAAAGTCCTCGCCTTACAATTTCGTCTCTCAGTTGATCTAAGCGTTGCTCGACAAATATATTAATCCATGTATCTTTCCAACCATTTTCGAACGTAATATCACTACCATGATAAGGTAAATGAAATCCAAATTTATCATCCTGTTGATAATGACTATGCAATTTCGCTACAAGTTTGCCGAGTTCACTTTGGCTACCTCGACGACCTTCTTCAAGATAACTCAATATTAAATATGCATCTCCTTTAATTTGACCATAACCTTTAACGACAGGTGCCGTAACGCCCGCTTCTTCAAATGCTTCTAATCCAGCAATTTCTGCAGCATAAAAATCTTCGCTTCTATTATGTTGAACAAGTAGAAAATCCGTTCCACTTTGCCTTTCAATTCTATATGCTTCATTCACATCTCCACCACTAACTGGTATGAGTTCTTTAATATCATCTATAGGTAATTGTGATTGCCAATCTTTATTCATGACGATCCCTCCTATGTGTTATTGTATTAAAAATTAATCAAACTTCAAAACAACAGCAATTTTATTATTATGTACCCTACTCAAAGTTTAATGATTCGAACTTATAAATCATCTGTAAAATCAACTCGCCATCTTTCGTAAGATGATAATAGATGTTCGGGGGCATAATCTCTTCAGTTCTAATATTTATAAGATTATTTTGCTTCAACAATTCTAGAGATGCTTTAATAATTTGATCATCCACTTTATCAAACACTGAAAGTAATGATTTTTCATCTCTTTCACAATCACTCATATAATTTAATAACTGAATACCGTAATTTTGAATAAGATGATTTATATTTTGTTCAATCTTCACTTCATTAATTGAAGTCACTTAAATAACCCCATTTCATATTAAGTATATTGATACATCAATATGTTAGCTTTTTAAATTATTTTTATACGTTTTCACAATTTGCTGTTTCGCATCTTTATCTGCTTCGAAATACCAAATACCATCACTCTCTATTTGATTCACACCATCGATAGATAACTTCTCAAAATATTCTGTAGCACTTTTATAGTCAGTGATCAGTTTTCTCGTGTCATTTAAATTAAAGCTTGTTGTAATGTTATCTTGAGCGACATTCATTAACTCATTAAAATTATTGACATTTAAATTATTTTTAAGCTTTTTACTTGTTGCTTCTATTACAATACGTTGTCTTTCTTGTCTTCCTTCATCATCTCCAGCACCCGCTTCTTTACGACTTCGTACAAAGTCTAATGCTTCTTGACCATTTAATTTCACTTTCTCTCCAGCTTTAAATTTTGTACCGTTAAAAGTAAATGATTTATTACTTTTAACATTTACACCGTCTAGGGCATCGATTGTCTTTTTAAAGCCATCCATATCTACTGTTATATACCCATCTATCGGTATATTGAATTCATTTTTTAATGTTTGTACTGCTGTTTTTGAGCCACCGTATGCATATGCATGTGCGACTTTATCATGACTACTATATCCAGGAATATTTACTGCCATATCACGTGGAACACTAACGAGTTTCGTTGTTTTAGTTTTAGGATTGATTGAAGCTAACATAATTGAATCCGTTCGTTCACCTATATTTTCAGATTCTCTTTCTTTGTTAGAATCTACACCAAAAATCGCGATAGAAATCGGTTTATTGTTTTTAATTTTTTCTTTCACGTGTTTTGTATCTTGTTTATTAATCGGTTGATAAACTTTGTTATTTATATTAATGGCCTTTACTGTTACAAATATACCAGTAATTAAGACGAGAGCTGCAATTATAAGTGTTACTTTACCTTTTCTTGTTAGCTTCATAGCCACACTCCTATTTTTTATTTATAATTACCATGATAGCACTTTTAAGTAGATTACTAAATGATATTTAGGTAGTCCTAAAGTCCTATTGTCTAAAATTATTTTTATATTTACAATAGAAAATAAAGTCTAAATATTCACGCTCAAAGGAGCTTTACGCACAATGAAGAAAGATTCCAAGCTCATTATTTGTTATGCTATTTTATTAATTTTAATCGTGTCATTGATTTTTACAAATTATATAAATCCTATTGATCAGTATGTCTATCAATTTATACAAACCGAAACATTAGCATTTAGATTACATAATTACTTATCGATTATTTCATTTTTATTTTCACCTTTACATAGTGGTATATTAATATGCATATTATTAATTGGATTATACTTTTATAATAGAAGAAATTTGCTTCAGTATTTCATTTTCTCTTTCTCATCACTATTTATCGGAACAGCGTTAAAGTATATTATTCAACGACCAAGACCATCTGATTTAATTGATGGATACAGCTTTCCAAGCATGCATACACTAACGTTATTTGTAGCTATTTTTCTAATACTTGCGTTATACAATCATGTAACGGTCAAATGGATTACTGCTATATTAATTTTATCTATGATGTGTTCAAGAATTTATTTAAGTGCACACTTCTTTTCTGATACTGTCGCAAGTCTAATCATTGTTCATTTAGTTTACTTAAGCGTTACTAAATTTATGCATCAGTCCTCGCGCTTGTAAATTTCACCTCCTTTATTTTATGCTATGATAAAAATAAAGGAGGATTTTTTATGAGATATAATACTTTTAATCAACCAATTGGTGATGAAATCGAATCATTTAAAGAACCAAATATGCCTAGTATTGATATGCTTGAAGGTAAGTACAGTAAACTTGAACATTTAAATGAAAGTCATATCGATCAGTTATTTCCTTTATTATGTTCATCAGAAAATGATGCAAACTGGACTTATTTACCTCATGAACCGATTCATGATAAAGCTTCATTTACTCAATTAATCGAAGAAAGAATCATTTCTAAAGATCCTTATTTCTTTGCGATTGTCGACAAAGAAACACATCAAGCATTAGGAATAATGTCACTTTTAAGAATTAATCCTAAAGCTTCAACGATAGAAGTTGGCCACATTCATTATTCATCACTACTAAAAAGAACGCGAATTGCTACTGAAGTACAATATTTACTTGCTCAATACGTTTTTGAAACTTTAAAATATAGACGCTATGAATGGAAATGTGATAGTTATAATGCACCTTCAAAACACGCTGCCGAAAGACTTGGTTTCAAATATGAAGGTACTTTTCGACAAGCACTCGTATATAAAGGAAGAAACCGCGATACAAATTGGTTCTCTATCATAGATAAAGGATGGCCATCTATCAAAAAGCAATATGAAGAATGGCTAGATGAAAGTAATTTTAACCATGATGGTACACAAATCAATAAACTCTCAATGAACTAAATGTTTATATTTATCACGATGGGTATAATAAATAAAAAGGATTGAGGAGATGAAGAAATGAATAATCAAAGAATTGTTCCGCATTTATGGTTCGATAATGAAGCGCAAGAAGCCGTCGATTATTATATGCAAACTTTTCCAGAATCAGAAATCATTTCAGATGTAACGTTTACAGATACACCATCCGGAGATGCAAAACAGCTCACTTTTAATATTTTTGGTTATAAATTTATGGCAATCAATGCAGGTCCTTATTTCACAAAAAATCCTTCCATATCATTTACAGTTCTTTTCAATCAATCTGAAGCAGCATTGCTCGACAAGGTTTGGACTGCACTTGCACACAACGGGAAAATTATGATGGAACTTGATACTTATGACTTTAGTGAAAAATATGGCTGGTTGGAAGATCAGTTTGGTGTTTCATGGCAACTCCTCATTACAGATCAACCATTCGACGATCGTATTAGACCATCATTTATGTTCATTAATAATAATGTAGGTAGAGCTGAAGAAGCGATTAACTACTATACAAGCGTATTTAAAAATAGTGGTGATATTAGTAAATTTTATTATCCAGAAGGCATGGATCCAGACAAGCCAGATACACTCGCTCATGCCGAATTCAAATTAGAAGACCAATATTTTGTCGCACTTGATAGCGCACATAAACACGAATTCAACTTAAATGAAGGTATTTCGTTAATGCTATTTTTAGAAGACCAACAAGAAATTGATTATTATTGGGATAAATTATCTGCTGTACCAGAAGCAGAACAATGCGGATGGGTTAAAGATCAATTCGGTGTATCTTGGCAAATTGTCCCTAAAATCATGGATCAAATGGCAGAAGAAGGAACACCAGAACAAATCAGTAACGTTACAAAAGCATTTCTTAAAATGAAGAAATTCGATGTAGAAACTTTAATAAAAGTCTATGAAGGCAAATAATAGTATTAAAAAGACAGAAGCGTTGTGCACGCTTCTGTCTTAATTATTTATTTAACCGGTACTGGCCATGTTTCTAGATGTTCAGCCATATCCCAGAACATATATTCATAGTAGCTTGTTTTAACGATAATGTCTTCTAAGCGTTGTAATTCTGCTTCAGTCTTACCTTCTGCAACTTGATCCATCAACTGTATACAATCTTCTTTGTACTGACTAAATTCGTCTGAAGCATACATATTGATCCATTCTCCATATAAAGGATGGTCTGATGCTCCTTCAATTTCAACTAATTTTAACCCTATATAATTATAACTCCAAGTACATGTCAAAATTGCTGCAATAATATTCTCTATACCACCTTGTTGTGCCATATTCAACATATAACTCGTATAGCCAACAGTCGTTTGAGCAGGTTCTGTCTCTTCTAATTCCGCTTCTGTAATACCAAATTGCTTAGCATAACCTCGATGTAATGACATTTCAGTATTTAATGTACCATTCGCTAAATCAGCATAAGTCGCCATCATTTTTAAGTCAGTTGATTTAGCTGCACCGATTGAAAATAGTCTCGCATATTCGATTAAATATATATAATCTTGTTTCAACCAATGTTTAAATTTATCTTGATCTAACGTGCCATCACCTAATCCTATAATAAAAGGATGTTCCATATAAGATTGCCATATGGGTTCAACTCTATTGAATACTCTATCTGTAAATTTCATTTATAAATCCTCCTTAATAATAAAAACGTCTGGGACATAATATAGATACCCAGACTTATTATATATATATTGGCAGTAGATGACTGAATTGAAATGCGCTTGTACCAAACTTTTTCAACTCTAGTCATCCTTGCCAGGGCGGGACTACGAAATCTTTTTATATAAATTAGATTTCTGTCCCGCTCCCCAGTGGTTTAAAATTATTTAATTTCTATACTCTTTCAACATATCTGTTTTATCATAGGATTGCAAATAAAATTACATGCAACTTTTATTACATGATTCTAAATAAGCTTTAGCCTGTTTATTCACTTCTTTAAAATCTATACCTTGCTTCATAGCTGCAAACACACAACCACAATAGCATTGTCTAAAAATTTCATACTCATTGCACATTTTAATCGATCTTTCATACCCCTTGTTTTTCTTAAAATCACTCGGTAAATAGTAAACATGATATAAATCTTGAACATCCATACCAAGTTCATTTATCAATTGTGCATTTTTCTTAGGTGATAACGTTAACGCACTTGCGAAATAATCATATCCAAGATCAGCTGCCGCTTCTGCAACGAGTTCTAAACGCATTTCGAAACAAGCCGTACATCTTAGCCCACCTTCATTTTCATCAGCTAACTCTTTACTTTTAACCATTTTCATAAATTTATGAGGTTCATAAGCCGATTCAATATATTTAACATTTGAATTTGTACGCTCATTAAACTGTTCAACAAACGTTTCTTGAACTCTCGCCCTACGTTCATATTCACTTTTCGGATGAATATTTGGATTAGCAAAATAAATCGCAACATCTGCATATTGTGTTAATAACTCTAACGTATAAGTACTACAAGGTGCACAACAACTATGAATTAAAATAGACGGTCTTGTTTCAGAACGTTCCCATTCAGAAATCATTTTACGCATAACCTTATCATAATTAATCTTTTGATTTTTCATCTTAGCAATAATACCATCAGCTGAAATCACCATATCCCTAACCATTCCTTTATACAAAAATTGTCATTTTTACAATATTTTATAACATACAAAAGATGATAGCAATATGATGATCACAGATAGTGAGGGGATTTATTTATCCTTTAAAAACTTTCTGATATTGTACATATCCAGATAAGTAATGTTCAATGTCATCAATTCTTACTCTATAGCCATGGTGTTTAATAAAGAATGAATGAAGTATCCTTGAAGGATTCTTAAAATACATCGCAACTTCTGGATAGAAAAACCCTGTTCTTTGATAATCTGCACGTTTATGAATGGTAGCTATAAATTTCTTTTCATCTAAATGTTGTTCTACTAAAGATTCATAACCTGATTCTTTAGCATATTCAACTAAGTGATATGTAGCCATCAACATTTCTAAAAATGTTGGGAAAGTTGTTTCTCTTTGGTACATATAATCTAAATAGCTAGACACATTCTGTATACCGAATTTAAAATATTTTTCTTGTGGATCGATTTGTACAAGTTCATTCGTACAATAACCTAACCAATGATCGTGATACTTCCAATAATCTTTTTGAATAAAACGTTCAAATAGATTTTTAACGATATTTAACCATTTTTCATTATGATCTATTTGGTATAACCTTAATAAAGCTAATGCTGCTTCTCCATCGTAATATATAATTCTATATTGTTCCTTTACAGTTAATTCAGGGTAGTTAATAACATGTACTGTTTTATCATCTTCGCCTATCATCGTTTCAATACCACGTGCCACTTTTTGAGCAGCTTCAAGATATTCTTTTTTATTTGGATTATGTTTTAAATATTCACAAATTGCGAATATAAACGCAGCATTCTGACCTAATTTAATTTCATTTACATTTTTAGTATCGTCAAATATATGACCTAAGCCATCTGTTTCATATAAATAATGATTGATTAAATAATCTATAGCTTTTTCTGCAATTGTGATATCTTCATTTAAATATGTTAAGCCTTCTATTAAAGCATATGTTGATGATGAATGTCTTAAGTTATTGTAAAATGCTATGTTTTTATCGAAATGTGGAAAATACCCGTAATGGTACTTGCCATCTTCACCAATTTCATTACTTAAATAATGTGTACTATGTTCAATCATCATATCGATTTCACTACTTAAGTTGTCTATTTCTCTTAGACCTTTTGTGTAACCTCGCTCATCAAGAGCATACACATCATTATCCTCTATAATATAACCTTTTGTATAAAATTTTCGTACACGTTCACCTTCGTATTGTTGATGACTATAACGTACTTTAATACCTTTATACTTTTTCAAATAATTATTAATATTGTCTTCAGATAAAATGAATGATTTTTTATCTTTTGATAGTCTAACAAAAGCATTTGCATTAATTTCATCTGATAAAAATGCATATTCCCAATTGTCATCTAATGCTATTCCGTAATCAATATAGTTTCTTCTTGTATTGATTAAATCGTCTTTTAATATATCAAAATCTATCACTTCTTCTTCTATAACAAAATCAAGCTTTACCCAATTAGCGCTCTTTCCAGTTTTCTTTCGAAATTCTTGCGCTAACTTCAAAATATTTATTTTAATATTATTTTGAGTCTTAAAAACTCTTACGATTGCCTTTTGGTACTGATTGCCTATACTTACAAAGCTAACATCATGTTTAGGATATGTTTTATGCATCTCAAGAATTCTATCTATATCTTTACTTAAATTCATATTTAATCCCCCATTATTTGTGCTTTTATACTATTATAGCAATTCTATTCAATAACCTTTAAATATTTTTATATTATTTATCACTGATGTCTGAAGTATAAATTAACGTATAATCACCTTTATTAATAATTCCGTGTTTGTATTGATCTCCGAAAACAAATTTATGATCGTTACTTAATAAAATATCTTTATGTTTAATATATAAGTTGTATAAATCATAAACAGTGAAGGATTGTCTTTCTTTTTTTCTATACCTACCTGTTAAATTAACGACTGCAGATTTTGACAAATTATAATTATGAACAAATTCATTTATAACCTTCAATCTATCCTTTTCTTTATCAAATAATAAATCTGACAGTTGATAAATTAGTGAAGGATGAGGAGAATCAGACATCGCATTAATAACATCATTCACTGAAAATGATGCACCTTCTATGTAACGCCCTTTATTAGTTGCCCATTTTTTTAATTGTACATTTTTATTCTCAATATTTTTACCTTTTGCATAGATGTAATAAAGTACTGACGCTATTCCACTTATTGTTGAAGAATTTTCAGCATTGTATGTTTCGACTATTTGATCAGTTTTATTTGAAATTTTTAGATATGCGTATTGATTGAACTTCTTACCTGTAGGATAATCATTCTCTGACAAATCTGTATTAAATTTTTTAAGTTCTATAGGTAACTTTTGAGCAATTTTAGGAAACTGAGTATCAGTAACTGATGATTTTAGTAAAATCAATGAATCTTTGTTAGCCATGTATAATAAATCTTTCAACAATAAATCAGGAGCGTTATACCACGTTATATTTTTATTCTTTGTATTATTTACAATTACTCTCGTTTCATCATCTAAACATAATACATAATCTGCTTTCGACTCTTCGATATATTTAATTAACTTTTTATGGATTTCTTTTGATTGAGCACCTAAGTCACTTATTTTACCAATAGCTATTATTTTATTACCTGAGAAATACTTACATTGACTGTTAAAAGCTTCAATTGCATTAATCATTGCTGGTAATGACGCATTGTGTGTATCATCAATCAAAGTAATTGTATTATTCTGTGATTCTACCTCTTTTATTTCAAGTACTTTTTTGAATGATTTAAATTCTTTTAAATGGTTTAAACAACTTGATAAATCTACTTTTAAATTCATTAAACACAGAACTACTGCTATTGAATTTTCAATCATTCCTAAACTTAAAGATGATAATTCATAATTAATGTTCTCTTCTTTAACTTTTAATTTAATATCTGCGTAACCTTTTTTAATTGAGTATCCTACAATTTCTATAGTTCCTTTATTCTGCTCCAGATCATAAGTCATGATATTATCTGTTGCTTTCTGTGCATTTACTATTAAAATATCTGAATGCATTGTACCTTGATTAATGATTGCTATACCTGAATCCTTCAATCCATAAAAGATTCTACTTTTAAAGTTTGCTATATCAACCTCACTACCTATAGTCGATAAATGCGCAGAACCTATTCCCGTTACAATAGCTATATCTGGTTTTAATATTAATGAAAAATTGCCTCTATTATTTAAAGCATTTAACGAAACTTCAAATATTGCAAAATCAGGATTACTTGCTAATTTGCACATTTGCAATAAAACAGCACTTCTCGTATTACTATTAGCTCTATTTTCTAATACTTTATAATTTTTCAAAGCTTGCGCAACCATAAGCCTTGTAGAACTTTTACCCATTGATCCTGTAATAGCTATAATCGGATTCTTATAATTTTCTCTTATTGTTACAGCCAAAGTTTTGAGTGCTTCAATACTATTTTCAACTATGATTTGAGGAATTTTGAAATTGAGTCCCTCTATGTATTCTTCGGTTATGATAAGACCGATATTTTTAATGTTTTTATTAATTTGTTTATTCCCATCTGTTAATTTACTTTTTCTTCCAAGAAAATTTGACCAAGAATTTGAACTAATTGAAAAGAAAGCTGTTTCTGTATTATTTAAATGGATAGCTTGATATTCAAAATTAGTAATAATTTGTTCTTCTTTACCTGAAGGATCTAATATAGGTGAATTAAGAATATTAGAAATTTCTTTTATTGTGTATTTCATTAAATAAACACCCCTAAATATTAATAGATAATAGCAATCATAGGTTTAGATTATATGTAACTATAAATTCAATTGTTATAAAAATTGAGGCCAGGACAAACTATGTTGTCCTAGCCTCAATCAAGATTCAGCAATCATTATTCTTTCTTTTTATATCTTCTTCTACTGAATAAGATAATCGATCCCAATCCTGCTAATAATGTTGCAAATAAAGTACCATTGTTAGATTTTTCTTCTCCCGTATCCGGTAATTTATCATCATTTTTCTCGTTATCAGTAACTTGACTTTCTGAGTCAGTACTTGTAACAGAAGTAGAAACATTACTATTAGCCGAATTAACATTTCTTAGATCTTGGCTATATTCATTATTGTTTGTAGTTAAACCAGAATCTCCATCTAAGTCACTAACATCAACTAAGTTATCATTTGCATCTAAATCATAACCACTGCCAGCGTCATTATCGACATTAGAAGTTGCCTCCAAATCACTGTCTGCGTCCGAGTCACTATCGGCATCCGAGTCACTATCGGCATCTGAATCAGAGTCTGCATCAGAATCGCTGTCCGCATCTGAGTCACTGTCCGCATCTGAGTCGCTATCTGCGTCGGAGTCACTGTCTGCATCGGAATCACTATCTGAGTCAGAATCACTGTCTGCGTCGGAATCACTGTCTGAGTCTGAGTCACTATCTGCGTCGGAATCACTGTCTGAGTCTGAGTCACTATCTGCGTCAGCATCTGCGTCAGCATCGGCGTCGGAATCTGCGTCGGCATCGGCGTCTGCGTCGGCATCGGCATCGGCGTCGGCATCTGCGTCTGCGTCGGCATCTGCGTCAGCGTCGGCATCGGCGTCGGCATCGGCATCGGCGTCGGCATCGGCGTCGGCATCGGCGTCGGCATCTGCGTCGGCATCGGCGTCTGCAT
>Ga0256408_1001059_pt1 | contig 15999 bp, 13 predicted proteins | sample PhyAR1_FD_185998 | JGI IMG/M metagenome (GOLD analysis project Ga0256408, IMG submission 185998) | Leaf surface microbial communities from alfalfa plants in UC Gill Tract Community Farm, Albany, California, United States - DLSL A.R1 | ecosystem: Host-associated > Plants > Phyllosphere >...
TCATCCTAACCATTTTAACAGCAACATAACAGGTTAAGAGGCACCGGACACCCAATAAAACTACGCTTCGTTGACATATATCAAATTCAATTGTAGCACGTTAACAGTTTGATGAAATCATCGTAGCGGATTGCTAGCTTTTGTCACATTTTTTCAATAAACCAACCAGTTGCGTTCATTGATTAATAAACAGGGTGAATCCAATGTCAATAACCAACACAAGAAAGCATTATCATTATTAAACATAGGGATAAGTGCTATTCTTTAACATTATCGCGTAAAGTTCATGCATGAAATAGTTTAGTAATTTTAATTTGTACTGAAACACGATTTCGGTGATTTGTGTTGCAATTTTGTAAATTCGCGCCGCGTAATATGATGATGTCCATCACATTATTTGCGGCTAACTGCCTAAAAAGAGAGCATAAATGCATTTGTCAATTGTACTGGTATCCCCCGCAAGAGCAGAAAACATCGGTGCCGCCGCACGTGCCATGAAGACCATGGGGTTTACTGATTTACGTATCGTTGCCAGTGACGCACATAACGATCCGGCGGCGCGGCGTGTGGCCCATGGATCGGGAGATATTCTCGATAATTTAACCACTTACGAAACGCTCGCGGACGCGCTGCACGACATTTCTTTTACGGTCGCGACCACTGCACGCGGTCGTTCGAAATTCCATTACTACGCCACGCCAGCGGAACTGGTGCCGCTAATGGCTGAGAAAAGTCAGTGGTTGCCGAAGATGGCGCTGGTATTTGGCCGCGAAGATTCCGGCCTGACTAACGATGAACTCGCCCTGGCAGATGTGTTGACCGGCGTGCCGATGGTGGCGGATTACCCGTCGCTGAATTTAGGCCAGGCAGTCATGGTGTATTGCTATCAATTAGCCTCTCTGATGCAAATGCCGGCTGCCCCGGTGGCGGAAGTTGATGAAAACCAGCTTGCCGCTTTACGTGCGCGCACCGATCGTCTGCTGACCGCGTTGAATGTTGCTGACGATCAAAAAATGGCGGAGTGGCTACAGCAGCGGCTGGGTCTGTTAGCTCAGCGAGACACGGCGATGTTGCACCGATTACTGCACGATATCGAAAAAAAGCTGGCAGAGTAAACGTCTGTCATAAATTTTTATTATGGTTAAATATTCCAGAATAGAGGTTGCATACGGCCCGATCCGAGAAGAAATAAAATCTCAGGCAGCAAGACGTCACAGGGCCGGGAAAGCCGCTTAAATGAGAAATTCGTTGACTTAGCGGCACGTATGCTTTAACCAATAGAGGTAGACAGCACAGACAGATAATAATGACAGAGTACACAACATCCATGAAACGCATCAGCATCACCACCATTACCACAACCATCATCATTACCACAGGTAACGGTGCGGGCTGACGCGTACAGGAAAGAAAGAAAAAAGCCCGCACCTGAACAGTGCGGGCTTTTTTTTCGGCTAAAGATCACGAGGTAACAACCATGCGAGTGTTGAAGTTCGGCGGTACATCAGTGGCAAATGCAGAACGATTTCTGCGTGTTGCCGACATCCTGGAGAGCAATGCCAGGCAGGGGCAGGTGGCGACGGTACTCTCTGCCCCGGCTAAAATTACCAACCATCTGGTGGCAATGATTGAAAAAACCATCGGGGGGCAGGATGCACTGGTGAACATCAGCGACGCAGAGCAGATCTTCGCTAACCTGCTGCAGGGCCTGGCGGACGCCCAACCCGGCTTTCCGCATGCTCAGTTGAAGGCTTTTGTTGAGCAAGAATTTGCCCAGATTAAACACGTTTTGCATGGTATCAGTCTGTTGGGGCAGTGCCCGGACAGCATTAACGCGGCACTGATCTGCCGCGGTGAAAAACTCTCCATCGCCATTATGGCGGGTCTGCTGGAAGCCCGTGGCCATAACGTCACGGTGATCGATCCTGTCGAAAAACTGCTCGCTGTTGGTCATTACCTCGAATCCACCGTAGATATTGCCGAATCTACCCGCCGCATTGCCGCAAGCAAAATCCCTGCTGATCATATGATCCTGATGGCGGGTTTCACCGCCGGGAATGAAAAAGGGGAGCTGGTGGTGCTGGGCCGTAACGGCTCTGACTACTCTGCCGCCGTACTGGCCGCCTGTTTGCGTGCCGACTGTTGCGAGATCTGGACTGACGTGGACGGTGTGTATACCTGTGACCCGCGTCAGGTGCCGGATGCCCGCCTGCTGAAGTCGATGTCGTATCAGGAGGCGATGGAGCTTTCCTACTTCGGCGCCAAAGTGCTTCACCCGCGTACCATTGCCCCTATCGCCCAGTTCCAGATCCCATGCCTGATTAAAAACACCGGCAATCCACAGGCGCCAGGCACGCTGATTGGGGCCAGCAACGACGACGATGGCCTGCCGGTTAAAGGTATCTCTAACCTTAACAACATGGCGATGTTCAACGTCTCTGGTCCAGGGATGAAAGGCATGGTGGGCATGGCGGCACGCGTGTTCGCGGCCATGTCGCGCAACGGCATCTCGGTGGTGCTGATCACCCAGTCCTCTTCCGAATACAGCATCAGCTTCTGCGTACCGCAGGTGGACTGCCTGCGCGCCCGCCGGGCGCTGGAGGAGGAGTTCTACCTCGAACTGAAAGAAGAGTTGCTGGAGCCGATGGCCATCCAGGAGCATCTGGCGATTATCTCTGTCGTCGGTGATGGCATGCGCACTCTGCGCGGTATCTCCGCGAAATTCTTTGCCGCGCTGGCGCGGGCAAACATCAATATTGTTGCCATTGCCCAGGGGTCTTCCGAGCGTTCCATCTCCGTGGTGGTGAATAACGACGATGCCACTACTGGCGTGCGCGTGACCCATCAGATGTTGTTCAACACCGATCAGGTGATTGAAGTGTTCCTGATTGGCGTGGGCGGTGTGGGTGGTGCATTACTGGAGCAGCTCAAGCGTCAGCAGGAGTGGCTCAAGAAAAAGCATATCGATCTGCGTGTCTGCGGTATCGCAAACTCCAAAGCGCTGCTGACCAACGTCCACGGGCTGAACCTGGAGAACTGGCAGTCAGAGCTGGCGGAAGCAAAAGAGCCATTCAATCTGGGCCGCCTGATCCGTCTGGTGAAAGAGTACCACTTGCTGAACCCGGTGATTGTTGACTGTACTTCGCACCAGGCGGTGGCCGATCAGTACGCAGACTTCCTGCGCGAAGGCTTCCACGTGGTGACGCCGAATAAAAAGGCCAACACGTCGTCGATGGATTACTACCATCAGATGCGCCACGCAGCGGCAAAATCCCGCCGTAAGTTCCTCTACGACACCAACGTTGGCGCAGGGCTGCCGGTTATCGAAAACCTGCAAAACTTGCTCAATGCCGGTGATGAACTGCAACGTTTCTCCGGGATCCTGTCCGGCTCGCTCTCCTTTATCTTCGGCAAACTCGACGAAGGCATGAGCCTGTCGGAAGCGACCAAAGTGGCGCGCGAACTGGGCTACACCGAGCCAGATCCGCGTGATGACCTTTCGGGCACCGACGTGGCGCGCAAGCTGCTGATCCTTGCCCGTGAAACGGGACGTGAGCTGGAGCTGTCGGATATCGTGATCGAACCGGTTCTGCCGGAAAGTTTTGATGACTCCGGCGATGTGGCGACCTTTATGTCCAGGCTGCCGCAGCTGGACGATGCCTTCGCCGCGCGCGTTGCAAAAGCCCGTGATGAAGGGAAGGTATTGCGCTATGTTGGCAACATCGAAGAAGACGGCGTTTGCCGGGTGAAGATGGCGGCGGTAGACGGTAACGATCCGCTATACAAAGTGAAAAATGGCGAAAACGCCCTCGCGTTTTACAGCCACTATTATCAGCCACTGCCGTTGGTCCTTCGCGGCTATGGCGCAGGAAACGATGTGACGGCGGCGGGCGTCTTTGCCGATCTGCTGCGTACCCTGTCATGGAAGTTAGGAGTTTAACATGGTCAAAGTTTATGCCCCGGCTTCCAGCGCCAATATGAGCGTCGGGTTTGATGTGCTGGGTGCGGCGGTGACGCCGGTGGATGGTTCATCGTTGGGGGATACGGTCACGGTAGAGGCCGCAGACAGTTTTAGCCTGAGCAACGTTGGGCGTTTCGCCAGCAAGCTGCCGACCGATCCGCGTGAGAATATCGTTTATCAGTGCTGGGAGCGTTTCTGTCAGGAGATCGGTAAAAACGTACCGGTCGCAATGACCCTGGAAAAGAGTATGCCGATCGGCTCCGGGCTGGGATCGAGCGCCTGTTCGGTCGTGGCCGCGCTGGTAGCGATGAACGAACACTGCGGCAAGCCGCTGAATAATACCCGCCTGCTGGCCCTGATGGGTGAGCTGGAAGGGCGCATCTCCGGCAGTATTCATTACGATAACGTCGCCCCCTGTTTCCTGGGCGGCATGCAGCTGATGATCGAAGAGAACGGCATCATTAGCCAGCAGGTGCCAGGCTTTGACGAGTGGTTGTGGGTGCTGGCCTATCCGGGCATCAAAGTGTCCACCGCGGAAGCGCGCGCCATTCTGCCAGCGCAGTATCGTCGTCTGGACTGCATTGCACACGGTCGTCATCTGGCGGGCTTTATTCACGCCTGTTACACCCGCCAGCCAGCCCTGGCTGCAAAACTGATGAAAGATGTTATTGCCGAACCATACCGCACCAAACTACTGCCGGGCTTCAACGAAGCGCGCAGTGCGGCGCTGGATATCGGCGCCCTGGCCTGCGGCATTTCCGGTTCGGGTCCGACGCTGTTTGCCCTGTGCGACAAACCGGATACGGCACAGCGGGTCGCTGAGTGGCTGGGAAAAAATTACCTGCAAAATCAGGAAGGCTTTGTTCATATTTGCCGTCTGGATACGGCCGGCGCACGAGTACTGGGATAAACGATGAAACTCTACAATCTTAAAGATCATAACGAGCAGGTGAGCTTTGCACAGGCCGTCACACAGGGCCTCGGCAAAAACCAGGGGCTGTTCTTCCCGCACGACCTGCCAGAATTTGGTCTGACCGAAATCGACGAGATGCTGAAACAGGATTTCGTCACCCGTAGCACCAAAATTCTCTCTGCCTTTATCGGGGATGAGATCCCGCAGGAACTGCTGGAAGAGCGCGTCCGCGCTGCCTTTGCTTTCCCGGCACCGGTAAGCCAGGTGGAGCCTGACGTCGGTTGCCTGGAGCTATTCCATGGCCCGACGCTGGCATTTAAAGACTTCGGCGGCCGCTTTATGGCGCAGATGCTGACTCACATCAGCGGCGATAAGCCGGTCACCATTCTGACCGCGACGTCCGGCGATACCGGCGCGGCGGTTGCGCATGCCTTCTATGGCCTGAAAAACGTGCGCGTGGTGATCCTCTATCCGCAGGGCAAAATCAGCCCGCTGCAGGAAAAACTGTTCTGTACCCTCGGGGGCAACATTGAGACTGTCGCCATCGACGGCGATTTCGATGCCTGTCAGGCGCTGGTTAAGCAGGCCTTCGACGACGAAGAGCTGAAGGTCGCGCTGGGTCTGAACTCCGCGAACTCCATCAACATTAGCCGCCTGCTGGCGCAGATTTGTTACTACTTCGAAGCGGTCGCTCAGCTGCCGCAGGAAGCGCGTAACCAGCTGGTGATCTCAGTGCCGAGCGGCAACTTTGGCGACCTGACTGCGGGCCTGCTGGCGAAGTCTCTCGGCCTGCCGGTGAAACGCTTTATCGCCGCCACCAACGCCAACGACACGGTGCCGCGTTTCCTGAAAGAGGGCAAGTGGACGCCAAACATCACGCAGGCCACCCTGTCTAACGCGATGGATGTGTCCCAGCCTAACAACTGGCCGCGTGTAGAAGAGCTGTTCCGCCGTAAAATCTGGCGTCTCAATGAGCTGGGTTATGCTGCGGTGACTGACGACACCACCAAAGAGACCATGCGCGAGCTGAAGCAGGTGGGCTACACCTCCGAGCCGCACGCGGCGGTGGCGTATCGCGCCCTGCGCGATCAACTGAACCCGGGCGAGTACGGCCTGTTCCTCGGCACGGCCCATCCGGCGAAGTTTAAAGAAAGCGTGGACGCGATCCTCGGTGAGTCGCTGCCGCTGCCGAAAGAGCTGGCCGAGCGTGCCGATCTGCCGCTGCTATCGCACAACCTCCCGGCTGATTTTGCGGCGCTGCGTAAGTTGATGATGACGCGCGGGTAAGCCTGTTTGTTGCCGGGTAGCGCTGCGCATACCCGGCTAACCCAAGTACCGTGTTTGAGGCCGGGTATGGCGAAGCCGCCACCCGGCTTTTTTTATGGAGAAATTAAGGAGAAAAATAGCAGGGAAAAAGCAGAAATTCCCAATAAATGCGGTAACTTACAGAATAGGATTGCAGAGAATAACATCCTTCCCGCCCCTCACGTAATCTCCTCACATCGGCCCATAACGGGCAAGATCAATAAGGAGTAACCTATGTCTACACTGAAACCTGTGCTTATCGCACTTTCGCTGATGCTGGTGGCTCCGATGGCGGCTCAGGCCTCTGAAATCACGCTGTTACCGGCGGTTAAACTGCACATCGGCGATCAGGACAGGCAGGGACACTACTGGGATGGCGGCCGCTGGCGCGACCATGACTGGTGGAAGTCTCATTACGAGTGGCGTGACAATCGCTGGCATCCGCATGGCGAGCATCATGATAATCGCCATCACGATCGTCATGACGATCACCGTCCGGGACCGGACTGGAAACACCATTAAACTCACCCCGCCAGCTGGCGGGGTTTTGCATTACTGCTCGTGGCGCTTAAACACCAGTTCACCTTTCCCTGACGCTTCTTCGTCAAAGAAATAGTCGTCGCTGTTGAATGCGGTCAGCTGCTCTGGCTGCGTCAGGCGGTTTTCAATGATGTAACGGCTCATCAGCCCGCGCGCTTTTTTGGCGTAGAAGCTGATGACTTTAAACTTGCCGTTCTTCTCATCGAGGAACACCGGCTTGACGATCTCCGCGTTCAGCTTTTTCGGTTTGACCGATTTGTAGTACTCGTCCGACGCCAGGTTAATCAGGATATTGTCGCCCTGCGCCTTCAGCGCATCGTTCAGGGTGTCAGTGATGGTCTCGCCCCAGAACTGATACAGATCTTTGCCTTTTGCGTTCTCCAGACGGATCCCCATCTCCAGACGGTAAGGTTGCATCAGATCCAGCGGACGCAGCACACCGTACAGACCGGAGAGCATGCGTAAATGCTGCTGGGCAAAATCAAAGTCGGCTTCGCTAAAGGTTTCTGCCTGCAGGCCGGTATAGACGTCACCTTTGAAGGCCAGAATTGCCTGGCGGGCGTTGGCCGGGGTGAAGTCCGGGTGCCAGTCGTGGAAACGAGTGGCATTAAGATCCGCCAGCTTATCGCTGATCCCCATCAGGCTGGCAATTTGCGGTGCCGAAAGTTTGCGTGCCTCGCGGATCAGCTGTTGCGAGTGATCCAGCAGTTCAGGCTGGGTATAACGCTCGGTGGCGAGGGCGCTCTGGTAGTCGAGCGTTTTAGCGGGTGAAATCAGAATCAGCATATCCAGTCCTTGCAGGAGATTTAGGGCGACTTTAACAAAAAAACCGCCTGTATTGATCGATGGCTGTTATTGACGCGGCAAATCATCCCAGGCGCCTGGCGCAAGTTGCGCTTCAATCTCGGGGTAACGCGCGACATCAAACACAGGCCGAACCCCCAGTTTTCGCTGACGCAGATAATCCCGCGCAATCAGGGTAACCACGGGGGAGAGGAGCAGGATTGCCGTCAGGTTGGTGATCGCCATCAGCGCCATAATAATATCTGCCAGTTGCCAGACCATCGGCAGGCTTAACAGGGAGCCGAGCAGCACCATCAGCACCGCGCCACCCCTTAACAGCCAGCGGGATTTGTGGGCATCAGCGTGCAAAAAGATCAGGTTGTTTTCAGCGTAGATGTAGTTCACCACGATGGAGCTAAAGGCGAACAACACGATAATAAAAGCCGCGAAATCGGCACCCCAGTCCCCGGTAAGATTGACCAGCGCCTGCTGCATCAGCTGCACGCCTGTGGTATTGGCCGGGAGGTCCACTGGGCCTGCCAGCAGCACAATCATCGCGCTGGCAGTACAGATGATAATGGTATCCACGAAGACGCCAATCATCTGCACGATCCCCTGGGAGGCCGGGTGAGGGGGCCAGGAGGCAGCAGCCGCGGCGGCATTCGGCGTTGACCCCAGGCCCGCTTCGTTGGAAAACATACCGCGCTGAAAACCGGCCGTCAGAGCCTGGCTCAGGGTATAGCCCAGCGCACCCGCAGCGGCTTCGTGCCAGCCAAAAGCACTTTTTACGATCAGCGTAAAGACGGCGGGTAGCTGGTCGGCATGCCAGGTGCAGACCAGCAGACTGGCGCCCACCCACAGCAGGGCCATCACCGGCACCATCCACTGCATCAGTCGGGCAACGCCTTTTATACCGGTGATGATCACTCCCAGGGTGAACAGCGCCATCACGCTGCCGGTAACGATTTCCGGGCAGTCGAAGGCGAAACGCAGCGCGTGGGAGACTGAGTGGGCCTGAACGGTATTGAAAATCAGGCCGTAGGCGACGAGTAAAAAGAGCGAAAACAGCACACCCATCCAGCGCATGCCCAGGCCGCGGGCCATATACCAGGCCGGGCCACCGCGAAATTGTCCCTGTTTATCCGCTTCTTTATACAACTGGGCCAGCGAGCACTCGGCAAACGAGGTCGCCATGCCGATGAGGGCGGTCATCCACATCCAGAAGATGGCCCCCGGGCCGCCCGCCGAAATCGCCAGCGCGACCCCGGCTAAGTTACCGCTGCCCACCCGGGCCGCCAGGCTGGTACAGAGCGCCTGGAACGACGTTAGGCCTCCCGGCAGAGGGCTTAGGCTATTTTTCAGATTATTGTGCAGCTGGCGAAAGGCGCGAAACTGAATAAAACCGCAGCGAAAAGTGAACCAGATACCTGCCGCAAACAGCAGGTAAATCATCACCGAACCCCACAGAATTTCATTAATAAATGACAGAAAATCAGGCATTAACGTCCCTCTTGTTGATGCCAAAGTGCATAGGTAATCGCTTCCAGTGAGTGGGCAAACAGATTATGAGCAGGGTGGAGTTTTGCCAAGTTTATCACAGTATCTTTCAGCGCATTGTCTGCGGTTGCGCTGACCTTCCGTCGTGTTATCATCAGGGCAGACCGGTTACATCCCCCTAACAAGTAAACCTGTCATTTTTCCGTTTCTGGCCTTCAGCTGGTAACGCGAATTATCCAGGGCAAGTTAAAGAGAAACACTATCATGACGGATAAATTAACCTCCCTTCGTCAGTTCACGACTGTTGTCGCTGACACCGGAGATATCGCGGCAATGAAGTTGTACCAGCCGCAGGATGCCACAACGAACCCTTCTCTGATCCTTAACGCTGCACAGATCCCTGAATACCGCAAACTGATCGACGACGCCGTTGCCTGGGCGAAAACCCAGAGCAGCTCACGCGAGCAGCAGATTGTTGATGCCTCGGATAAACTGGCTGTTAACATTGGTCTGGAAATTCTGAAGCTGGTTCCGGGCCGTATCTCGACAGAAGTCGATGCACGTCTGTCTTACGACACCGAAGCGTCTATCGCGAAAGCCAAACGCCTGATCAAACTGTACAACGATGCTGGCATCAGCAACGACCGTATCCTGATCAAACTGGCCTCTACCTGGCAGGGCATCCGTGCTGCAGAGCAGCTGGAAAAAGAAGGCATCAACTGTAACCTGACCCTGCTGTTCTCCTTTGCCCAGGCGCGTGCTTGTGCAGAAGCGGGCGTGTTCCTGATCTCTCCGTTCGTGGGCCGTATTCTGGATTGGTACAAAGCCAATACCGATAAGAAAGAGTACGCAGCGTCTGAAGATCCGGGCGTGGTTTCCGTTACCGAAATCTACGAGTACTACAAACAGCACGGCTATGAAACTGTGGTGATGGGCGCAAGCTTCCGTAACGTTGGCGAAATCCTGGAACTGGCTGGCTGTGACCGTCTGACCATCGCACCTGCGCTGCTGAAAGAGCTGGCAGAAAGCGAAGGCGCGATCGAGCGTAAGCTGAGCTTCAGCGGCGAAGTGAAAGCCCGTCCAGAGCGTATCACTGAATCCGAATTCCTGTGGCAGCACAACCAGGATCCAATGGCCGTAGACAAACTGGCGGACGGTATCCGTAAGTTTGCTATCGACCAGGAAAAACTGGAAAAAATGATCGGCGAACTGCTGTAATCATTCCCGCGTGACCGGGCTTCCGGTCACGCGACTTCGCTTGCTCCCTGTCTGAATCCCCCGCCTGCGTGTATCATTCCCTCAATCTGTATTGTTTGAATGGAATGAATATGAATACCTTACGCATTGGCTTAGTTTCCGTCTCCGATCGCGCCTCCAGCGGTGTTTATGAAGATAAAGGCATCCCCGCACTGGAAGCCTGGCTGGCGTCTGCCCTGACCACCCCCTTTGAAGTGCTAACCCGCCTGATCCCGGATGAACAGGCCATCATCGAGCAAACCTTATGTGAACTGGTTGATGAAATGAGCTGCCACCTGGTGCTGACCACAGGCGGCACAGGGCCAGCGCGTCGCGACGTGACGCCGGATGCGACCCTCGCCATTGCCGATCGTGAAATGCCGGGCTTTGGCGAACAGATGCGCCAGATCAGCCTACACTTTGTGCCAACGGCGATCCTCTCCCGCCAGGTAGGGGTGATCCGCAAGCAGGCGCTGATCCTCAATTTACCGGGTCAACCTAAGTCGATTAAAGAGACGCTGGAAGGGGTGAAAGAGGCTGACGGTAAGGTGGTTGTGGCAGGCATCTTTGCAAGTGTACCTTATTGTGTACAGCTCCTTGAGGGGCCTTACGTTGAAACGGACCCGCAGGTGGTAGCAGCTTTTCGCCCGAAAAGCGCGAGGCGTGAAATAATCTCCTGAAATTAACAATAATGTGACATAAGCTGTAACGGCAGTGGCGTGCTAATTGATTTACGGTATAGTAATTTTTTCTTTACGATCGCTGTAAATATAACTCAACAACTCAGCCCAAAATGGTTCGCTATGTCACATTACAACCGGCCTCTCAATCGTCAGGATTATAAAACCCTCACGCTTGCCGCTCTCGGCGGCGCGCTGGAGTTTTATGACTTCATCATTTTCGTCTTTTTTGCGGCGGTCGTCGGGGCGTTATTCTTCCCGGCTGACATCCCTGAATGGCTGCGTCAGGTACAAACCTTTGGCATCTTTGCCGCCGGGTATCTGGCTCGTCCGCTGGGGGGCATCATCATGGCGCACTTCGGCGATCTGGTGGGACGCAAAAAGATGTTCACCCTCAGCATCCTGCTGATGGCCGTACCGACGCTGGCTATCGGCCTGCTGCCTACCTATGCCTCGATGGGGATTATCGCCCCGGTATTGCTGTTGTTGATGCGCATTTTGCAGGGGGCGGCAATCGGCGGGGAAGTGCCCGGTGCCTGGGTGTTTGTGGCGGAGCATGTTCCGGCCCGGCGGATCGGTATTGCCTGCGGGACGCTTACCGCAGGGCTGACGGTTGGTATTCTGCTCGGTTCGGTGGTGGCGACGTTGGTGAACACCAGCATGACCCAACAGGCGGTGCTCGACTGGGGCTGGCGTATTCCGTTCCTGCTGGGCGGTGCTTTCGGGCTGGTGGCGATGTATCTGCGTCGCTGGTTGCAGGAGACGCCGATCTTCCTCGAGATGCAGCAGCGCAAGGCGCTGGCGCAGGAGCTGCCGGTCAAGGCGGTGGTAGTGCGGCACAAAAAAGCGGTGGTGGTGTCGATGCTGCTCACCTGGCTGCTGTCGGCGGGCATCGTGGTGGTGATTTTGATGTCGCCGGTCTGGCTGCAAAAACAGTACGGCTTTGCCCCGGCGGTAACCTTGCAGGCCAACAGTATCGCGACCATCATGCTCTGCTTTGGTTGCTTGATTGCCGGGCTGGTGGTGGATCGTATCGGTTCCAGCCTGACCTTTATCATCGGTAGCCTGCTGCTGGCCGGAGCGAGCTGGGCGTTCTATCACCTGGTGGGCAGCCACCCGGAACAGCTGTTCCTGCTATACGGCATGGTCGGGCTGTGTGTTGGCGTAGTAGGGGCCGTGCCCTACGTCATGGTGCGCGCCTTCCCGCCGGAAGTGCGCTTCACTGGTATCTCCTTCTCGTATAACGTTTCTTACGCCATCTTCGGTGGGCTGACGCCGATTGCCGTCACCCTGCTGATGGGCGTATCGCCAATGGCTCCTGCCTGGTACGTGCTGGCGCTCTCGCTGATGGGGCTGGCATTAGGTCTCTGGCTGCGCCAGAAGCCCGTAGAAGTGCCTGTCCTGGCCGGTTAACGCTTTGGCCGGGGAGGCGAAGCCCCCCGGCCTTGTCGTTAGTGCGATGGGGTATAGCTCAGGATGATGTTGTCATCCGGGATCTGAGTAAAGTCTTTGATAATGCGATGGTAATCCGCGACCGGATCTACATCGTTAAACAGCGTCGGGTAGAAAATTTTGCTCAGTGTCTCAATGGCGACGATGTTGTACGGATTGTTATAGAAGTGGTGATAGAGCGCGCCGGTGTGGCCTTGTGCGACGGCAGGAATACTGCTGACACCCTGACGCGACAGCAGGGCGTTGAAGGCGGCGGTGACATCCTCCGCCGGAACGTTGTAGCCAAACGGGATAATCGCCGTACCTTTACCTGGTCGTCTGGAGCCGGTCATCAGGTAATAATCCGGGTTCAGCGAGATAATTTTCTCTACCGCGATATTCCCGGTTGCCCCCGGTAGCAGCTGCGAGCCGATGTTGGTGCCGCCTGCCGCTTCGACCAGTCCACCCCAGCCGTTACGCGCGTGGGTAAAGCAGCAGCCATTATCCAGCCCGCCGACGCCAGCAATAGGTTCGATAAAGACCAGCGGTTTTTTACTGGTCGTTGCCAGACGCTGGTGGATCCTATCCAGCCGCTGCTGATAGAAATCCATGTAGGCCTGCGCACGCGCGGTTTGTCCCATCACCTTACCTAACAGGGCAATACTCGGCAGGGTGTTCTCCACCGGGTGCAGTTCATAATCCACGAAGATAACCGGAATATGCAGGGCGTCGAGCTTCGCCAGTACGCCGGTCTGCACCAGGGACGGCTTAGCGCGTAGCTGGGCAATCATCAGGTCGGGCTGACGGGAGATTACCGTTTCAAGATCGACATTGCCCTGGTCGGAAAACTTCATGTCGAGGATCTTCTCCGCTTCCGGCCATTTACGCTTCAGCACGTTCCAGGTTTCGGTGTCCTGTTTTTTCGGCAGATTGTTCCACGCCACCACTTTAGCGAACGGGTTATCGCGCTCCAGCAGCGCCAGGGCGAAGATGTCGCGTCCGTCCTGCAGGATGATACGCTGCGGTTCGTGTTCAACGGTGACCGTGCGGTTATCCAGATCCTTAACCGTTACCGGCCAGCTCTGCGCCTGGGCGAGCAAAGGTGAAAGTAGCAATGCCAGGCCGCCTGCGGCGGCAATGAGTTTTTTCAGCGTCATGTTTTCCCCGTCTTTTTCTTATGGTGTTAACCCATCGACCACCACATGCGGCAGCCCACGGGAACAGTATTCAACCCGGCCATCCACGCCATACACCGTTGCCAGGTTGGCTGGAGTAACAACCTCACCCGGCAGGCCGCTGGCAATCAGTTCTCCACCTTTCAGCATCAGTGCAAAATCCGCATGGCGCAGGGCAATGTTGATGTCGTGGATCACCACGACGGTGACGATATTGCGCAGACGCGTTTCGCGGGCAACGATATCCATCACATGGAACTGGTAGTTAAGATCGAGTGCGCTTAGGGGTTCATCCAGCAACAGCAGATCCGGTTCGCGGATAAGGGACTGGGCAAGGCCAATAAGCTGTTTTTGCCCGCCGGAGAGCTGATCGAGAAAGCTCATCGCCAGATGGGAAACACCCAGTTTGTCCAGAATGGACCAGGCTTCGTGTTCGACATCCAGACCCGAAGTGCCGCCACTCGCCCGGCGGGCGACGATAATCGATTCCAGCGTGTGCAGATGCACGCCCTGCGGCAGGGATTGCGGCAGATAAACCACTTTTTGCGCCCGCGTAGCAGAGGGAAGGGTCATCAGATCTTCGCCGTTAAGCAGCAATGCCCCTTGAGCGGGGTTCAGGTCAGCCAGAGCGCGCAGCAGGGTGGATTTGCCCGAGCCATTTGGCCCCAGCAGGGCGGTGATCTGCCCGCGAGGGAGAAGCGGGGTGTTCAGCCCACTGATAATCTTTTTCTTGCGATAGCCGGTGTGCAGATCGCAGACGCGCAGGCCTTCGGTCATACGTTCCCCCGGTTGCGAATAATGATGCTGAGGAAGAACGGCACGCCCACCAGCGAGGTGACAATGCCCACAGGAATAATGACGCCGGGAACGATGTTCTTGGAAAATACCGAGGCCAGCGACAGCACCAGCGCGCCAATCAGCATACTGCCCGGCAGATAAAACCGGTGATCTTCGCCAAACATCATGCGGGCGATATGCGGGGCCACCAGGCCGATAAAGCCAACGGGGCCGACAAAGGCGACCGTCAGGGCCGAGATAATACTGATGCGTAACAGCGTCGCCAGACGCAGCTTTTTCACGTTAATGCCAAAACTGACGGCACGATCTTCACCCAGACGCAGCGCCGTAAGCTTCCAGGCATTTTTCAACGACAGCGGCACGATAATCAGCAGCGCCACGGCCAGGATCGCCAGCTTATCCCACGAGGCTCTCGCCAGGCTGCCCATCGTCCAGAAGACCAGCCCCTGTAGCGTGTCTTCGCTGGCCACAAATTGCAGGATGGAAATCAGCGCGTTAAAGGTAAAGACCAGCGCGATACCAAACAGCACCACGCCGGAGGTGGCCACACGGGTCCAGCGGCTGATGCCATCCAGAATAAAGCAGGCCAGCAGCGCAAAAACAAAGGCGTTTGCCGGAATGAACCACTTGTCGGCAATGCCGGGAATGCCTAAACCGAGCACAATCGCCAGCGCGGCGCCGAAAGAGGCCGCAGACGACACGCCCAACGTAAACGGGCTGGCGAGCGGATTATTGAGGATGGTTTGCATCTCCGCCCCGGCCAGCCCGAGTGCCATGCCGACGGCAACGGCCATCAGCGCGAACGGTAACCGCAGTTCCCAGACGATCACCCGGGTCCCGGCGTCGGCCGCGGCGGCGTTGATTAAGGTATGCCAGAGGGTGGAAACGGAAATGCCTGACGGGCCGAGCGTGAAGTCGAGTAACAGGGAGCAAATAATAAAGAAGAATAGCGCCCCTGCCAGGGCAAAGCGCCTGACAAGAACCTTACGGTATTGTGACGCGATAATGGATTCGCCAGTGTGATCGCTGGCAGCAAGGCTGGAATTCATCAGTTAACCTTATGCAACACAATAGAATCATTTCATCCCCTTGGGTTCCATTTCGGGTGCTACCTGATATCCATTCTCCGGGATGCGCCGGGTCACACTAATCGCAATGATAATGCTTATCAATTGTATGAGGTAATTATTGCCATCCCGTTTAATCATCGTTTCTGTTGTGACTGAAAATTGAGCGGAGTGAAACAAGAGAGGGTATGCACGGAGGAGGCGATATCGTGCCCGCAGGGCGGGCACGAAGGGGGATCAGTGTTTTTCACCAATCGGCAGAACGGCGCGACCGAACTGTTCGTTCAGGACTTCACCCATTGCCAGGTAGATGGCGCTGGCGCCACAGACCAGGCCAATCCAGCCCGCTACGTGAATAATAGATTCGCCGTTTTCCACCAGATGACCTACAGCCAGCAGTGCAAACAGTACGGTCAGGCTCAGGAACACAAACTGCAGCGCACGGTTACCTTGCAGCGTACCGAAGAACATGAACAGGGTGAAGATACCCCACAGGCCCAGATAGACGCCCAGGAATTGTGCATTCGCCGCATCGGCCAGACCCATTTTCGGCATCAGCAGAATGGCGACCAGGGTCAGCCAGAAAGAGCCGTAAGAGGTGAATGCGGTTAAA
>Ga0256408_1001063_pt1 | contig 15947 bp, 15 predicted proteins | sample PhyAR1_FD_185998 | JGI IMG/M metagenome (GOLD analysis project Ga0256408, IMG submission 185998) | Leaf surface microbial communities from alfalfa plants in UC Gill Tract Community Farm, Albany, California, United States - DLSL A.R1 | ecosystem: Host-associated > Plants > Phyllosphere >...
TTCCTGTAGCTTGTTATGAAAAAATCGTCAAAAACAACCCCAATCAATTGATTTACATGATCCAGAAGTTAGGAAAAGTCGTTCAGATGCACGAACTACGCATTCAAATCGGCTTGACCTCCAGTGCTTTTGACCGAGTGAAACAAAACCTATTTGTTTTAAAAGAAGAATTAGGAATCCCTACAGAAGACGGTCATATATCGATACCCTATCCGATCACGTTGAAAGAACTAGCAGTCAATAGCGGTACCACTCGTGAAACCGCCGGACAGGTGATCAAACAGCTGAAAGACTCCGGCTTGGTGAATTATGACAAGAAGCGGTTCACGTTTTGTAAGGAGGCAGTGACGCCGGGGTGGCGGGAGTGAAATTATAAACAAATAACACTCTCTTTTAAAACATAATATATATTCTATTAAATTAAAAGCATTTTATAATGCCCCCTAAGTGAGACTTTAGTCTCACTTAGGGGGCATTATAAATTATCTGTGGAATATTGTATATGAAAATCTCTTCCAAATTATAGTAATAGTTATTAGAAAAGATACAGCAAGTGAATATATGAAAAAATACTTGTTAAAAATTATATATCCTATAGCTTGTATATAAATCAGGAAGAACAGACTGAGGAATTGTTTAAAATCAATTTTTATCTTAATAATTTTTTTTGTATCAATATACCTCATTACATTAACTACAATATAGCTAAGATTGGAAGCCACAATAGCTCCTAATATCCCTATCGTAGGAATAAGTAGTATAGATGAAATTATACTTACTAATGCTCCTGATAGTGTGGAGATCATTATCATTTTATTATTCATTGCAGCAGTGTATATTGAACCGAAATACACTGAAAGGCAGTTTAATACCGCTGATACTAGTAATAGTGGAACGTAATACCAATATAAAAAAAACTCTCCTTTTAAAACTATTCTAGAAATCATAGGAATAAATGTAATTAGATAACTACATGCCAGAATTATCAAAGTATAGTATATAGAAAAAACCTTTGAAAAAAATTTACTTGATTCTTTCTGTTTAATTTCTTTTGAGGCAGAAAATTGCCATGCTTGCTGAAATATTGAAGATAGCATATTTATAATTGATGGAAGCTTACTTATTGCAGTAAAAATCCCTGCTATCGCTACGCCTTCAAAAAACATCAAAATATATCTAGTTGAAATATTAGCAAACCACCAAGAAACTGAGTTGGGAATCATTGGAAGACTATAAGTAAGCATGCGCTTTACTAGCTGCGAATCTTTTGACGATATATTTATGAACTTGTATAATTTTAACCTAAAAAATAAATAACTTGCCGAAAATAAATTTCCAATAGCAATCGAAAAGATATATCCTTGAACTCCTTGTTTTAATATGCCGACGAGTAATATGCTAACTAGACCAAGGGCTAAAGCATTTAAAATACCACTAATTGCAAATTCTTTAGAATAGCCTATACCTCGAGAAAACTGTGCAAAAATTTGTCTTAGACTGTATGGAATTAACATGGATAAAAAAAGTAATGGATAATTACTACTAGCTATCAAACTAATTGCTATACACACCACTATAGTAGCAACTAATGATTTTAGTAATAGTCTAAGGCTATTACTAAAAACTGCTTCTTTTGTAGAATGAATGTTATCAATACTAAATCTAAAAACTGCTTCATATAAACATAAAGTAATAAAAGGCATTATTAAATCCACACTGTTATTCAGCAACTCAGCAGTTCCATACTGTGTAGGAGTCAAAAAACTAGTATATAAAGGCATTAATAAAAAGAGAATAAGTTTTGATAAAATATTCCCAATTCCAAAAATCAATGTATTCATACCTAATGTTTTAAACTTAGCATCCAACTTAAGTAAGTTAGTTAAATTGTTTTTTCCATTTTTCAATTTTTTCTACCTCAACTGTTATATTCGTGTCCCACTTACTATTTATTAGGCCCTGCAAGCTTAAAGAAGTTTCATCTCGCTCAATGCATGGGATATGATTATTTTTTTTGATTTCTCTTGCTCTATTGTCGATGGCAAGTATTATAGATCTTCTACCGTGTTGCAGAGAAAAAATTCCTCCATGTAATCTGGTTCCAATATAATCACATTCATGCGTCTTTAAAAATTGGTCAAAGGCATTCAGATTGGGAGGTAATATGTTTACATTTTCTGCCTCATTAAGCTCATTTAAATAAGTTAAGTCACCTAAACTTTGAGGCCAAAAATAAACATTGCTATAGTTTTCTTTTATTATTTTAACCATCTCTTTATCTTCATTGTAATTTCTAAAAGACCTGTAGTGTGTGAGAGTAAAAATAGCACAATTATTTTTAGTAGTGGGGATACTCCTACAAACCTCTGGAGTAAGTTCCCAAAGTGTTGGACATCCAGTTACAATTGCTTTTAACCCAATTTCTTCCAACATTCTTTTAGTAGCCTGATCTCGTACACTATGAATATAATCATGTGAGAGTACTTTTTTATAAAGGAATTTTGTATATAACGTTGTTTTTTTAGAGTTATTACCGCTACCTACTCCGAATAAAATACTATTTTTTTGAATAGAAGTATTTAAAATATTTATATTCCAATTCGGCATAGGCCGTAACATATTTTTATATAGCAAGTTAGTTCCACAAATAAATTTCAAATCTGCAGCGCCAAAATTTTCTTTAAAGCTCTTATTATATAAAATTTGAAAATGGTTTAATACATTAGTCCTAGTAGGTAATTTTAATATATAATCTTCACTAAAAATCTTCTCTGATTCCCTCGCAATTGCTTCATTAATTATTTCGTCTCCAATATTTAAAGTACCTATTGAAGTATCAAAAAACAATATTTTTTTCACTATCTTCACTCCTATTAATTATGCCCTTATAATATTCTATAAGTTTTGGTGCTTCTACATTAATGTCATAGCCCATTTCTTCTGTTTGACTCAAATTTCTGTCTATATTAATATTTACAATATTTATAATTTGTTTAGCCCACTCAAGAGAAGAATTGTTCAAAGAAATATAATAACTCTTTTCTGATTGAAACTCTTTTGATATTTCATCACTAAATATACATGGGAGTCCAGAGGATAACGCTTCAACACCAATAACAGGTAATCCTTCATATAAAGAAGGCATCAAAAAAATATCAATTCCTGATAATATAAAATCAATGTCATTCCTACTACCGGTGAATATAACTTCATTATTAAGTCCTAACTTCTCAGATTTAGCTTTAAGGTTTTCTAATTCTTGACCCTCGCCAACAATTAGTAGCTTACTATTAGGTAATTCTTTATGAATTTCATTAAATATATCGATTAAGAATTTTTGATTTTTTTGCTTTGATAATCTTCCAATACTAGCAAATACTACTTCATCTTTAAGTTTAAACTCACTCCTAATTTTTTTCCTTTTTTCTAAAGAAAATTCAAATTTTTTAATATCTATAGCATTCTTTAATATATTCACTTTATGCATTTCCATAAATCTCTTTCCAAATAAAAAATATCCTGCTTCGCTTGAACAAGCAATAAAATCAGTACAAAGTTTTTTTAGATTAACACATAACAGTCTATTTCTAATTGAATTAATTTTTTTATCAGAAAATTTTGTAGCATGGCTATGCGCAATTATATTTTTAATTCCTGATCTTTTTGCATATTTAGCAACTAGGAAAGCAATATTAACTGTATGAATATGTGCAATATCATAATTATTCGAATATTGTTCAAAAAATTTTTTTACAGCTGTTTTTAGTACAAACAGATTTTTCATTTCTAAAGCAGGTAATACATAAACATTTGATCCTAATTTTTTGACAAAGGCATCAAATTCACCATCTTTTTCATTTGAAAAGAGAAGGTAATCAAATATTATTTTTTCATTAAAGTGACTTTGATAATTTTTAACTACGGCCCCTATGCCACCTGTCGGCCTTCTCCCTATAACGTTTAATACTCTCACCATATTATTTTCATTTCTCTCCTGTATATTTTCTATTGTGAATTCCAAAAGAACTCATATGGATATACTCTGTTCCAGTCCGGTCTGTAAATTATTATCACCAAATAATATATAAAGAAACAAATCAGTATTATATATATCAAAAATAATTTAATATTTTTAGTTTGTTTCGTAAAACTCAGTGCATTAGGAATAAGTATAATTGAATAAACTGTAAAAAAATCACTAACTCTATCTAACAAACTAAATCTCAAAGATATAACTGTAATTGAAATTCCAAACATTAACATATGAAACATTAAGTTATTGACTTTGTTTTTTTCAAACTTACATATATATACAAATAAAAGTATTACCAAGTTTACCAATATATTTAGAATGGTAGCTACCCTAGTATTTCCATCCATATAGCTTGAATTCAAATAATATGAATACGTTGGAAAGAACCGCAAAACGAAAGAAAATATAGTATTAAAACTAAATAATCCTACTAATGTTATTAAAGATAAAAAAGCTATATACCTTTTTTCATTTTTAATTTTCTTAAGAATAGCTACTACCAAGAACACAATAGCTGTATTATGGAATAAAGAAGCTAAAAATACTAATATAATGAAATAGAGTATATTTTTTTCTTTAATTAAAATATAAAAGCCTAAAAACAAGATAACCATTGCTAAACTTTGTCGTAATATATTCATAGACAAATCAAAATATCTCAACGTAAAAAATAGATAGACACTTAGCCAAACTATTTTTGAAAATTTATTGATAAGCATAGCGTAACCTAGACAAACTATGAAAGCCGATATAACAAATAAAGACTGACTATTTTCAAAAAAAATTTGTATAAATTTGTTAAAATATAAGTATCCAGTTTCGAACCGCCAAGTAAAATTTTCGACAGGCATAAATTTAAGATTTTCAAACAATAACTTATAGTCACTAGTATCATTACCTATGTTGACAGATCTTAGAGCTGATAGTGCAAAAAAAAGTGAGAAAGTGCAGAATAAAAAAATTTTTTTCTGCTTCTTAAAAATTGCAGCTAATAATAGTATATATAATGTCAAGATAAAAAATAACCCCATATGATCTCCTTATTATCTAAACTAATATTCTTTAATATATTTTCTAATTGTTTCTTTAATTAAATCATATTTATTTTCAACTTCAATAAAATTAAACTCTTGAGAATTGTAGATTTTTTCCATTTTCTCAAATGATTTCCAAAAACTAGTTTTATCTTCTATTAAGCTAACAGCATTACTAGTTTTTATCCACTCGTATTGTCCTGTCACTTTATGATTATATGTTTGAAAAATTAAACACGGGGTATTCGTAATATATGAAAAGATCATTCCGTGTAGTCTATCTGTAATAACCATATGTGAAGCAGAAAAATCATTTAATTTTTGAACTAATACATCTTCACGATTGCTAGAGTTGACATCAAAATCTACAACTGTATCTGTAATTTCTACTTGATATCCTTTTGCAGTTAATTGTTCTGACAGCCATGAAGCGCTCATCCTGTTTTCTGCTTTTTCTCTGTCATTTCTCAAACATAATAAAATATTCTTCTTTCCTCTGGATATATCATTTTTATTCATACCTTTCATTGTAAAAACAATATCAGGAACTAAATAAATGTTTTTCACATTTTTTTCTTTTAATAGTTTAAATGACTCTACATCTCTCAAAAAAACATGGATATTATCTCTACTTCTAAAAATATCTATTGTGTTATTAAATTCTTTATCTCCAAGCTTAGTCTGCGGGAAATAAACTGTCTGTGGAAATAAAATCACTGGGTGGGCTTTGAATGAATTTAAAATTTTCCTCCGTAATAATTCTTCGCGAAAATACTCTATACCTATGTTCCCTCCACCTTTTATTGTTATAATATCATCCTTAGAAATCTTATTTTTTAAAAACTCTATCGCATTCAAAGTTTCATCTACACTGTATTCAACAACTTCATATTCCGGGAAATTATTTTGTAAAAATTCTTTGTGAGATAGTGTTAAAGCATGATCTCCTAGATTAGGATAATCCGTGCCAAGTAATACGAATAACTTAGGTTTATCAGTGGTAAATTTATTTTGAATTGAATTTACTTTTTTTGTATTTAAGTGAAGTTTAATTAGTTTCAACTTTAAATTAAGAGGTAACATTTTTTTAATTTTCTCTATTATTTTATACCTTTTACTCATTAATCACTTTTCTCCTTAAGAATTTATCTGAAACATATTTCATCACTGGCTTTGGGGCTATCATAAAAAAAACTTGGCTAGCTATTACGTAACTCAAATCAAACACATTACAATACTTTTTCTTGTAATAAGTATTTATAGTTTTTATATAATTAATACAATTTATTTTGTCTTTTCTTCGAAGATAGTTATCTCTATTAGACCTAAAGTACAATCCGATTTCTTCTAAATTTTCAGCATAGTACCCCCTACTAAGTGCATTTAAAAACAACTCTAAATCTTCTTTTCTTCGGACATCTTTGTATCCACCTAATTGGACTATTCGAGATTTTCTATACATTACAGTGGGATGATTAAATGGACTTCTCCGTTTTGAAAATTTAACTATATCGTCATATCTACTAGGAACTTGTCTAATACTGATTATATCATCCGGATTAGAATAAAACTCTGCAATTTGCATTCCTAAAATATCCAATTTCTCATTGGAATTAAACTTTTTCAGTTGTTTTTCACACCGATCCTTTAGACTAATATCATCACTATCCATACGTGCTACTAGCTCATTCTTACAATTCATTAGACCCTCATTCAAAGCCAACCCTAACCCCATGTTTTTTTGCAAAGCAACTATCTTTATATTATTATATTTTCTAGAATATTCTTCTAAAACAGTGTCTAACTCGGGAGTTAACTTTCCATCCTTTACGATAACAAAGTCATCTGTTGAAACGGACTGATTCAAAATACTTTCAATACTTTTTTTTAAATAATAAGGATCTTCCTTGCTATATACTGACATTAAAACTGAATATGTCTTGTTTTTTTTCATTTCATAGCTCCTGTTCTTCGACTGCAATAACTAAACTTCCAAATGCTTTATTTATCAATCTTCCAACTTTTCCTGGAACATATCCTAACAAACGAATAAACCAATTCATCCAAGAAAACAAATAAATCTTTCGACCATTTTCTTCTGCAATATCTCTGACCATAGAACTCGTTCTAACATATGAATCATTTTGTGGGAAAAATATCCCTTTGTCTTGATTATCTACTCTTTCTTTGACGAAAGAACATAACTTGTCAATATGCAACATGGAACGTTCGTTTTTAACGTCTGGAAATATAGGTAATCTATTTGCTATTTTAACTAACTGTCGATAATTCCCCTTACTATTGGGGCCATATATCATTGGCGGCCTAAGAATCACAATTTTAAAATGATTTTCGTTTAATGGTAACAACCCTTGTTCTGCTTGCAATTTGCTATCGCCGTAAAAGTTTGAAGGGTTTGGCTTAGTTTCAGCAGTAATCACACGTTTCTTATTTATATTTGTCTCTTCCCCATAAATAATAATGGAACTCATATAAATAAACTGACCAGATTTATCAGATAAATCCTTCTTATATTTCTTTGCAACATTAATTGCTAAATCTCTATTCACTTCATAATAAAGATTTTTTGTCTCTTCTGAAACTTTTGAGACATCTGCATGGGCAATCCCAGCTACATGGAATACTGTGTCATAAATGGAAAAGTCAAATTGTTTCCATTCATCTCCCCTCACACTTAGCGAATCTATCTGATAGTTATCGCTATATTGTTTCATCCAACTTTCAAAAGATGTTCCGATATAACTGTTTGCACCAGTAATAAGAATTTTTTTCATTTATTATTCTCCTTTTTTAGTGAACCTGTTCCACCCTCTAAAACACCTTCACTCTTAAAAACTGAGATTATTGTTCCAAAAAAACATTTTAAATCCATCCAAGGAGTAACGTTAGCTGTATAGTATCCGTCTAAATTAGCTTTATGTTCGATAGCTAATTCATCACGTCCACTGATTTGTGCTAACCCGGTCAAACCTGGTCTAATATCATTTGCATCATATTTTTCTCGTTCCTCAATTAAATCATATTGATTCCATAATGCCGGACGAGGACCAATGATTGACATATCTCCTTTTAGAATATTAAATAGTTGAGGTAATTCATCCAAACTCGTTTTCCTTAGAAATCGTCCTACACGTGTGATATAGGCTTCAGGGTTAGATAGCAAATGTGTTGGCATTTCTTTCGGTGTCTCGATTTTCATCGTACGGAACTTAAAAATATAAAAATATGATCTATTTTTGCCGAGTCTTTTCTGTTTAAATATGATTGGTCCTCTAGAATCTAATTTAATTGCTATACATAAAATTAGATATAATGGAGACAAAATGATAATCCCCACGAAAGATAAAAGTATATCAATGACTCTTTTCAACCCATTTTTATACATAAATAACTCCCCCTATTTACTCGAAGCCCTTGCAAATGCTACGACTTCTTTTGCTAGCTTTTTGTCATCGTCGGATAAACCTGTTACAAATTCCATGACTTCTTGGATCGGGTAACCTTTGATATTCCCGACAAAAATCTTCTCATACACCTGTTCATCATTTCGTTCTTTGTCCAATAACAGTTCTTCATACAATTTTTCGCCAGGTCGAATGCCTGTTTCGACGATTTCGATTTCTTCTTCAGTGTACCCACTCAAGCGGATCATATTTCGTGCAAGATCTAAGATTTTAACTGGTTCACTCATATCTAAGACAAAGATTTCGCCACCTTTGGCTAATGCACTCGATTGGATGACTAAACGGCTTGCTTCTGGGATCGTCATAAAGTAACGGGTCATCCGAAAGTCGGTGATCGTGATTGGTCCGCCTTTTGCGATCTGTTCTCGAAAAACAGGGATCACGCTTCCACGGGAGCCTAACACATTACCAAATCTTACGGCCGAAAACTTGGTACAGTTTTCTCCATTCAAGCCTGTCACGATCATTTCTGCGATTCGTTTGGTGGCTCCCATTACATTTGGTGGGTTATTTGCTTTATCTGTGGAAACCATTACAAAGTTTTTGACATTCGCTTCTTTGGCAGCCTCAGCTACATTTTTTGTTCCTTTGATATTGTTTTTTACTGCTTCTCTTGGGTTATATTCCATCAATGGCACATGTTTATGTGCTGCTGCATGATAGACGATATCTGGCTGATGTTCTTTCATGATATGGAAGATCTTTTCACGGTCTTGGATATCAGCAATAATTGGAATGATTTCTGTTTTATTATAAGAGGGATCTCCTGATAGTTCGCGATGAATCAAATAAATCGAGTTTTCACCATGTCCTAATAAGAGTAATTTTTTTGGCGAAAAAGCAAGTACTTGACGACAAATTTCTGAACCAATAGAGCCTCCAGCTCCGGTAACAAGTATGACTTTTTCTGAGATGTGTGATTTTAGTTTGTCTAAATCTAATTTGACTTCTTCTCGTCCTAACAAGTCGACTACGTCGATTTCTTTCAAGCGAGAAACATTGATTTTCCCTGATGCGATTTCTTCAATCGAGGGCATGGTATTCATCTTGACTTCTTTTGATTCGATAAGATGGAAAATTTCACGAATTCTTTTTCGTGGCAAGGAAGGTATCGCGATCGTTACCATGTCAATCGACAATTCATCGATCAATCTTGGTAAGTCTTTGGTATTCCCTACGACTTTTATCCCAGACAAATATGTTTTATATTTGTTCGGATCATCATCCACAAAGCCAATCACTTCCAAATCGTTGATTGCTTTTGAACTAAGAATACTATTGCATAGGATACGTCCGCCTTCGCCAGCTCCGATAATTAGTGTTCTGTGTTTGTTTAGTGGCGATTCTTGACGCTGTGCTTTATGTTCGATATATATACGCCAGAATAAACGACTGCTGATGATGAGAAACATAGATAAGATGTAAGTTAATAATTGTAATCTAAGGCTGATTTTTTGCATAAACAAATATTGGATGATAAATGATGAAATAACGGTACAAGTGATCGCTGAAAAAATAGCTGCCATCTCATTTAAATTCGTATATCGATTGATTCGCGTGAATGTTTTGAACAGCATGCCATATCCAATGTAAAAAATTAGTGATACGCCTAGATTCACGGCTAAATAATCTTGATCGATACCAACAAATGGTGTCATAAAATAATAGCTTGATAATATAGAGATGCCTAATAATAAACTATCAACCAAAACTAAAATAATTACTTTTCTTCTTCTAGTAAGTTCAAACAAACCCTGCGCCCCCTAAAACTTTTATACAATAGGTCGAAAATCTTTTGCATGCACTTGCTCCCCATTGATGATGTCTCTTGTTACTTGATCCATTTCTTCGATGACTGTAGATCCAAATTTTTTCTCTACGATACTATATGCTTTTTCCATATAAAAATCCCGATCTTTTCGACTATGGGCATCTGAGGCGATCATCTGGACAAGCCGATGTTGGACCAGTTCTTCACTTAACTTCTTGATCTGTTTGCCATAAACACCTGCAATGCTTGGTGCAGTCAACTGCGCCAAACAACCCATATTCAAGTAGGGTAATAATAGATTAGGACTTTCTTGGAAACCGCGGTTCCGCTCAGGATGGACAATGATTGGTACGATCCCCATCTGACGTAATTCATAAAACAAATTTTCTGTGTATTCGGGAATGCTGTTTGTTGGTAGCTCAGCTAGCAAATAGCGATCGGTGACATCTGCAAAAAGAATCTTGTCACTTTTAATTTCATCTATCAAATTACTTTTTATTCGAACTTCTTGTCCTTCAAATAAAGTTAGGGAGATGGACTGTCGATCGAGTTCTTTTTGCAAGTCTTCGACAGCTAGTAATACATCTGCTTTTTCATTGGTGAAACGTTGATTGTGATGAGGGGTGCATAAAATGTGGGTGATTCCTTGTCGAACAGCTTCTTCTGCCATGGCGATCGATTCTTTGACCGTTTTTGGTCCGTCATCTAAACCAGGTAAAATATGACAATGTAAATCAATCATTTTTGCTCACTTCCTCATCAATAGTAATAATAATTAAAATCTGCATTCTTCTTCGCACCGTTGTAAACAACACCTAAAATCGTTGCTTGTGCAATGGATAGCAGTTCTTTCGCTTTGATTAATTCTTGTTTCATTGTTTTGCGTTCTCGGACGACTAAAAGTGTCCCATCTGTTTTTGCGGCTAAGATCTGAGCATCAGTGACTGTTGCAATGGGAGGTAAATCAAAAATGATCAAATCAAATACTGCTTTTAGTTGTTCGATCACTTCTTCCATTCGTTTCGAATCAAGTAGTTCTGATGGATTCGGTGGTTTCGGTCCACTTGTCATGACCCAAAGATTTTCGACGGAACTGGTATGATAATATGATTCCGGTCTTCCTTCACGATCGCCTAAGAAATTACTTAATCCATTGACATTTGGCAATTGAAAAGTCAATGCTACACTTGGTTTTCTCAAATCAGCATCCACCAGCAAAACTCGTTTGCCACTATTTGCGAATACGACAGCTAAGTTAGCAGCTGTTGTTGATTTTCCTTCACCTGGTCCAGATGAAGTCACGACCATCGTCTTCAATTCACGATCGACAGAAGCAAATTGGATATTTGAACGGATCGTCCGATATTGTTCGGAAACCATGGCATTTTTATCGGTAATGCTGAGGAGTGAAACAGGTAAAATAGTGTTTTTCTTCATAAATACTTCTCCTTATACACGTTTTCGTGAACGACGGCTTTCTCTTTGTTCAGTTGTTTCAATTGTTTCGACTTCTGCGGGTTGAAACATACGGCCGTTTTCAAGTTCTTTCTTCGTCATTTCATTGACATCTCCAAGAATCGGCAATCCTAATTCTTCTGTGACAAAACGTTCATCTTTGACTGTTTTATCTAACAACTCTAGAAGAAAGGCTAATCCGACTCCAATCATCAAGCCAAGCAACCCACCGATAACTACGTTCAACATGTTATTTGGTGAAACAGGTGTAGGATTGCTTTGTGCTGCAGAAGTGATCGTCACTTTATTGACATTCAATACGTCCGTGGCTTTTGATTGGAATACTTGTGCTGTAACGTTGGCGATATCCGTCGCATGATCTGGATTATCGACAGTTGCAACGATTTGGAACATTTGTGAGTTTTGTGATTGGTTGACACTGATCACCGATTTCAACTCACCCTTTGTAAGACTTTGTCCATAATTTTGTTCAAGTTCTCTTTGAACATCATTGATGACAACATCGCCTAAAATCATATCTTTGTAAGTATTGATCAACAATACGTTAGCGTTGACATCTTGTAGATTCGTATTCGTATTTTCTGCTTTTGACTGAACGATCATCTCAGCTGATGAACTGTATTTAGGTGTGATCAAAAAGAACGTGACTCCAGCAGCTAATGCAAATCCGGCAAGCGTGGTCGCAAGAATCAGCAACCAACGCTTTCTTAAAATCTCAAATAATTCTCCTAGACTAATCGTTTCTTCCATGTTTTCTCCACTTTCTATCGTTAATATCTTTTCTTAACTTTTCGTCTTCTTAATAGTTCGCTCAACATCCAGATGATGAAACTACAAATAATGAGCACGATTCCCCATTGGATAAATGTTACAATAAAGTTGCTTAGATACGTAGTTAAAAAATGATAGAGCGACTTTGAATTGATGCCGATACGCTCGACCATTTTTGAAAGGTACACAAAAAGAGGTAACGCTAAAAGCATTAGACCAGCGCCACCCACTGCATAACTTAAATAGCGTAACGCACGATGGAAAAAACGTGTGTCGATTGCAATGATCGCAATCACTAATAATGCAGAAACTGTCATTGTAAAGAAGATCAATAAGGTCAGCGTTCTTTTATACCCCATCACTTGCTTCCCATAGGTCAAAAGATAAGGGATCTCAATATATTCACTATAGGTTTCGATGGCAGATTTTTTTAGATTATCAATTGATTGTTGTGTTTCTGCATTGATTTCATAATTGTTTTCTTTCGCATAGTCTTCGACTTTTTTCTGGATGATTTTGTCTACATCCTCTGTCCGTTCAATCAAAAAAGGAATGTCTGTATAAATGGTGCGAATATAGTGTTCAACATTCGATTGTACATAAGCTTGAGGAACAGTGTCTGCCAATACATCTGCAGGAATATTGCTTCCTCGACCTAGATCGCTGATTCTTTGATTGATCTCAGAGGTGATCGTTTCTGAATAATTGGCTTCTTCCATGGCTTTTTCCATAAACTGTTGGTTGAACAACGTTAGTCTCAATACAACTAACGTCATGCCGGCAAACAAACTCAAAGAACAAATAAAAGTAAGTAGCCAACGAGACCCTTTTTGCATGAATTTTTGCGTACTCATGATTTCCTCCTATTTATTAGGATTGATCAACGGACCTTCAACTAACTCACAGATAACAAAAAGTCGTTCATCCGTCATGCCTAAACTATCAACAGGATAGCATGTATAAAGAAGCAGTATTGGTTTATCTTTTTGACTGATCAATTCATTGATTTCCGGATCATCTTTATGACGAATCACCATTTCTTTTACTTGATAGCGGTAATTCGCATAGGTCGTCTTAGCTGTCACGATATCATTTGTTTGAATACCGCTTAGCTTACCAAACCCATCAACATTGTGCCCACCAACTAGTGACGTTCCAGTCTCACCTATGTAGACAGAACCCATATATTGTCCGGCACCTTTTCTTAATATCTCATCGGTATCTCCAAAATACAAAGGCACATTCAGATCTAAAGAATCCACCATGATGTCACCATAGCGTTCGCCACCTCTGGGGTAAGCGATACTGCTAGATGCCAGTTCATTGTTCTCATCTTTAGCGACATCTTCTTCTTTTACAGCTTCAAAGCTTTGTTCTTGCGTTTCGAATGTTGGGACATCTGAAAGTAAAAACAAATTTAAAGAAGAAGTGGCAAAATGAATGACAGGTCTTCCTATGACGTACATTAGAGAATAACCAGCTGCCAAAAAAAAGACAGGGACAAAAAGCATTGCCCCTAGTCTCTTAAGCAGCTTGCGCTTTTTACGCAATCTTTGTCTTTCTTCCTACTACAACCGCACCTGCTGCGACTAATAGTAATGAAGCAATTGCCATTGCACTAGCGGTATAGTTACCACCTGTTTGTTTAATTGGAGGACTAGTACTAAAAGCTGGTGATGTTGTTCCATCAGCGTTTTTCACACCGATTTGGATGTTGCTACCATTCCAACTTAGTACAACTAATCCCAACGCGTCAGCAACTCTCGTTACCTCTTGTTGGATTTGCATGATGACATCCCGTGGTAAAGCACGGATCAAATCATCAAGCGTGTTGACTCCTGTCATATCTATTGTTACTGAACCTAACAGATTACGCACATTTTGAATACCTGTAACGGCAGTTTCTACTTGTGCATCCGTTAAATCATTTTGTTTCAAATGGTTTTCGGCTTGTGTAATGTAAGTATCAGGGACAGTGAATTCTTTTCCTTGAATACTTACTGGTGCTTTCAACAAGTCTAGGATCTGTTGCTCATTCGCAGAAATCGCGCCAGCGGCATCTACAGGGACAGTGAACAATAATGCAGTGAAAAATACAACTAAATATCCGACAAACTTTTTCATCCATTCGACCTCCTTTGCATTGAATTGTGAAGGCTTTCAGCCTTCGGTAAAACATTATAGAAAATAACATTATCCTTTTTATTTTCTACAATTCTTATACTATCACATAGAATTAACTGACACAATTTATATAACCTGAGTTAACTTAAGTTTTTTAACCTATCAGCCTTGTCAATGCTAAGTATATAGAAAAGGAGAAGCCTCTAATTCCATAACTACACTTATAATAACCTAGATTATATCCATATAATCTTTATTGTATTCAAATTTCTAAGATGAATGTCAGGTAAATTACCTGACATTTTCTATTGGTTCACCTAACACTAAACCTGGTTCTGCATTCAGCCGATAATCAGCAAGATGCCCTTTTCGCCATTCGACGGATGCAGCGGCACCGATCATTGCCGCATTGTCCCCACAAAGGCGTAATGGTGGTACGATCAGTTCTAATTCAGGTAATTTTGAGGCTAAACTTGCTTTCAAGCTTTCTCTTAGTCCTTGATTGGCAGCAACGCCACCTGCAAGGATCAATTGCTTCACCGGATAACTTTTGCAAGCACGTATCGTTTTTGTTACCAAGACTTCCACAACACTGGCTTGGAAACTCGCAGCAAGGTCTGCTCGATCCAATTCTTCCCCTCGTTGCTCCGCGTTGTGGACTAAATTGATAAATGCACTTTTTAAGCCACTGAAACTAAAATCATAGTTATCTTCACGAAGCATTGCCCGAGGAAAGTGATAGGCATCTTTACCTTGATGGGCTAATTCATCGATTTCTTTTCCACTTGGATAGCTCAATCCTAAAACACGTCCTACTTTATCGTAGGCTTCTCCAGCGGCATCGTCTCTTGTTTCACCGATGATTTCATACGCGCCATCTTCTTCCATATAAACTAACTCCGTGTGTCCTCCGCTGACCAACAACGCCATTAATGGAAATTCATACGCTTTTTCGAAGCGGGCGGAGTAAATATGTCCTGCCATATGATTCACTGGGATCAATGGTAGATGATTTGCCCAAGCAAAAGCCTTTGCTGCTGAAATACCGATGAGTAATGCCCCTACAAGACCAGGTCCTTCTGTGACAGCAACCGCGGTAAGTTGTTCAGCAGTCACGCCTGCTTCCACCAACGCTTCTTCGAGACATAAAGTAATTTGCTCTACATGATGGCGACTGGCCACTTCAGGTACGATCCCGCCAAAGCGTTTATGGCTGTTGATTTGAGAGGCAACGATATTCGATAAGATTTCTT
>Ga0256408_1001064_pt1 | contig 15936 bp, 30 predicted proteins | sample PhyAR1_FD_185998 | JGI IMG/M metagenome (GOLD analysis project Ga0256408, IMG submission 185998) | Leaf surface microbial communities from alfalfa plants in UC Gill Tract Community Farm, Albany, California, United States - DLSL A.R1 | ecosystem: Host-associated > Plants > Phyllosphere >...
CACTTTAAATGAAGAAATCTTCGGAATCGAACCAAATGAAAGTGTTGTTTACGATGCAATCATCATGCAACGCGCTTCATTAAGACAAGGAACACATGCGGTTAAAAATCGCAGTGCCGTTCGTGGCGGTGGCCGTAAACCATGGCGCCAAAAAGGTACAGGTCGTGCTCGTCAAGGTTCAATCCGCTCACCACAATGGCGTGGAGGAGGCGTTGTATTTGGACCAACACCACGTTCTTATAGCTACAAACTTCCTAAAAAAGTTCGTCGCTTAGCAATGAAATCTGTATTGTCAGGAAAAGTTGCTGAAAATAACTTGGTAGCTGTTGAAGGACTAAGTTTTGACGCACCAAAAACAAAAGAATTCAAACAAGTTCTTTCAAACTTGTCTATCGATACTAAAGTATTGGTGGTTTTAGAAAATGACAACGAATTTGCTGCTTTATCAGCACGCAACTTACCAAACGTTTCTGTCGTGACTTCTGATAACGTTAGCGTCTTAGATATCGTGTCAGCTAACAAAGTTTTAGCAACACAAACTGCTCTTACTCAAATTGAGGAGGTGCTTGCATAATGAACTTACTAGACGTAATCAAACGCCCGGTAATCACTGAAAAATCCATGCTTGCTATGGACGAAAAGAAATATTCTTTTGAAGTGGATACACGCGCAAACAAAACTTTAGTAAAACAAGCTGTTGAAGCAGCATTTGATGTAAAAGTAAAAAACGTAAACATCTTGAACGTGCGTCCTAAATTCAAACGCATGGGCAAATATGCAGGTTATACAAAAAAACGTCGCAAAGCGATCGTTACATTAACGGAAGATTCAAAAGAAATTCAATTATTTGATGCTGCTGAATAAGCAGTTTTGAACCAATTATCAAAGTAGGAGGGAAATAAGACGTGGCGATTAAAAAGTACAAACCTACCACAAATGGCCGTCGTAATATGACAAGTTCTGATTTCGCTGAAATCACAACGTCAACCCCAGAAAAATCTTTATTACAGCCATTAAAAAACAATGCCGGACGTAACAACAACGGTCGCATCACTGTTCGTCATCAAGGCGGCGGACACAAACGTCAATACCGTGTCATTGACTTCAAGCGTAACAAAGATAACGTTGAAGCAGTCGTAAAAACGATCGAATACGATCCAAACCGTTCTGCTAACATTGCGTTAGTACACTACGAAGATGGAGTTAAAGCTTACATCTTAGCACCAAAAGGATTAGAAGTAGGTGCCCGCATCGAATCAGGTTCTGATGCAGATATTAAAGTCGGCAATGCATTACCTTTAGAAAACATTCCAGTAGGTACAGTCATTCACAATATCGAAATGAAACCTGGCAAAGGTGGACAATTGATCCGTTCAGCTGGAACAAGTGCTCAAGTACTTGGTAAAGAAGGCAAATACGTATTGATCCGCTTGAATTCAGGCGAAGTTCGTATGATCTTGGCAACTTGCCGTGCAACTATCGGTTCAGTTGGTAACGAACAACACGAATTGATCAACATCGGTAAAGCTGGACGCTCTCGTTGGATGCGTAAACGCCCTACCGTTCGTGGTAGCGTAATGAACCCTAACGATCACCCACACGGTGGTGGTGAAGGTAAAGCACCAATCGGACGTAAAGCACCAGTATCTCCATGGGGTCAACCAGCTATCGGTTACAAAACTCGTAATAAAAAAGCTAAATCAGACAAACTTATTGTTCGTCGTCGTACTAAATAATTTTTTTGACCATGTGTCGTACATTTTGAGAGGAGGTTCACCATGGGTCGTAGTTTAAAAAAAGGGCCTTTTGCTGATGAGCATCTAATGAAAAAAGTAGAAGCTCAACAAGGTGCCGAAAAGAAAAAAGTTATCAAAACCTGGTCTCGCCGTTCTACAATTTTTCCAAATTTTGTTGGATTTACAATCGCAGTTTATGATGGACGTAAACATGTTCCTGTATACATCCAAGAAGACATGGTAGGACATAAATTAGGCGAATTCGCGCCAACCAGAACTTATCGTGGCCACGCTGCTGACGACAAGAAAACGAAACGCTAGTTTTGAGGGGAGGAAATGCAAATGTCAGAACAAATCACATCAGCTAAAGCAACTGCCAAAACAGTTCGCACTTCACCTCGTAAAGCCCGTTTAGTAATCGATCTTATCAGAGGGAAAAGCGTGGCGGATGCAATTTCAATCTTGAAATTCACGCCAAACAAACCTGCTGCAATCATTGAAAAAGTTTTAATGTCAGCAGTTGCTAACGCAGAGAACAACTTTGACTTAGACGTTGAAAATTTAGTAGTATCTGAAGCATTTGTTAACGAAGGACCGACAATGAAACGTTTCCGTCCACGTGCAAAAGGTTCAGCATCACCAATCAACAAACGTACAAGTCATATCACAGTAGTCGTAAAAGAAAAATAAGTCTCAAACAATCGCTCATTTTCTTAGGGGAAATGAACGGAAACATCGAAGAGGAGGACCATGGATCTTACGCAGCTGCGTTTGGGGAAATGGGCACCTAACCTCGCAATGAAGGCTTTTTATAAAAGCACTCAAAAATTAGAGGAGGGACAATCAGTGGGTCAAAAAGTACATCCAATTGGAATGCGTGTAGGCATCATCCGCGACTGGGATGCGAAATGGTATGCTGAAAAAGAGTATGCTGAATTCTTACACGAAGATTTAAGAATCCGTAAGTTCATCGCAACAAAACTTGCTGATGCTGCTGTATCTACAATTGAAATCGAACGCGCTGCAAGTCGTGTAAACATTTCAATCCACACAGCTAAACCAGGTATGGTAATCGGTAAAGGCGGATCTGAAGTCGAAAACCTAAGAAAAGAATTAAACAAATTAACTGGCAAACGAGTTCACATCAACATCATTGAAATCAAAAAACCAGATTTAGATGCTAAATTAGTAGGCGAAGGAATTGCGCGTCAATTAGAAAATCGTGTTGCTTTCCGTCGTGCTCAAAAACAAGCGATCCAACGCACAATGCGTGCTGGCGCTAAAGGAATTAAAACCCAAGTATCAGGTCGTTTAAACGGAGCAGATATTGCTCGTTCAGAAGGCTATTCAGAAGGAACGGTTCCACTTCACACATTGCGTGCCGATATTGATTACGCATGGGAAGAAGCGGACACAACTTATGGAAAACTAGGAGTTAAAGTGTGGATCTATCGCGGAGAAATTCTTCCAGCGAAAAAAAACACTGAGAAAGGAGGGAAATAATCATGTTAGTACCTAAACGTGTGAAACATCGTCGTGAATTTAGAGGTAAAATGCGTGGTGAAGCTAAAGGCGGCAAAGAAGTATCGTTTGGTGAATGGGGTTTGCAAGCAACAGAATCTCATTGGATTACTAACCGTCAAATCGAAGCATCTCGTATTGCTATGACTCGTTACATGAAACGTGGCGGGAAAGTATGGATTAAAATTTTCCCTCACAAATCATACACAAGTAAAGCTATCGGTGTTCGTATGGGTAAAGGTAAAGGGGCTCCAGAAGGCTGGGTATCACCAGTTAAACGCGGTAAAGTAATGTTTGAAATCGCTGGCGTTCCTGAAGAAGTAGCTCGTGAAGCACTTCGTCTTGCCTCTCACAAATTGCCGATAAAAACTAAGATCGTAAAACGTGAGGAAATGGGTGGTGAATCGAATGAAGGTTAAAGAAATCAGAGAATTAACCACTGCCGAAATGCTTGATAAAGAAAAACAATTAAAAGAAGAATTGTTTAATCTTAGATTCCAACTAGCAACAGGTCAATTAGAAAATACTGCACGTATTAAAGAAGTACGTCAATCGATTGCACGCATCAAAACAGTATTGCGTGAACAAGCTAACTAATAGTGGAAGGAGGCCAAACGCGTATGACTGAAAGAAATCAACGTAAAGTTTACCAAGGACGCGTGGTTTCAGATAAAATGGACAAAACGATCACTGTTGTCGTTGAAACCAAGAAAAACCACCCTATCTATGGCAAACGTATGAAATATTCAAAAAAATACAAAGCGCATGATGAAAACAACACAGCTAAAGTTGGAGACATCGTAAGAATCATGGAAACTCGTCCATTATCAGCTACAAAACGTTTCCGTTTACTAGAGGTAGTCGAAGAAGCAGTTATTATCTAATAAAACGAGAATTTCCTAACTAGATTGGAACTCAAAATCTGAAAGAATGCCAATTCACCTAATGAGTAATGTGTGAGATGGCCTATGGCTTGCAAAGAGTCATAAGTTTTCTTTGAAACTTATTTCCTTGAAATGAGAAAGGAGGATACACATCGTGATCCAACAAGAAAGTCGCTTAAAAGTCGCTGATAACTCTGGCGCACGTGAAATTTTGACGATCAAAGTCCTAGGCGGATCTGGTCGCAAAACAGCTAATATCGGTGACGTAATTGTTGCTACTGTTAAACAAGCAACGCCAGGCGGTGTTGTCAAAAAAGGCGAAGTAGTAAAAGCCGTTATCGTTCGTACAAAATCTGGCGCTCGTCGTGCAGACGGTTCATATATTAAATTTGATGAAAATGCTGCGGTAATTATCCGTGATGATAAAAGCCCACGCGGAACGCGTATCTTCGGACCGGTTGCACGTGAACTACGTGAAAACAACTTTATGAAGATCGTTTCTCTAGCACCAGAAGTACTATAATCTCGAGGCCGTATCAAAGGAGGTGCGAAACAGTAATGTTTGTTAAAAAAGGCGATAAAGTAAAAGTTATCACTGGTAAAGACAAAAATAAAGAAGGCGTTGTACTAGCAGCGTTCCCTAAAAAAGACAAAGTTATCGTTGAAGGTGTCAACATTGTAAAAAAACACCAAAAACCAAACCAAGCAACCCCACAGGGTGGAATCCTAGAAGTGGAAGCGCCAATTCATGTTTCTAATGTAATGGTGATTGACCCTTCAAACGGAGAAGCTACAAAAGTTGCGTTTAAAGAAGTAGAGGGCAAAAAAGTCCGTGTTTCTAAAAAAACAGGTGAAGTTTTAGACAAATAATAACTCAAGGAAGGAGGGGCTGACTGAATGAACCGCCTGAAAGAAAAATTTATTAAAGAAGTAACACCATCATTGATGGAAAAATTTAATTATAGCTCAATCATGCAAACTCCTAAAGTTGAAAAAATCGTTATCAACATGGGTGTGGGCGATGCAGTATCAAACGCTAAAAACTTAGACAAAGCTGTCGAAGAATTAGCACTAATCACTGGTCAAAAACCATTGATCACAAAAGCGAAAAAATCAATCGCTGGCTTCCGTTTACGTGAAGGAATGCCAATCGGTGCAAAAGTAACTTTACGCGGAGAAAGAATGTACGAATTTCTAGATAAATTAGTGACAGTTTCTTTACCTCGTGTACGTGACTTCCACGGAGTAAGCAAAAAAGCTTTTGATGGACGTGGTAACTATACTTTAGGTATTAAAGAACAATTGATTTTCCCGGAAGTTGATTATGATTTAGTAGATAAAGTACGCGGTATGGACATCGTGATTGTAACAACAGCGAACACTGACGAAGAGTCTCGCGAATTGTTGAAACAATTAGGTATGCCATTCCAAAAATAAAATAAGGAGGCGAACTACGTGGCTAAAAAATCAATGATTGCTAAAAACAAACGCCCGGCAAAATTCTCAACTCAAGCATACACACGTTGCGAACGCTGCGGACGTCCACATTCAGTTTATCGTAAATTTCATCTTTGCCGTATTTGCTTCCGCGAACTTGCCTATAAAGGACAAATTCCCGGCGTGAAGAAAGCTAGCTGGTAAACAAGTAAACTCGCATAAAGGAGGTAAATAGTTCAATGGTCATGACAGATCCAATTGCAGATTTTCTAACTCGCATTCGTAATGCGAACATGGTTAAACATGAAAGCTTAGAAGTGCCTGCTTCAAAAATCAAACGTGATATCGCAGAAATCCTGAAACGTGAAGGATTTATCCGCGACGTAGAATACATCGAAGATGACAAACAAGGTGTGATCCGTGTTTTCCTTAAATATGGTAAAAACGAAGAGCGCGTCATCACAAACTTAAAACGTATTTCTAAACCAGGTTTGCGTGCTTATGTGAAAGCTGATGAAGTGCCAAAAGTTTTAAACGGCTTAGGTATTGCCATCATCTCAACATCTGAAGGCGTAGTAACTGACAAAGAAGCTAGAGCAAAAAATATCGGCGGCGAAGTAATCGCCTACGTATGGTAATTTTTAAAAATACACAAGGAGGTGTCTCTAAGTGAGCCGTATTGGTAATAAAGTCGTTGTCCTTCCTGCTGGTGTCGAAATCAAGCAAGATGGAAACAACATTACAGTAAAAGGACCTAAAGGTGAATTAACACGCGAATTTTCTTCAGATATTAAAATGAGTATCGAAGGAAACGAAGTCACATTCACTCGTCCAAACGATTCTAAAGAAATGAAAACAATTCACGGAACGACTCGTGCAAACTTCAACAACATGGTTGTTGGTGTTTCTGAAGGATTTCAAAAAGCACTTGAACTAATCGGGGTCGGATACCGTGCCCAAGTTCAAGGAAGCAAACTAGTCTTAAACGTTGGCTACTCTCATCCGGTTGAAATGACAGCCCCTGAAGGTGTAACGTTTGAAGTGCCAGCCAACACACAAGTGGTTGTCAAAGGTATCAACAAAGAAATCGTAGGTGAAACTGCAGCAAACATTCGTGGTGTTCGCCCTCCAGAACCTTACAAAGGCAAAGGAATTCGCTATGCTGGTGAATTTGTACGCCGTAAAGAAGGTAAAACTGGTAAATAATAGGTTTATAGAAAAAGCACATAGCAGGAAGCGACAAGTAAAAGTTCTTTTGATGAAGTGTAACTTCTTAAAAAAACTTTCTCTTGTGGAGCGTTCCCTTTTCTATATTCCCATTGCTGTTGAAAAACAGCATAATAAAAAAAGAGGTGACAATTGTGATTACAAAACCAGATAAGAACAAAACACGTCAAAAAAGACATCGTCGTGTACGTAACAAAATCTCTGGTACTGCTGAGTGCCCACGCTTGAACGTTTTCCGTTCTAATAAAAACATCTACGCTCAAATCATTGATGACGTAGCGGGTGTGACGCTAGCAAGTGCCTCTGCCTTAGAAAAAGAAATTTCAGGTGGAACAAAAACTGAACAAGCTGCAGCTGTCGGCAAATTGATTGCTGAACGCGCTGCTGAAAAAGGCATTAAAGAAGTAGTCTTTGACCGTGGTGGATACCTTTACCATGGCCGCGTGCAAGCTTTAGCTCAAGCAGCTCGTGAAAATGGACTAGAATTTTAGGAGAAGGAGGAACACCATTCATGGTTTATATTGATCCAAAACATTTGGAATTAGAAGACCGCGTAGTTGCCATTAACCGTGTAACCAAAGTTGTTAAAGGTGGACGTCGTTTACGCTTTGCAGCTTTAGTTGTTGTCGGTGACAAAAATGGACACGTTGGTTTCGGTACTGGTAAAGCACAAGAAGTACCTGAAGCAATTCGTAAAGCGATCGAAGACGCGAAGAAAAACTTAATTGATGTGCCTATGGTTGGTTCTACTATTCCGCACGAAGTTATCGGTGTATTTGGCGGCGGACGTATCCTTATGAAACCTGCAGTAGAAGGTTCTGGGGTAGCTGCTGGCGGGCCAGTTCGTGCCGTATTGGAATTAGCAGGTGTTGCTGATATTACATCAAAATCATTAGGTTCAAACACTCCAATCAACGTTGTACGTGCAACAGTTGATGGCTTAAAACAATTAAAACGCGCCGAAGAAGTGGCAGCACTTCGCGGTAAATCTGTAGAAGAACTTATTGGATAAGGAGGACAAAAATAATGGCTGAATTAAAAATTACATTAAAACGCAGTGTTATCGGTCGTCCTCAAAATCAACGTAATACAGTAAAAGCGTTGGGATTGAAAAAAGTAAACAGTACCGTAACAAAACCTGCCAATGATGCAATCAAAGGCATGATCAATACTGTTTCACACTTAGTGGACGTAGAAGAAGTTTAATTTTTTAGAATTTCGAAGATTGTTTAAGGAGGTGCCAAACCTATGAAACTTCATGAATTAAAACCTGCAGAGGGTTCACGCCAAGTACGTAATCGTGTTGGTCGTGGTACTTCATCTGGTAATGGTAAAACAGCTGGCCGTGGTCAAAAAGGACAAAAAGCTCGTTCAGGCGGTGGTGTTCGTTTAGGATTTGAAGGGGGTCAAACTCCATTATTCCGTCGTCTACCAAAACGCGGCTTTACAAATATCAATCGCAAAGACTACGCAGTAATCAACTTAGATACACTTAATCGTTTCGAAGATGGAACTGAAGTAACACCTGTAGTCTTAAAAGAAGCAGGAATCGTTAAAAATGAGAAGGCAGGAGTGAAAGTTCTTGCTGATGGTGAATTAACGAAAAAATTAACTGTAAAAGCAGCAAAATTCTCTAAAGCAGCCCAAGAAGCCATCGAAGCTGCTGGTGGTTCAATCGAGGTGATTTAATGTTTAAACTCTTAAAAGATGCTTTGAAAGTTAAAGACATTAGATCAAAGATTTTCTTCACCGTTTTCGTCTTGTTTGTATTTCGCTTAGGGGCTCATATTACAGTTCCCGGGGTGAATGCAAAGGGATTGGCAGATTTAAGTAGTTTACCATTTTTAAATATGTTGAATATGGTCAGCGGTAGCGCAATGCAAAACTTCTCCATCTTTGCGATGGGGGTTTCGCCTTATATTACGGCTTCCATTATTATTCAGCTATTGCAAATGGATATCGTTCCTCGTTTTGTGGAATGGTCTAAACAAGGGGAAGTTGGCCGTAAGAAATTAAATCAAGCGACAAGATATTTAACCATTGTCTTGGGGATCGCTCAATCTATCGGGATCACAGCTGGATTTAATAGCTTAAGTAAAACAGGGATTGTTACCAATCCGAACTTGTCTACTTTTGTTATGATCGGCATTATTTTAACGGCCGGTACAATGTTTGTCACTTGGATGGGTGAGCAAATTACTGAAAAAGGTATTGGTAATGGTGTTTCAATGATTATCTTTGCCGGGATTATTTCTCGGGTTCCAGCATCAGTCAAGGAAATCTATGAAGATTACTTTATTAATATTGATCCTTCAAGAATTTGGCAGTCTGCTATCTTTATTGTGATCCTAATCATCGCAATCTTGGTGATTGTTACAGTTGTAACCTTTTTCCAACAAGCAGAACGCAAGATTCCGATCCAATATACCAAACGTGTTTCCGGAGCGCCAACCAGCAGTTATCTACCTTTAAAAGTAAATGCTGCCGGTGTAATTCCAGTTATTTTTGCCAGTTCATTGATTGCCACACCAAATGCCGTCTTACAAGCTTTTTCTTCAAAGTTTAACGGCGCTGGTTGGTATGATATTATGACGAAAATTTTTAGTTACAATACAGTTCCTGGGGCTGTAATTTACACAGTCTTAATCGTTGCGTTTACGTTCTTCTACGCTTTTGTGCAAGTAAACCCTGAGAAATTAGCGGAAAACTTACAAAAACAAGGAAGCTACATTCCAAGCGTGCGCCCAGGAAAAGGGACCGAAGAATATGTCTCTGGTGTATTGATGAGACTAAGTGTTGTCGGAGCTATTTTCCTAGGACTTGTTGCTTTGCTGCCGATTATTGCGCAAATGGCCTGGAGCTTACCGCAATCCATCGGTTTGGGCGGAACAAGTTTACTAATTGTTATCGGTGTCGCATTAGAGACTGCAAAACAATTAGAAGGATTAATGCTAAAACGTCAATATGTCGGCTTTATCAATAAGTAAGAATCGCGTGTTGAGGTTTTACCTCAGCACCATTCTCACATATGGCTAGCTTCATGAGCCAGCCTTTAAAATTAGGAGGAAATTAAATGAACCTCATTTTAATGGGATTACCTGGAGCAGGTAAAGGTACTCAAGCAGAAAAAATCATCGACGCTTACGGTATTCCTCATATCTCTACTGGCGATATGTTCCGTGCAGCGATGAAAAATGAAACTGCTCTTGGTTTAGAAGCGAAATCTTATATCGATAAAGGTGAGCTCGTTCCTGATAAAGTAACCAACGGAATTGTCAAAGAACGTTTAGCCCAACCGGATACGGGCAAAGGCTTTTTGTTGGATGGCTTCCCACGGACATTGGAACAAGCACAAGCATTGGATACAATGCTAAAAGAATTAAATAAAAATATTGATGCTGTCATAGATATTCACGTAGAAGACGATGTTTTAATCGAACGCTTGGCCGGACGATTCATCTGTCGGACATGTGGAGCAACTTATCACAAATTGTTTAATCCGCCAAAGGTTGAAGGAACTTGTGATCGTTGTGGTGGGCATGAATTTTATCAAAGAGAAGATGATAAGCCTGAAACGGTCAAAAATCGTTTGGCAGTCAACATCGCAAATAGTGCGCCAATTTTAGATTTTTATAAAAATCAAGGTTTGTTGCACACAATAGATGGGAATCGTGAAATCGATGCTGTTTTTTCAGAAGTGAAGCAAATCATTGACAAAAAATAGTTGTGTATTGCCCGTAACCTACCATGTTGTTGTATTCAGCTTCTCTTGCCAAAATCCAGCTCATATGATAAAATATATCAGTCCGACTTCTATAGTTTTGTGACAGTGACAATGATATTGAAGTTTAGTTGAGATTTCTAGGTGGGAGCTGAAGTTTCCGCCGTTTTATCGTGTGAAAACGCGAAACAAGTACAAGGAGGTACTGTGCGTGGCAAAAGAAGATATGATTGAAGTCGAAGGTACAGTCGTCGAAACTTTGCCGAATGCAATGTTTAAAGTCGAACTAGAAAATGGACACCAAGTTCTTGCTACTGTTTCTGGTAAAATCCGTATGCACTACATCCGTATCTTACCTGGAGACAAAGTAACGGTAGAATTATCACCGTATGATCTTTCTCGTGGCCGTATTACTTATCGCTTTAAATAATTGTACTCCGTAAAATCACAGGAGGTAATTATCATGAAAGTAAGACCATCAGTAAAACCAATGTGTGAGCATTGTAAAGTAATTCGCCGTAAAGGGCGTGTTATGGTTATTTGTCCAGCAAATCCAAAACACAAACAACGTCAAGGATAATTAGGAGGTGTAACGAATTATGGCTCGTATTGCAGGAGTAGACATCCCTCGTGACAAACGTGTAGTAATTTCCCTTACTTATATTTATGGTATCGGCAATACTACTGCTAAGAAAGTTTTAGCAAACGTTGGCGTATCTGAAGATATTCGTGTTCGTGATTTAACGAATGAACAAACAGATGCGATTCGTGCGGAAATCGACAAATTAAAAGTTGAAGGTGATCTTCGTCGTGAAGTGAACTTAAACATCAAACGTTTGATGGAAATCGGTTCATACCGTGGTATCCGTCATCGTCGTGGATTGCCAACTCGTGGACAAAACACGAAAAACAATGCACGTACTCGTAAAGGCCCAGCTCGTACTGTAGCAGGCAAGAAAAAATAATTCCTAAGTGAAGGAGGTTAGAACTTCATGGCAGCAAAAAAAGTTAGTCGTAAACGCCGTGTGAAAAAGAATATAGAAGCTGGGGTAGCTCATATCCACTCTACATTCAATAATACAATTGTGATGATTACTGATACTCATGGAAATGCGTTAGCATGGTCATCAGCAGGAGCATTAGGCTTTAAAGGAAGCAAAAAATCAACTCCTTTTGCCGCTCAAATGGCTGCAGAAGCCGCAACCAAAGTGGCAATGGAACATGGACTTAAAACTGTAGACGTAACAGTTAAAGGACCTGGTTCTGGACGTGAAGCAGCAATTCGTTCATTACAAGCAACAGGTTTGGAAGTGACTGCAATTCGTGACGTAACTCCAGTTCCTCATAATGGATGCCGCCCTCCAAAACGCCGTCGTGTTTAATGAGTGCCACTCATTTTGAGTTTGAAGTAAAACGTCATTGAACAAGACACTTTTCGTTTTGAAAGGGGCATAGATAAGAATGATTGAATTTGAAAAACCAAGAATCGAAAAGATTGATGAAAATAGAGATTATGGCAAGTTTGTCGTAGAGCCACTTGAACGTGGTTATGGGACTACTTTAGGCAACTCTCTACGTCGTATTTTATTGTCTTCTTTACCAGGTGCAGCTATTACCAATATTCAAATCGATGGTGTTTTACACGAATTCTCAACCATTCCAGGTGTCAGAGAAGACGTAACGCAGATCATTTTGAATATCAAAGGCTTGGCATTGAAATTATATGCAGAAGAAGAAAAAACCCTTGAGATCGATATTACAGGACCCGCTACCGTGACTGCCGGCGATATTATTGTAGACAGTGATGTTGAGATCCTAAATAAAGATTTAGTTATCTGTAGTGTTGCTGAAGGAGCTACTTTCCATGCTCGCTTAACAGTGAAACCTGGTCGTGGCTATGTTCAAGCAGACGAAAATAAAAAGGAAGATATGCCGATTGGTGTTCTCCCAGTTGATTCTATTTACACACCAGTTCGCCGAGTAAACTACCAAGTAGAAAATACGCGTGTTGGTCGTCGTGATGACTTCGACAAATTAACAATGGAAATCTGGACTGACGGTTCAATCATTCCTCAAGAAGCATTAAGCTTAGCAGCTAAAATTATGACTGAGCATTTAGATATCTTTGTAAGCCTAACTGATGAAGCGAAAAACGCTGAAATTATGGTTGAAAAAGAAGAAACACAAAAAGAAAAAATGCTTGAAATGACTATTGAAGAATTAGATCTGTCTGTTCGTTCATACAATTGTTTAAAACGTGCAGGAATTAACACTGTACAAGAACTTACCAATAAATCTGAACCAGAAATGATCAAAGTACGTAATTTAGGCCGTAAATCTCTTGAAGAGGTAAAACTAAAATTACATGATTTAGGTTTAGGATTACGTAAAGACGATTAATACTTTTTCGAAGCATGCAGTCCGTCTTAACTTTTGTCCGGACCGTATCGAAACTTAGTGAAGGAGGGAACCCAACGTGAGTTACCGTAAATTAGGACGCACATCAAGCCAACGTAAAGCGATGTTGCGTGATTTAACTACTGATTTAATTATCAACGAACGTATCGTTACTACTGAAGCTCGTGCGAAAGAAGTACGTTCAACTACAGAAAAAATGATTACTTTAGGTAAACGCGGAGATCTTCATGCTCGTCGTCAAGCAGCTGCTTTTGTACGTAATGAAGTTGCTAGCGTACGTGAAGAGAATGAGGCAATTGTTGTTGAATCTGCATTGCAAAAATTATTCAGCGATTTAGGACCTCGTTATGCTCAACGTCAAGGTGGCTACACTCGTATCTTGAAAACAGAACCAAGACGCGGAGATGCTGCACCAATGGTTATCATTGAATTTGTCTAAAAAATAAGCAATACCCTGTCACTTTATAGATGTTTCATTTAGAGTGTTATGATGTTGGAGGCGACTCCTAGTCTAGCTCGTCGCTTTCCCTGTTGCCTAAATTGGCAGCAGGGAAGCACTCATCATATAAAGATGATTTTTTTTTGCCTTGGGGGAATTCTTCCTAAGGTTTTTTTGTGTGAATCTTTAAGAAAAAATTGCGGATCCATGGCTAGTTTGTTATGGGCAGCAATCGAAATTATCAGCTTATTATTTTAATGAGTTGGAATAGTGCTAGATAGTGATATAAAAGGTTTTATGGAAATTGAATTTGTGTGTGAAAGATATGAGCAAGTTGCTCCTATTGAAATTTATATAATCTGTGTACTTGAAAAGAACGGTTTGGAAACAGAGTAATACATGTGAGCCTTTTAACGAGGAGATAACTGTTCATAAGCTCTTCACAGAGCCTGGTATGAAGGACTTAAAAATGTTATAGAAAATTTACCCTTAGAATGTGGACTTAAATAGAAGGGAGGTTAAGAAGCTGATATAAAACTAAAAGATAGAAAAGTAATATTATTAAGGGCTGTTTGAAATGACTAGTGAGAATTCATTGTAAATACAGAAAATATTGACATAAAATTTGGGAGTCATATCCTAGATTTTTCCGTTCTATTATTCTAAAATGAATGTTTTAAAAGCTACGGATTTCCACTTGCAAAAATATAATTCTGTTTTTTGTATAGGCATTGGAGCTATGCGATTAAAATTGTGGTTATAAAGAAGAATATTGTAATTTATCTCACTTTAAAAGAAATTGAATGTAGCAGGTTAAAAAATTCTATTCCAAACTTTTTTAATGGATAAGAAAAAAGAAGCTTCCAGGCGCCGGCTTCTTTTTTGTGCTTTATAAAGAGTAACTAGGGAGATGTTGCTGGTCTTTTTTTGGACAATTAAGAGCCTCTCTGAAAAAATGAGAGTGAGAACAAGTGGGGAAAAAATTCAAGATGAAGTAGTAGTTCAATACAGTTAAGAGGTCAACAGCGCTCGTAGTATGACCACTTATGTCTTGTCTTATAGATATAGAGAGAAAAGAAGGTATCAGCAATATAATTGTTGATTCTAAAAGAACTATTGGTAATAATTTGAGTTGTAAATTACATTTAAAACATTGGACAATCTATTCTTTATTCTTAGGAGTAACCGTTAACGGTGCAGGAACTATTGACAAAGGTCATAATTTGCAAAAATTCGCAATAAACTAATAGTTAATTACAATTAGCATTGTAACAATAAAAATTCTTTAGGGAGGTGCTGATATGAAGAGCAAATCGTTTATTTTTTCCTTGGCTATTTTTTATTGGGGTTAGGAATTACGATCCCTGTTGAAGCTCAAAATATTGTTTCGGGAAATCATGAATTAGGTAGTTTTACCAAGATGGAGAATCAAAAAGCAGGTACATTGATCCGCAAAAAACGTAGCCTGACAACTGAAAAACTATGCGTAGACTTCATCGATATTTCTCTTTGAAATGGTGCAATCTCCGTTGAGCAATTTAAACGAATGAAGACAGAACAAATGTTAAAGGTGCAGTCATCAAGTTGACTGAAGGCATAACTTACAGAAATCCGCTAGCCAAAACCCAAATTACCAATGCGCAAGCAGCTGACTTAAAAGTGTCTACTTATCATTTTTTATGTTTTGAAAATGAACAAGAAGCAATTGATCAAGCAAATTATTTTGCAGAATACGCAGAAGAATTAGGCTTATCCAAAAATACAGTGGTGGTAAATGACGCTGAAGCGCCTGTGCTGATTCCCGTAGATGCTACCAAAGTCTCTGTTTACTTTAAAAAACAACTAGAAGCTCGCGGATACAATAATATTATTCACCATGCTAGTGCCAGCTGGTTTAATAATAATTGGATGGAATACGATGTTTTAGGTAAAGACAATAGCTGGGTAGCAAAATGGCCGGCAGATCCATCAGCTGATCAATTATTGTATAACGACACGGCTGCTAGCGATCTTAAAGGGGGATTAAAAGCTATTGACTCACGTTAGTGAAGGGCATAAAAAAAGTCCTTATTCTCAATTGAAGCAGTCTTTTTAGCAAAAAGATAACATTAATGGACAATAGATTAAGCTGTCATTCAACAGAAAGTCAGAACTAAACATTATTGAGGTAGCTTATAGTCCATTCAGTATTGAGTTAGACAAAAAAATATGACTTGACAATGAAAAGTTTAGTTAAAAAACATAGCAGTTATGTATGGTTGCTATATATGAAAAAAAGAGCGATTGGCGCAGTGCTTTTGAAAAAGTATCGTGACTTATTTTTTAATACATGAAATGGGACTTGTCGGGCTCTTACCTTCTGTTCATTATAATAATTTCTTAATTACGGAAGGTGGTAATAGTCTCATCGCTATTTGGTACCCGAGAGTGTTGGTAATAGTTTTTGTTAGTTTCGGGCTGCCATCAATAGAAACAGTCAAAATCAACACGTTTTGCATGTGCCATTCAATAAATTAGTGATAAAGTTTCCCGGAGAATATGGAAACTAGACCA
>Ga0256408_1001069_pt1 | contig 15911 bp, 14 predicted proteins | sample PhyAR1_FD_185998 | JGI IMG/M metagenome (GOLD analysis project Ga0256408, IMG submission 185998) | Leaf surface microbial communities from alfalfa plants in UC Gill Tract Community Farm, Albany, California, United States - DLSL A.R1 | ecosystem: Host-associated > Plants > Phyllosphere >...
TCACCGAGGGGGCGCCGTCCACCTTCGGCGTTGTGCGCAGCCGCGCCCTGCGCCAGCGCGCACGAGCGCTGCTCGGGCGCCTCAACCAGCGGATCCCGCTCGGCATGCTCGCGGGCGACCTGTCCCCCGTGCAGCAGACGATGGTGTCCATCGCGCGGGCGCTGGCGATGGACGCCCGGGTGCTCATCCTCGACGAACCGACCGCCTCGCTCACCGACACCGAGATCCGCGACCTCTTCACGGTGCTGCGCGGCCTGCGCGACGAGGGCGTCGCCGTCGTCTACGTCTCGCACCGCCTCGAGGAGGTCTTCGAGCTGTGCGATCGCCTCACGGTCATGCGCAACGGCAAGACCGTGGCGACGCGAGAAGTGGCCGAGTCGTCGATCGACGACGTCATCTCGACGATGGTCGGCCGCGAGCAGAGCGAGCTGTACCCGCCCCGCGACACCGCGAGCGACCGGGTGGTGCTCTCCGTGGAGGGCCTGTCGGGCCGGAGGGTCGCCGACGTGTCGTTCGAGCTGCGCGCGGGCGAGGTGCTGGGCGTGGGAGGCCTGGCGGGATCCGGACGCAGCGAGCTGGTGCGCCTGCTCGCCGGTGCCCAGAAGCGCTCGGCCGGCCGCATCGTGCTCGCGGGCGCCGACATCTCCGGCGGCGTGGGCCGCGCGCTCGATGCGGGCATCGCCCTCGTCCCCGAGGAGCGCCGCAGCCAGGGAGTGATCCTCTCGGCGCCGATCTCCGAGAACGTCGCGCTCGCGAACCTCGCCCACGTCAGCACCGGCAGCATCGTCTCGGGTCGCCGGGTCGCGCAGCTCGCGAAGGACGCGATGGCGAACCTGCGGATCAAGGCCGCCGGGCCGAGGCAGGACGTCGGGCAGCTCTCGGGCGGCAACCAGCAGAAGGTCGTGCTCGCGAAGATCCTCGCGCGCGGCCCGAAGGTGCTCCTGATGGACGAGCCCACCCGCGGCATCGACGTCGGCACGAAGGCAGAGATCTACCGCCTGATCCGCGAGCTCGCGGCGGGCGGCATGGCGGTCATCGCCGTCAGCAGCGAGCTCCCCGAGCTCATCGGGCTCTCCGACCGGATCCTCGTGATGCACGAGGGCCGGGTGGCCGGCGTCGTCGACGCCGCCACCACGTCGGACGAGCAGATCCTCACGCACGCCTATGGAAGGGACGCCTGAGATGGCGCAGACAGACACCCTCACGGTGCAGGCGGTCGCTCCCGCCCGCCGCAAGAGCTTCACCCAGCTGATCTGGCAGAGCAGCACGCTCGTCGCCCTGGTCGTGCTGATCGTGGTGTTCGCGATCGCCAGCGGCGGACGATTCGCCAGCCCGGCGAACCTCACGAACATCCTCAACGCGGTCGCGATCCTGACCATCGTCGCGGTGGCGCAGACCATCGTGATGGTCGTCGGCGACTTCGACCTCTCGGTCGGCATGACGGCCACCATGGGCGGGGCCACCGCCGGCGCCCTCCAGGTCGCCGGGGCCGGGATGGCGCCGTCCATCCTGGCGGGCGTCGCGGTCGGCATCGCGATCGGGGCGGTGAACGGCGCGCTCGTGGCGTTCCTGAACATCTCGGCGTTCGTCGCGACCCTCGCCACGATGACCGCGGTCGGCGGCCTCAACCTGCTGATCACCGACGGCACGAACATCTACGGCTGGCCCGAGGAGTTCAACATCGTCGGGCAGATGCGCATCAACGGCATCCCGGCGCCCGTGATCTACGCGGCGGTGATCTCGGTGGTCGTGTGGCTCGTGCTGCGCTTCACGACCCTGGGCCGCCGCTGGTACGCGATCGGCGGCAACGCCGAGGTCGCGCGTCTGTCGGGCGTGAGCGTGCGCCCCACGCGCTTCCTCGCGTTCGTCGCCGCCGGCGGCCTGTCGGCGCTGGCCGGCGTGGTGCTGGTCAGCCGCCTCGGCAGCGCTGGCCCCCACGCGGCCGATGACCGCATGATGTTCGCCGTCGCCGCGGTGTTCCTCGGCATGACCCTCCTGCGGTCGGGGCAGGCCAACATCGGCGGCACCCTGATCGGCGTCGCGATCATCGGCGTCGTCCAGAACGGCCTGAACCTCGTGGGCATCAACACGTACATCCAGCAGGTGCTGATCGGCCTGATCATCATCGGCGCCGTGCTGCTGTCCGGGCTCAAGACCCGCAACTCATAGCTCTCACCCTCACCACCCGCATCACGACAAAGGAGTTCACGATGCACGCACGCAACCCCCTCGCCCTCAAGCCGCTCGCGGCGGCCGGCATCGGCCTGTTCGCGATCGCCGCGCTGGCCGGATGCTCGGTCGACACCGGTCAGGGCGGATCCGGATCCGGTGGCGACACCGGGGCCGCCGCCCCCGACAAGAAGGACGGCAAGGGCGACGACGGCGTCTTCAAGGTCGCCGCCTTCACCGCCGGCTACGGCACCCCGGGCGGAAAGCTGACGCTCGACTACTTCGTCGAGGCCGGCGGCGAGCAGGACGACTGGGAGGTCACCCTCGACACCAGCGAGTTCAACTACGACGAGATCACCACCGAGATCCAGGCGCAGATCCAGAACGGCGCCGACGCGATCCTCGCCGGCTTCCCCGACCCGCGCCAGACCGCGGTCATCGAGCAGGCCGCCGCCGACGCCGGGATCCCGATCTTCTCGATCGACGGCGGCGTCGAGGCCAACGACGCCTTCGCGGTCGACATCACCTTCAGCCAGCAGCAGATGGCCGACGAGACGGTCGGCGCCCTCGAGGAGGCGGTCGGCGGATCGCTCGAGGGCAAGGACGTTATGGTGATCGGCCACGACCCCCACATCGGCATCCAGACGCGCAGCCACCTGGCCCTCGACCTCCTCGAGGAGAAGGGCGCGAACATCGCCGGCGGCGAGATGAAGCAGGTGCTGAACCCGGGCACGGGCCGCACCGAGGCGCTCACCTTCGTGCAGGACTACCTGCAGGCCAACCCCGACGGCCTCGACGCCGTGTGGGTCGGCTGGGACGACGGCGCGCTCGGCGCCGTGAAGGCCATCAACGAGGCCGGCCGCGACGACATCTTCGTCACCGGCGTGGACGCGCTGAAGGAGACCACGGAGGAGATCAAGAAGGACGGCCCGATGTACGCCTCCATGGCGCAGGACTGGATCAGCGTGGTCGACCAGGTCATCGACATCATGAACGACTACCGCGATTCCGCGACGCTGCCCGATGAGAACTTCATCGAGCTCCCGGCCGAGCTCATCGACCGCAGCAACGTCGACAGCTTCGAGCCGACGCTCTGATCCCGATGACCAGGCTGACGGATCCGGATCTCGCGGGGCTCACCTCCCTCGCGGGCGACATCGTGGTGGTGACCGGCGCCTCCAGCGGCATCGGGCAGGCCGCCGCCGAGATCTACGCGGCGGCGGGCGCGACGGTGGTTGTGCTCGGCCGCAGCGCGGACCGGGTGTCCGGGGTGGTCGGCGACATCGTCTCCGCGGGCGGCACGGCGCACGGGTATCCCGTCGACGTCGCCGTCCGCGGGGCGATCGACGCCGTGCTCGCCCGCGTCGTCGCCGAGGTCGGGCGGCCCACCGTGGTGGTCGCGAACGCCGGCATCGCCGGCGGCGCGAGCTACCGCGGGGCCGGTCGCCTCGCCGACTACACCGACGCCGAGTGGGACGAGGTGGTCGCCACCAACCTCACCGGCACGTTCGAGACGGTTCGTGCCGCGGCGCGGGTGCTCGAACCGGGCGGGCGCATCCTCGTCACGTCGTCGACCGCCGGCATGCGCACCGATCCGATGGTGTCGTACGCCTACGTGTCGACGAAGGCGGCCATCCTCAACTTCGTGCGCCAGACGGCCCTCGAGCTGGCGGAGCGCGGCATCCGCGTCAACGCCATCGCCCCGGGCCCCTTCAAGGGCACCCGGATCGGCGACGGCAGGACCGAGATCAGCGCCGAGGACGAGGCCATGTGGGCCTCCACCATTCCGCTCGGGCGGATGGGCACGATGGCCGAGATCCAGGGGCCCATGCTCTTCCTGGTCTCGCCTGCCTCCGCCTTCGTCACCGGCGCGATCCTGCCGGTCGACGGCGGCGCCCTCGCCCTCTCGCACACGAGCTTCTGACCGAGCTCCCCCTCATCACCCACCAGAAGGAGAACCCATGAGCCTGGACGGCAAAGTCGCCATCATCACCGGCGGAGCGAGCGGCATCGGCCGCGTCACCGTGCACAAGTTCGTGCGCGAGGGCGCGAAGGTGCTCGTCGCCGACATCGACCCGGATCGCGCCGCCGCCGTGGTGAAGGAGGTCGAGGATGCCGGATACCCCGGCGCGGCCGCCTCGACCGGCGTCGACGTGTCGGTGTTCGAGGAGGTCGAGGCGATGGTGGCGAAGGCCGTGGAGGTGTTCGGCGCCGTGCACGTGATCTTCAACAACGCCGGTATCGCGGGCGGCACGCCGCTGCTCGAGCACGACCCCGTCGCCGACTACGAGCGCATCATCGCGGTCGACCAGAACGGCGTCTACTACGGCATCGTCGCGGCGGGCCGGCAGATGGCGAGCCAGGGAACGGGAGGCGTCATCATCTCGACGTCGTCGGTGTACGGCGAGCAGGCGGCGGAGCTGGCCTTCACCTACAGCGCGGCCAAGGCCGCCGTGATCTCGTTCACCCGCTCGGCCGCCTACGAGCTCGCCGAGCACGGCATCCGCGCCGTGGCGATCACCCCCGGGCGCGTGGCGACCCCGATCATCAACCAGTTCAGCGACGAGCTGAAGGCCACCTTCGCCTCCGAGCAGCTGCGCGGGCGGCTCACGGAGCCCGAGGAGATCGCCGATGTCGTGGCGTTCCTCGCGTCCGACGAGTCGCGCGTCATCAACGGCACGGTCGTGAGCGTCGACGACGGCTACTCGGTGTTCAAGCAGCGCCTGGCCCTGCCGGTGTTCTGACCGGATCCGCCATGTCGACCATCCCCGAGCGTCTGCCCGCCGCGCTGGACGTCGCGTGCCATCTCAACGTGGTGCTCGCCGACCCGTCGTCGGACGTGCTCACCGCGGCCCTCGACGGCATCGCCGCCCGGGGGTTCCGGCGCATCGTGCTGCCGCCCGTCGATCCCGCGCGCTTCGACGCGGCCGGCTTCCGCCGGCTGTGCGAGGCGCGCGGGCTCTCGGCCATCCCGATCGCCGGCCAGTCACCGGACGCCGATGTGGCCTCCGCCGACCCCGCCGTGCGGGCGGCGGGGGTCGCCGCGCTGGACGACATGGTCGCGCTCGCCGCGCTGCTGGGATCGGACCAGCTCAACGGCGTGCCCTACGGCCTGTTCGGGCGCTCGCCCACCGAGGTGCCGCGGGACGCGTGGGAGCGTTCGGCCGCGGCCCTCGGGGAGGTGGCCGAGCGGGCGCACGAGCGCGGTGTGACCGTGGTGTTCGAGGTGCTCAACCGCTACGAGACCGCGATGATCAACACCGCCGAGCAGGCCATGGCCTACGCCGAGGCCAGCGGATCGCCGCACCTGCGGATCCATCTCGACACCTTCCACATGGCCGTCGAGGAGGAGGACGCGTCGGCGGCGATCCGGGCGGCGCTGCCGCGACTGGCGTTCCTCGAGCTCGGCCAGTCCGGCCGCGGCCGGCTCTCCCGCGGCGCGATCGACGTGACCGAGATCGTGCGGCGCGCGCTCGATGACGGCTACGAGGGCCGCTGGGGGGTCGAGGCGTTCAGCGCCGCGATCCTCCCGCCGCCGGCCCGCGACGCGCTCGCGATCTGGCGCGCCCCCTACGTCGACGGGCTCCATCTCGCCGACGACGCGGCGCGCCTGATCCGCGCCGGCTGGGCGGCGAGCGCACCCGGCCGACGCGCCGCGCGCCTGGCCCGCGCGGCCGCACACGACGGCACCGGCCCGGCAGACGGGAGCACCGGGGTGACGGATTCTGGCGACGATATTGTCTCCGATCCGTTCGTGGCACACACTGAACCCGAGACCCGAACTCGCACCGGCGCATCCGCGTCGGACGACCCCCGCCGGGAGCCCCCGGCCCACGACAGCGCGGGCGCGACGATGCCCGCACCCCCACACCCCGCGGGCGCGAACGCACCCGCAGCACACACAGAGAGGTGAGTGATCCCATGACGGACACCCAGGACGCAGTCGTCAGCACCGATGCGGCAGACGGCGCGGCGTCGGACACCGAGGCCGGGCGGGCGCAGGCCGATGCGGCCGTCCGCACCGGCCTGTTCATCGGCGGCGAGGAGCGTTTCACGGACGAGGTGGTGAAGATCGCCGACCCCGGCAAGCCGGGCGTCATCGTGGGCGAGGCCGCATCGGCGTCGCCGCAGGACGTGGCCGACGCGGTCGCCGCGGCGAAGGCCGCGTTCCCCTCGTGGTCGGCCCTGTCGGCCCACGAGCGCGCCTCCGCCATGGCGGAGGCCATCGCCGGCATCGCGGACGACCGCGACGCGGACGCGGCCATCCTGTCGCAGGAGAACGGCAAGATCCGGATGGAGGCGTGGATCGACGCGCTGGTGTTCGAGATCCGCTGGAACGTGACCCTCGGGGTCGCCGACCAGGTCGATGTGGACACCACGCTGGAGCCGGCGCCCGGCATCCCGGTCACGACTCGCATCGCGCACTCGCCGCTCGGCGTGGTCTCGATCATCGTGCCCTTCAACTGGCCGATCGCGATCCTGGGCGCCGCCCTGCCGAACGCGCTGCTGGCGGGCAACACCGTTGTGGTCAAGCCGCCGGCCTCGGCGCCGCTGGCGACCGCGCGCCTTGTGCAGCGGGTGGCGCAGAAGCTGCCCGCCGGCGTGCTCAACGTCGTCACGGGCAAGGACGAGAACATGTCGGCGCTCATCCAGAACCCCGACGTCGCCAAGCTGTCCTTCACCGGCAGCGTCAACGGCGGCAAGCGGATGATGGAGATGGCGTCCAAGTCGCTCACCCGCGTGACGCTCGAGCTCGGCGGCAACGACGCGGCGGTCATCGCCGAGGACGCCGTGCTGGACGACACGCACATCGACCGCCTGTTCGGCGCGATCTACGACACCACGGGCCAGATCTGCATGAACGCCAAGCGCGTCTACGTGCACCGCTCGCGGCAGGACGAGCTCGTCGCCGCGCTGGAGGCCCGCCTGCAGAAGGTCGTCCTCGGGTACGGCCTCGACGAGGGAACGACGATGGGCCCGCTGCATCAGCCGGCGCAGAAGGCGTTCGTCGAGGAGATCATCCAGGAGGCGAAGGACGCGGGCGCCGAGGTGCGCGAGTACGGCGAGCTGCCGGGCGGCGAGCTCGAGGGCGGCAACTTCCTGCGCCCCGCGCTGGTCATCGACCCCGACCCGTCGCTGCGGGTGGTGACGCAGGAGCAGTTCGGCCCGGTGATCCCGATCATCCCGTTCGACACCGAGGAGGAGGCCATCGCGGCCGCCAACGACACGTGGGCGGGCCTGGGCGGCAGCGTCTGGACCTCCAGCCCGGAGACCGCGCAGCGCATCGGGGCGCAGCTGCACTGCGGCTACGTCTGGATCAACGACCACGGCGCCAACCGCCTCGACCTGCGCGCGCCCTTCGGCGGCGTGAAGCAGTCGGGCATGGGCCGCGAGCAGGGCATCGAGGGCGTCCGCGACTTCCAGGACACCCGCTCGATCGCCACGCTCGACGAGGCGGCGCTGGCGGCGATGGCGCACTGACACCCGGTGCCGTCGCGCACGCGACGGGCGCAGCGAAGGGCGAGCGGATCCGATCCGCTCGCCCTTCGTCATGGACGCGGGGTCAGGATCCGTAGAGGCCCGCGGTGCCGACCGTGCCCACCACGAACGCGCCGATGGCGAGGCCGATCAGCAGGATGATGATGTCGAGCGCGATGAAGATGTAGCCGAGCACCAGACCGGTGATCGCCATGCCGCGGCCGCCGAGCCCGTCGCGGTTGACCTGGCGCAGGGCCATGTGGCCGAGGATCACCGCGGCGAGCGGGAACAGCGGCGTGAACCAGCCGATGACCGGGATCCACGCGATCCAGAGCGGCACGAACGACGCGATGCCGAGGATCATCGCCCAGATCGCGAGCACGCTGTTGCGCGGCGCGGCGGCGTAGGCCCCCGGGGCATACGGGTTCTGCCCGTAGGGATTCTGCGGCGGCTGCAGCGGCGACTGCTGGCCATACGGCTGCTGACCATACGGCTGCGGCTGGCCGGAGGGCTGCAGCCCGTACGGCTGCCGGTCGGAGGGCTGCGGCGGCGCGGGCGGCCGGGGCAGGGAGTCGCCCTGCGGGTTCTCGGGGTAGGACATGGGGCCGATCGTATCGGCAGGCGACCCGCCCGGCGTCGGGGACAGCCCCCCGGCTCACCCCCGCGTCTGGGCTGGGTTCTCCCCATCGACGGACTTTCACGGGGCGTTCACGTCCGGGCCACCGCGGGGCAAGGCGCTGGGCCGCCCGCGCTCCTATGTTTCCCGAGTCGGCCCGGCTCGCGCCGCGAGCGGACCGACGTCCCGCCTGCATCACATACCCGGAAGGCACTCATGCAGACCACCGTCACGCGCGGCCTCGCGCTCACCGCGGGCCTCGCCCTCGCGTTCGGCCTCGCCGCCTGCTCGTCGACCACCACCAAGCCGGCCGACGCCGGCGCACAGACGCCCGCCGCCGCGGACAGCGCGTCGGAGGGCACGTTCGCCAAGGACGAGGACACGATCGTGTTCGCCACCCTCCCCGACCACGAGGGCGCCGAGCAGGACGCCCAGCCGATCGCCGACTGGATCGCGGAGATCACGGGCAAGACCGTCGAGTTCCTCCCCGCGACCGACTACACCGCGGTCGTCCAGGGCCTCGCCTCCGGCCAGGTCGACGTGGCGCAGATCTCGTCGTTCACGTACTACCAGGCCCAGAACGCCGGGGCCGAGATCACCCCGATCGGCGCGCAGATCACCGCCGAGGGCGCCGAGCCCGGCTACTTCTCGGTCGCGATCAAGAACCCCGCCGCCACCGGTGTCGAGACCATCGAGGACTTCGCCGACCAGCCGGTCTGCTTCGTCAACCCGACGTCGACCTCGGGTCGCGCGATCCCGATGTCGCAGCTGATGAACGCGGGGGTGACCGTCTCGGAGGAGAACACCGTCTACGGCGAGGAGCACGACCTCAACGCCGCCAAGGTGGCCGAGGGTGCCGACTGCCAGGTCGGCTTCGCCCAGGACACCGACGCCGATCCGCTCATCGAGGCCGGCTCGCTCGTCGAGGTCGACCGCTTCCAGGTGCCCGGCGCGCCGATCGTGATGCAGTCCGCCCTCCCGCAGGAGGTCCAGGACCAGCTGCGCGAGGCGATGGCCGACTCGACCCAGGCGTCGCTGACCGACGCGGGCATCGAGCTCAACGAGTTCCTCACCGAGAACTGGTTCGGCTTCGGCAGCGTCGACGACGCGTACTTCGACACGATCCGCGACGTCTGCGACCAGATCGCCGACCAGGTCGAGGCCTGCCGCGCGTAAGCGCCGGCGTCTCGGGAGAGCACTGACATGACGAACAGCGACACCCCCGCCCAGAGCCCCGCCGTCCGGACCCGGGAGCTCGGCAAGACCTACCCGGGTGCGTCCGCACCGGCTCTGACGGAGGTGTCGCTGTCCGTCGCTCCCGGCGAGATCGTGGTGCTGCTCGGCCTCTCGGGGTCGGGCAAGTCCACCCTGCTGCGCCACATCAACGGCCTGGAGACCCCGACGACCGGATCCGTCCAGTCGCTCGGCGAGGAGGTCACCCGGCTGCGCGGCCGCGAGCTGCGGTCGCTCCGCGGCCGGGTCGGCTTCATCTTCCAGCAGTTCGAGCTCGTCGGCGCGCTGTCGGTGCTCGAGAACGTCCTCACCGGCTCGCTGTCCACCCTCCGCGGACCGCGCGTGGGGGTCTGGAGCTATCCCCGGGCGCTGCGCGAGAAGGCGCTCGGCCACATCGAGCGCGTGGGCCTGCTCGATCGCACGTACCAGCGCGCCGACCGCCTCTCGGGGGGTCAGCAGCAGCGGGTGGCGATCGCCCGCGCCCTGATGCAGGATCCGGAGATCCTGCTCGCCGACGAGCCGGTCGCCTCGCTCGATCCCGAATCCAGCAGCCAGGTCATGGCCCTCATCCGCGAGATCGCGGCCGAACGCGGCCTCACCGTGGTGTGCTCGCTGCACCAGGTCGACCTCGCCCTGAGCTGGGGCGACCGCATCGTCGGTCTCCGGGGCGGCCGGGTGGTGCTCGACACCCCCACCGACAACCTCGGCCGCGAGCAGGTCATGGAGATCTACGGCCGCGTGGCCACCTCGACCTCCGAGATCGCCGCGCTCGAGGACGAGCTCGCCGAGGCGCGCGAGCAGGTGCTCGCGCAGGAGCTGCGTCGTGCCGCCGCCGGGGAGGACCGCGCGTGACCACGGTCGCCGCGCGCGCCGCCCTCGTCCCGCGCCCGGCTCCCCCGCTGTCGGCGATCGTCTCGTACGGCGTCATCGTCGCCATCCTCGGACTCGGCGTCTGGTCGTTCGTCGCCCTCGACTTCACCCCCAAGGGGCTCGAGACCGTCGGCCCGAACATCGCCCGCTTCCTCGACATGGCCACGCCCCTGCAGTGGCCGGGGTGGGAGGTCGCCGGCGAGCGCCAGGCCGACGGATCAACCGTCTTCACCACCTCGTTCGTCGGGTTCGCGCCGATCTGGGACATGGTGCTCACGGTCGCCATCACCCTCGCGCTCGTCATCGCCGGCACCGCGCTCGCCGCGGTCCTGTCCGTCCCCGTCGCCTACGGCGCCGCCCGCAACACCACGCCGAACGGCGTCGTCCTCGCCCTGTGCCGGGGCATCGGGGTCATCGCCCGCGCGATCCCCGACATCGTGTTCGTGGTGTTCTTCGCCTTCCTCTGGTTCAACTCCGGCACGCTGCCGGCGATCCTCGCGATCGGGCTGCACTCGGTCGGGATGATCTCGAAGATGTTCGCCGACGCCATCGAGCAGATCGACGAGGGGCCGCGCCTCGCGATCCGCGCCGCGGGCGGCAGCAAGGCGCAGGAGTTCTGGGCCGGCGTGGTGCCCCAGGCCCTCCCCGCCTGGATCGCCGTGGCCCTGCACCGCGCCGACATCAACCTGCGCGGCACCGTGATCCTCGGTGTCGTGGGTGTGGTGGGCATCGGCTACGAGCTCGACGACGCCCTGCACGCGGGCCCGGCCGGCATGCGGCGGGTGGTGCCGCTCGTGGTGATCATCATCGCGCTGTGCATCGCGTTCGAGATCGTCTCGTCGACGATCCGCGCGCGGCTGCTGAACGTCGCCCCACGGGAGGGCGGGCTCGGCGGTGCCGTCGCCCGCGCCGCCCGCCGGGGGCGCACGACACCGTCTGCGCCGTCGCGGCACCCCGTGCCGGCACCGGATCGCGCCGCCCGGATCGCCGAGGCCCTGTCCCGCCCCTGGGATCGCGAGCGCGTCTCGACCACCGTCTGGATCTGGGCGGGTGTCGCGATCGTCGTCGCGGCGTTCGCGTACGCCGCCCCCGACGTCGCCCGTCTTCTCGCCCCCACCTGGCAGCAGCTGGTGGATCCGGCCCAGGGCCGGGCGCTGTGGCCCCTCACCTTCGGCTCCAACGGCTGGGGCGAGGTGCTGGCCGCCGTGCTGCGCACGGTGCAGATCGCCTTCGCGGCGACGCTGATGGCGGCCGTGATCTCGGCGCTGGTCGGCCCGCTCTCGGCGCGCAACGTCGCCCCGAACGGCACGGTGCGCAACCTGTTCCGCGGTCTCGCGCTCGTGGTGCGCTCGGTGCCTGACCTCGTGGTGGCGATCCTGTTCATCATCGCCGCGGGCATGGGGCCGCAGGCGGCCACGCTCGCCCTCGGCATCGGCGGCGTGGGGCTGCTGTCGAAGCTGATCGGCGACTCCATGGAGGAGGTGCCGGGCGGCCCCGAGCGCGCGCTGGCGGCCGGCGGGTCCACCCGCGCCCAGGTGTTCTTCTCGTCGACGGTGCCGATGTCGGTGCCCGCGCTGGTGAGCCACCTCATGTATGTGCTCGAGCAGAACATCCGCTCGGCGACGCTGCTGGGCGTGGTCGGCGCGGGCGGCGTCGGATTCCTGCTGCTCAACTCGCTGCAGGCGCGCCACTTCGACGAGGTGTTCGCCTACGTCCTGGTCGTGATCGGGATGGTCGTCGTCGTCGAGACGCTCGCGATCCTGATCCGGCGCGCGGTGCGGTGACGGCCCGGATCAGCTGAAGATGCGCTTCAGCACACCCGACTTCTTCTTCGGGCTGAGCTGCTTCTGCAGGTAGACCGTGCCGAGCCAGCGCTCGAACTTGAAGCCGACCTTGCCCATCCGCCCCACCTCGACGAAGCCCAGCTTCTCGTGCAGCGCGATCGATCCCTCGGCGCCCTTGTCGCTGATCACGGCGACGAGCTGGCGCAGGCCGATCTCCTCGCAGGCCTCGATGAGCGCCTCGAGCAGGGCGCGGCCGAGGCCCTTTCCGGTCGCCGCCTGCCCCAGGTAGATCGAGTTCTCGACGGTGTAGCGGAACGCCGACTTCCCCGCCCACGGCGACACGAGGGCATATCCCAGCACCTGACCGGTCGGCGCGACGGCGACGAGGAACGGCAGACCGAGCTTCTGCAGGTGGTCGAATTTCTCGCGCCACCTCTTGTGCGTCCAGGCCTTCTCGTCGAAGGTCACCACCGAGTTGCGCACGTAGTAGTTGTAGATCTCGCGGATGTCGGGCAGATCGCCCGCGCGGGCGGGGCGGATCTCGTACGTGAAGGGGCGCTCCGGCTCGGGCTGCTTCTGCAGGTGGCGCGGCAGCACGCGGCGCTTCTGGTACTCCTCCTCCAGCATGCGATCCAGCCTAGAACCCGGGGATGTCGAGCGTGTGTCGCGCGTCGATCGTCCAGTCGACAGGATCGGCGCCCTGCGCGACGAGGAGGTCGTTCGCCCGCGAGAACGGCCGCGATCCGAAGAACCCCGACCGCGCCGACAGGGGCGACGGGTGGGCCGACTCGACCACCGGCACATCCCCCAGCAGCGGCTTCAGCTCGCGAGCGGGCCTCCCCCACAGGATCGCGACGAGCGGCCCGCCGCGCGCGACCAGCGCGCCGATCGCGTGGGCGGTGACGCCCTCCCATCCCCAGCCGCGGTGGGATCCAGCCTGGCCGGGGCCGGGGCGCACGGTGAGGACGCGGTTGAGCAGCAGGACCCCCTGGTCGGCCCAGGCCGACAGGTCGCCGTGCGGCGCGGGCTCGATGCCCAGGTCGTCCTGCAGCTCGCGGTAGATGTTGCGCAGGCTCGGCGGCAGCGGGCGGACGTGCCGGTCCACCGCGAACGACAGCCCGATCGGGTGCCCCGGGGTGGGATAGGGGTCCTGGCCCACGATCAGCACCCGCACGTCCGCGAGCGGGCGCTCGAACGCGCGCAGCACCCGATCCCGAGCCGGAAGGAAGCCGTCCGGGTCCGCGGTCAGGCGCTGCGCGAGCGCGTCGATGTCGCCCGCGACGGGCGCGAGCGCGCGGGCCCAGCCCCGGTCGACGCTGTCGAGGTTCAGGCCGAGCCCTCCTCGCCCGCGTCCTCCTCGCGCACGGTGCCCTTCCACGACCACGGGAAGTCGATCCACAGATCCGTGGCCTTCCAGAAGTAGTCCGGCTCGATGATCGTGGTGGGCTTGGTGTAGATCGTCACCGAGCGCACATCGGCGCCCTTGGCCTTGAGCAGGTCGACGGCGAGGCGCAGCGTGCGCCCCGAGTCGGCGACGTCGTCGACCAGCAGCACCCGGCGGCCGTCGAGGTAGGCCATGTCGAGCTCGGGGGGCAGCACCTCGGGCGCGTCCAGCACGGTGCCGATGCCCGTGTAGAACTCGACGTTCAGGGCGCCGCAGTTCTTGGCGCCGAGGCCGTACGAGATCGCGCCGGCCGGCAGCAGGCCGCCGCGGGCGATCGCGACGACGACCTCGGGCACGAAGCCGTCGTCCAGGATGCGCCGCGCCAGATCGCGGGCCGCCTCTCCGAATCCGTCCCAGGAGAGGTGCTCGCGGATGTGGGTGTCAGGCACGGGGGTCCTTTCGTTCCTCTTGTGGAGGATCAGTCGCGCGGCTTCAGGGTGCCGCGGTGGAGAAGGTGCTGGGCCGACTGTGCGACCGGCCGCAGCGTGATGAGGTCGAGGTTGACGTGGCCGGGGGCGTTCAGCGCGTACGCGATGACGTCGGCGACGTCCTCGGCCACGAGCGGGTGGTCGACGCCGTCGTACAGGGCGTCGGCCCGAGCCGCATCCCCCAGGCGGTTGAGCGAGAACTCGGGGGTGTGCACCATGCCCGGCGCCACCTCGATCACGCGGATCGGCTCGCCGTTGAGCTCCTGGCGGAGAGCGTGCACGAGCATCGCCTCGGCGGCCTTCGCGGCGTTGTAGCCGCCACCCCCGGGGTAGGCGACCTGCGCGGCCGTCGACGTGACGAACAGCGTGTCGGCGTGGGTCGCGCCGGACCGGATCCGCTCGCGCAGCTGCGGCATCAGCGCCTTCACCAGGCGCTGGGCCGAGAGCACGTTGACGTCGTACATCCACGTCCAGTCGTCGGTGTCGCCGTCCTCGACGCGGTCGGCGCCGCGCGCGCCGCCGGCGACGTGGACGAGCGCGTCGACTCCGCCGGTCGCGGCGAGGTGCGCGACGAGGGCGTCGACGTCCGCCTGGGCGGTGAGATCCGCGGCGAACACGTCGGCGCCCGTCTCGGCGGCCAGCTCCTCGAGCCGATCGGCGCGGCGGGCGACGCCCACCACGTCCCATCCGGAGGCACGCAGCGCCCGCGCGGCGGCGGCCCCGATGCCCGAGCTGGCTCCCGTCACGATGGCGCGCCGGTTCCGGATGGCGGCGGAGGCGCCTGATTCGCTGGTGGTCACTGGTCGAGCGTACCTTTTCGACGCTGGGTGGACGGCGCGATCCCCCGGCCGTTGTGTGACGCCCCATGTCCCACGGATTGCCTGGTCAGAGGGGTCGCCGTAACGTCGGATGCGGGCCGAACCGGCTCGATTCTCTGAGCCCTGAGGGGGAGGTTCCGATGTCCGACGACACCACGCAGCAGCTGCGTTTCGAGACTCTGCAGATCCACGCCGGCGCGGCGCCGGACCCGGTGACGGGTGCCCGCGCGACGCCGATCTACCAGACCACGTCGTACGTGTTCCGCGACTCGCAGCACGCGTCGAACCTGTTCTCGCTCGCCGAGGCCGGCAACATCTACACGCGCATCCAGAACCCGACGCAGGACGTCGTCGAGCAGCGCCTCGCGGCGCTCGAGGGCGGCACCGGCGCGCTGCTGGTCGCCTCCGGCCAGGCCGCCGAGACGTTCGCGGTGCTCAACATCGCGCAGGCCGGCGACCACATCGTCTCGTCCTCGTCGATCTACGGCGGCACGTACAACCTCTTCAAGTACACGCTCGCCAAGCTCGGGATCGAGACGACGTTCGTCGAGAACCAGGACGACCCGGAGGCCTGGCGCGCCGCGGTCCGCCCGAACACGAAGCTGTTCTTCGCCGAGACCATCGGCAACCCGGCGATCAACGTCCTCGACATCCGCACCGTGGCCGACATCGCCCACGAGAACGGCGTGCCGCTGATCGTCGACAACACGATCGCGACCCCGTACCTGATCCGCCCGTTCGAGCACGGCGCCGACATCATCGTCCACTCGGCGACGAAGTTCCTCGGCGGCCACGGCACCACGATCGGCGGCGTCATCATCGACGGCGGCCGCTTCTCGTGGTCCGGCAACGCCGACCGCTTCCCGGGCCTCACGGCGCCGGACCCGTCGTACCACGGCGCCGTCTACACCGAGGCGGTGGGCGACGGCCTCGCCTACATCATCAAGGCGCGCGTGCAGCTGCTGCGCGACCTGGGCGCCTCCATCGCCCCGCAGAGCGCCTGGCAGCTGCTGCAGGGCATCGAGACCCTGTCGTTGCGCGTCGAGCGTCACGTGCACAACGCCCAGCTGG
>Ga0256408_1001070_pt1 | contig 15907 bp, 20 predicted proteins | sample PhyAR1_FD_185998 | JGI IMG/M metagenome (GOLD analysis project Ga0256408, IMG submission 185998) | Leaf surface microbial communities from alfalfa plants in UC Gill Tract Community Farm, Albany, California, United States - DLSL A.R1 | ecosystem: Host-associated > Plants > Phyllosphere >...
AGTTGGGCTTACGTTCCGCGAGAGTAGGACGTTGCCGGGCAAATATTTATAAATGGATGCGATGAGCCGCACTCGAGACCTGTTAGGTCTCTTTTTTTTTGTACTTTTTTAAGGTAGTCTATAACCAGTTCCAATATTTCTAAAATGTAATTTCTCGTAAAACGAATTGTTCTCTGATAATAATTCTATTCGAACAGAAGGATATTGTGCTAATAAATAGTCTATAAGTGCTTTAGCATATCCTTTCTTTCTATGAGTCTTTGAAACGGCGAGTTCTGTAATATATAATGTGACAGTTTCATCTGTTAAGAATCTAGTATAGCCAACAACCTCATTATTTACTTCTATTACAATAATACGAGAAGTAATAAGCAATTGTTGGATTTTTTCAATACTGAATGTTTTCCAACCTTCTTGTTGAGCAATCTCATAAATAGATTGTATATCTGTGTCAATTGCATTTCTAATAAACATTTTACTCACTCCTTTTTTTAAGTATATCTTATTTTAATTATTACAGGAATGACGTTGGTCTTTATCATTGATATAATGATAAAGACTAAAAATTAAGAGGTAGCCTTATGAATATTAATGAAAAATTAAAATCTCTAAATAATCATGATGCCATTTCACTACATGTTCCAGGACATCATAATCATACAATTGGTTATTTAGATGAGATAAATCTTGCTATGGATATGACTGAAATAACTGGGCTTGATGATTTACATCAACCAGAATCTTGTATAAAGATGAGTATGTCTGAATTGAATAGGTATCCTGGCTATTATGGGCAGTATCTCGTTAATGGTACAACGGTTGGTATACTATCAGCAATTTATGCAGTGGCACATTTAGAGGGAGAAGTATTAATTCCTAGAAATGCGCATAAATCAGTATTTAATGCTTTGAATTTAACGAGGCAAGATGCTAAGTTTATGCCTATGGCAATATCAGTTAAGACAAACCAGTATAACGGTGCTTCATTAAAGGATTTAGATTTGAATAATATTAAATTAGCTATTTTTACTTATCCTAATTACTATGGTGAAACATTTGATATTGAAGAAAGTATTAAAATTTTAAAAGAACATAAAATTCCTGTATTGGTAGATGAAGCGCATGGCGCACATTTTGATATTAGTTCAAACTTCCCTAAATCATCTATGACATATGGTGCTGATATAGTCGTGCAGTCTTACCACAAGACATTACCAGCCTTAACAATGGGTTCTGTTATATATATGAAAGAGGATTTAGAAATAAAAGCAGATATTCAACAGTACTTGAAGATGTTACAAACATCTAGCCCTTCATATCTCATTATGGCTAGTTTAGAAAGTGCGGAAAAATTTTATAAGCAGTTTGATGATCAAAAATTTAAGTTCAAGAGACAAACATTCATTGAAACGATGGAGAATGTTGGGTTTGAAGTGGGTAGTCTAGAGGACCCTCTTAAATTAATTGTTTCTTATAAGGGATTAAGTGGGTTTGAAATTCAAAAGTTATTTGAAGGTGTGCATATCTATGTAGAGTTATGTGATTATAAATTTGTGTTATTGGTCTTACCGTTATGGCATGAATCAGATAAGTTCCCATTTGAAGATATGATTGATCGTGTTAGAAATATTAAACTGAATGTTGAGCATCAACTCAAAGAGGAAGTACAATTTAAATTACCATATCAAACAGATAGTACAATGTATAAATACAGCGATATTGAAAAAACAAAAATGATGAACTTAAATACATCATATGGCTACATTGCTGCTGAAGATATTGTGCCTTATCCACCAGGTATACCTGTCATTTTAAAAGGAGAAAATATTCGTAAAGAAATAGTGGATTCTCTTTTACAATGGATTGATAGAGGTGGTAGAGTGGAAGGTATATTAAACAAGCAAATCAAGGTAAAGGATGAACAATAAAATGGGACGATTTATTACGTTTGAGGGTCCAGAAGGCTCTGGCAAAACGACGGTTATACATAGAGTTTATGAAAAGTTAAATCAAGATTATGATATTTTACTGACTAGAGAGCCAGGTGGTATCAAAATAAGTGAAGCGATTAGAAATTTGTTGTTAGATAGTGATGATGACATGGATGAGCGAACAGAAGCACTGCTCTTTGCTGCTGCTAGAAGACAACATTTAGTGGAGAAAATTTTACCTCAACTTAATAAAGGTGGAACGGTATTATGTGACCGATTTGTTGATAGTTCTTTAAGTTATCAAGGTTACGCACGTGAAATTGGGGTAGAAGAAGTTAAGGCAATTAATGAATTTGCGATTGATAACCTTTATCCTGATTTAACATTATATTTTGATGTACCTGCTGAAGTTGGTTTAAATCGAATTAAAGATAATCAACGTATTGCGAATCGTTTGGATAATGAAAAAATAGAATTTCATCACAAAGTTACAGAAGGTTACAAAAAATTAATTGCTGAGTATCCAGATAGAATTAAAGTAATTGATGCCACCCAACCATTAGAAAAGGTTGTAGAAGATGCATATTCTACGATAGTAAAATATCTGAAACAAGATTAAAATATGATATAATAAATAAAGAGGTGTTTAGATATGAAAATGGTAATAGCGATTGTCCAAGATCAAGATAGTCAAAACTTGTCAGAAGCACTTATAGAAAAGAATTTTAGAGCCACTAAACTTGCAACAACTGGTGGATTTCTAAGAGCTGGAAATACAACATTCTTATGCGGTGTCAAAGATGAACGTGTAGATGAATTATTACGTGTTATCGATGGAACTTGTGGTAATCGTGAACAACTTGTTTCACCTATCACACCAATGGGCGGTAGTGCGGATTCTTATATACCTTACCCTGTAGAAGTTGAAGTAGGTGGCGCAACTGTATTCGTTATGCCAATTGAACAATTCCATCAATTTTAAGAACTGATGAGCTGCCGTTTGAGCAGCTTTTTTATTGCAAGGAGCGTAAAATATGCAATTAACCAAAGAGATTGATCATTTATTAAGTGCACAACAATTATCTCATGCTTATTTATTTGAGGGAGATAATATGTTTGAAATGAAATCTACAGCTTTATATTTTGCTGAACAAATATTATGTGAATCAGAACAAAGTTGTGTGGTTAAAGTTCAAAATTTTAATCATCCTGATTTTGTATATATTCAATCAGATGAAACGACGATAAAGAAACAACAAATAGAAGAATTACTAAGAAAAATGAATCAAAAACCAATCGAAAGTCAATATAAAGTTTACATTATTGAAGCTTTTGATAAACTAACAGTACAGGGTGAAAATAGTATACTTAAATTTTTGGAAGAACCACCTCCAAATACAATTGCCCTGTTACTGACAACAAAGAAAGATCAAATATTGCCAACTATACATTCAAGATGCCAACTTGTTCATTTTAAACCTGCATCTAAAGAAAATTATATAGAAGAATTAAAACTGTCTGGTATTTCTTCTGCAATTGCGCATACATTGAGTTTTGTTACTTCTGATAAAGAAGAAGCACTTGCTCTTACAGAAGAACAATTTTTTGTACAGCTTAGAAAAACTGTAACGAAACTTGCTGAATTGATGGTAAAAGATACACAGATGGCAATGATATATTTGATCGATTGCATAAAAGTTGTTAATACACGCCCGTTACAGCAATTATTTTTAAATAGCTTGAATGCTTATTTTCAAGATTTATTACATGCCAAAATCCAAATAGATACGATAATGGCATATCCAGATTTAGAAGTGGAAATTAAAGAGATCAGTCAATATTTATCTTTAAATGACATTTCGAATTATATACAAGTTATAACGGAAGCAAACCGTAAATTAGCTCAAAACGTTAATGCAACGTTAGTATTAGAACAAATGGTTATAAATGGGAAGAGGTGATTAAATGTATGAAATAATTGGTGTTCAATTCCAAAAAGCTGGTAAGAAAGAATATTTCTCACCAAATGGGGAACGTTTCAAAGAAAATGACTTAGTTGTCGTTGAATCTAAACGTGGTATTGAACTTGGTAAAGTAAAATTAACAAATCGCCATGTAGGTAAAGATGATGTTGTCTTACCATTGAAAGAAGTTATCCGTCATGCAACAGAAGCTGATATTCAAAAATATCAAGATAACTTAAAAGATGCAGACGATGCTTTGGCATTATGTAAAGAGTTGGTAGCAACTCACGAGCTTAATATGCGACTTGTTAATTGTGAATATACATTAGATAAAAGTAAAGTCATCTTTAATTTTACAGCTGATGATAGAATAGATTTCCGAACTTTAGTAAAATCTTTAGCATATGAATTAAAAACACGAATTGAGTTACGACAAATTGGTGTGAGAGACGAAGCGAAATTACTTGGCGGTATTGGTCCATGTGGTCGCTCATTATGTTGTTCAACATTTTTAGGTGATTTTGAACCTGTTTCAATTAAAATGGCTAAAGATCAAAACTTATCATTAAATCCAACTAAAATATCAGGTGCTTGTGGTCGTTTAATGTGTTGTTTAAAATACGAAAATGATTATTATGAAGAGGTTAGAAATGAATTGCCTGATATTGGTACAACTGTTGTGACGCCAGAGGGTGATGGCAAAGTTGTTGGATTAAATATTTTAGATATAACAATGCAAGTTAAAGTGAAAGGTTTCGAACAACTCTTTGATTATAAACTTGATGAATTACTTGAAGTCCATTCATAAGGGAGGATTATATTGTGAATAGGGACGAGTTGTTTGAAACGATTATGACATTAGAGAATGAACTTAAGCAAATTAATGAACATATGGAAAAGTTGAAAAACCAGGCAGTTGAATTAGTCGAAGACAATGTTGCCCTTCAAATGGAGAATGAAAGTTTGAAGCGTGTAATGGAAACAAGTGAAGACAATCAACAAAAAAAGCCAAACAAGAAATTAAAGCCACTTCAAAGTAAAGATAACTTAGCAATGTTATATCATGAAGGTTTTCATATTTGTCGAGGAGAATTGTTTGGTAAACACAGACAAGGACAAGATTGTTTATTTTGTTTAGAAGTATTGAATAGATAATAAGAAAATCAGGCATGTTATATGCCTGATTTTTTAAGTGAGGTGTTTAAATGCTGAATTCGGGAGAAAGACTCGACCAATTATTAAGAGAAGAATTTGAAATTATTCAAAATGATGAGGTGTTTTCATTTTCAACAGATGCATTGTTATTAGGGGATTTTACAAAGGTACGAAATAAAGATAAAGTAATGGATTTATGTTCTGGTAATGGCATTATTCCTTTATTATTGGCTCACAAATCTCAAGCTAGTATTGAAACGATAGAAATTCAAGAGGCTTTAGTGGATATGGCTAAACGAACGATATCTCATAATCAATTAGAAGATCAAATATCTATCAATCAAATGGATTTAAAGAATGTATCAACCTCATATCCTCCTTCAACATTTGATGTTGTAACCGTAAACCCACCTTACTTTAAAGAAAATCAACAAATACAGCATCAAAAGGAAGCACATAAAATTGCGAGACATGAAATATATTGCACATTAGATGATGTTTTAAAAGCAAGTAAGCATTTGTTAAAGCAAGGTGGTAAACTTGCAATGGTCCATAGAGCGGAAAGACTGATGGATGTCTTAAGCGCATTTCGACAATATAAAATCGAACCTAAAAGATTAAGAATGGTATATAGTACACCTAATAAAAAAGAAGCGGTTACGATTTTAGTTGAAGGTAGAAGTGGTGGTCAAGCAGGATTGAAAGTTGAACAACCATTTTATATTTATGATGAAAATGGAGATTATTCAAAAGAAATGAAGGTTGTATATTATGGTTAACCATTATACATATATATTAGAGTGTAAGGATCAAACATTATATACTGGTTATACAACAGATTTAGACAGAAGGTTAAAAGTCCATAATGAAGGTAAAGGTGCTAAATATACTAAAGTGAGACGCCCTGTTAAACTTGTATATCATGAGACATTCGATAATAAATCCGAAGCTTTAAAACGAGAATATGCTTTAAAACAGTTAAGTAGGAAACAAAAATTAGCGCTTATTAAGGAGGGGTAATATGTCTATATTATATTTAGTAGGAACCCCAATCGGAAATTTAGAAGATATCACTTATCGTGCGGTTAGAATGTTAACAGAAGTCGATTATATTTTTTGTGAAGATACACGTGTTACAGGTAAGCTTTGTCAGCATTATGAGATACAAACGCCTCTTAAGTCTTACCATGAACATAATAAAGATAAGTCATCTGAGCAAATATTGAGGTTATTAGAAGAGGGAAAAGATATTGCGCTCGTTTCTGATGCAGGCTGTCCTTGTATAAGTGATCCTGGTTATGAACTTGTGAATCAAGTTAGGGATACTGGTTATCGTGTTGAAACAATACCAGGACCTAATGCTGCTATTACAGCATTAATGACAAGTGGATTACCATCATATAAATTTGTGTTTCTAGGATTTTTACCTAGACATGCGAAAGAAAAACATGATGTATTGGAAAAATGGATGACGAGAGAATCAACTTCTATGATTTATGAATCACCCTATAGAATTAAACAAACGGTACAAGCAATAGCTGAGATAGATCCTGAAAGAAAAGTAGCAATTGGAAGAGAACTTACTAAAAAATTCGAACAAGTGGAAACGAATCAAATAAAGGTCATTGAAGAAATGTTATCAAATGAGGTCATACCTCAAAAAGGTGAGTTCGTCATCTTGATTGAAGGTATCGATGAATCGACACAAGTGGATAATTGGTGGGAAGACTTAGATCTCGTTCAACATGTCGAAATTTATATAAATGAACATCAAATGAGATCAAAAGATGCTATCAAACAAGTAGCAGTAGATAGAAAAATGAAAAAAAGAGATGTATACGAAGCGTATCATATTGACGAATAAACAAAAAAGGAAATTTAAAGTAAATGATGTACTTTAAATTTCCTTTTTTTATATGCAGCTTTTATTATTTTGATTTTTTCTCAATCTCATTAATTAGTTGCTGAGCGCCTTCTTTACTTAAGACAATTTTACCATCAGCTAAAACAAAATTGTCTTCAGAAACATCTCCAGTAACTTGACAAGTCATGTTAGGTGAGTATTTCTTTAAGATAATTTTATCGTCATCTGTATAAATTTCTAAAGCATCTTTCTCAGCAATGTCTAATATGCGTCGTAATTCGATTGGAATTACTACACGGCCTAGTTCATCTACTTTACGCACGATTCCAGTTGATTTCATCTTTTTACCTCCGTTTAATAAAACCATAATTATCTAATTCGACATTCATTCGACAATTATATAAATAGTATACTAATATGAATTCAAGAAAATGTCAATATAACAATATATTGCATACGTTTAATTTTTGAAATATAAAACAATTGTTATCTCTATACCATAATCAGGTAATATTGAAAAAATGCTTAATTTTCGGTATATTATATAGATAAGATATTAGGAGGAAACGCTGATGACGAAAGAGACTTTTTACATTACGACACCGATTTATTATCCGAGCGGGAATTTACACATAGGTCATGCGTATACTACGGTTGCTGGTGATGTAATTGCTAGATATAAACGGTTACAAGGCTATGATGTTCATTATTTAACTGGTACAGATGAACATGGTCAAAAAATACAAGAAAAAGCTAAAGAAGCGGGCTTATCTGAAATAGAATATTTAGATGGCATTATTAAAAGTATCCAATCTTTATGGAAGAAATTAGATATCTCTAATGATGATTTTATTCGGACTACTGAAGAAAGACATAAACAAGTTGTCGAAAAAGTCTTCGAAAAGTTATTAGCACAAGGTGACATATACTTAGGTGAGTATGAAGGTTGGTACTCAATACCAGATGAAACATATTATACTGAAACACAACTTGTCGATCCAGTTTATGAAGATGGCAAAATCGTCGGTGGTAAGAGTCCTGATTCAGGTCATGAAGTAGAACTTGTGAAAGAAGAAAGTTATTTCTTTAAATTAGATAACTATGCTGATCGTTTACTCAAATTCTTCGATGAAAATCCGGAATTCATTTTACCTATTTCTCGTAAGAATGAAATGATCAATAACTTTATTAAACCAGGTCTAGAAGATTTAGCGATTTCTAGAACGACTTTTGATTGGGGTATTAAAGTACCTTCTAATCCTAAACACGTTGTGTATGTTTGGATTGACGCACTTGTGAACTATATTTCTGCGTTAGGTTATTTATCAGATGACGATACGCTATTTAAAAAATATTGGCCAGCAGATGTGCATTTAATGGCTAAAGAAATCGTTCGATTCCATTCAATTATTTGGCCAATCTTATTGATGGCTTTAGACTTACCTTTACCTAAACGTGAATTTGCTCACGGTTGGATCTTGATGAAAGACGGTAAAATGAGTAAATCTAAAGGTAATGTTGTAGATCCGAACGTCTTAATTGATAAATACGGCTTAGATGCAACAAGATACTATCTCATGAGAGAATTACCATTTGGCGCAGATGGTGTATTTACGCCTGAAGCGTTCGTTGAAAGAACAAATTACGATTTAGCTAATGACTTAGGTAACTTAGTGAATCGTACAATAGCAATGGTTAATAAATACTTTAATGGCGTACTTCCTAAATATAAAGGCAAATTACATCCATTAGATGAAGAAATGGAACAAATGGCTTTAGATACTAAAGATAAATTCTATTCATCAATGGAAAACATGCAATTCTCAGTTGCTTTAGCAGAAGTTTGGAAGTTGATTAGTCGTACAAACAAATATATTGATGAAACAACACCATGGGTATTAGCTAAAGATGAAAATGAACGTGAAATGCTAGAAAATGTCATGATTCACTTAGTTGAAAACATTAGATTTGCAGCAGTATTATTACGTCCATTCTTAACACATGCACCATATGAAATTTTCCGTCAATTAAACTTGGAAAAAGGTAAACTTGATACATTTGAAAGTATTGAACAATATGGCGCTATTGATCAAGATATCAAAGTAATCGAAAAACCTGAGCCTATTTTCCCTAGATTAGATGTAGAGCAAGAAGTGGCATTCATCAAAGATTCTATGCAAGGTGGAACGACTGCAGAACCTTCTGAAGAAGAAGCTGAAACTGCTGAGGAAGAAGTAGTGCCATCTAAACCAGAAATCACAATTGATCAATTTGATAAAGTAGAAATCAAAGCTGCTACTGTTACAGGTGCAGACTATGTGAAAAAATCAGATAAACTTTTAAAAATAAAAGTAGATTTAGGTAACGAAAAGAGACAAATTGTTTCAGGTATAGCTGAATTTTATAAACCTGAAGATATTGTAGGTAAAAAAGTAGCGGTCGTTACGAACTTAAAACCAGTAAAATTACGTGGTGAATTATCAGAGGGTATGATTTTATCAGCTGAGAAAGACGGCACACTTACTTTAGTAGGTTTACCAAATGCAATACAAAACGGATCTATCATTAAGTAAAGTAATGAAAGGGAGATTCGAATGTTAATAGATACACACGTCCATTTAAATGCGGATCAATACGATGAAGATTTACAAGAAGTAATCGATCGAGCTTTGGAAGAAGGTATCGATAGAATGTTCGTTGTTGGTTTCGACACGAACACGATTGAAAGAACGATGAAATTAATAGACCAGTATGATTTTATATATGGCATTATAGGTTGGCATCCTGTTGATGCAATTGATTGTACGGAAGAACGCCTACAATGGATTGAAGAATTGTCTAAACACCCAAAAATCATCGGTATAGGTGAGATGGGGTTAGATTACCACTGGGATAAGTCGCCTAAAGATATCCAAAAAGAAGTGTTTAGAAAGCAAATCGCATTAGCGAAACGTGTCCAACTACCGATCATTATTCATAATAGAGAAGCAACTCAAGATTGCGTTGATATCTTAAAAGAAGAAAATGCAAGTGAAGTTGGCGGAATTATGCATAGTTTCAGTGGCTCAAACGAAATAGCTGATGAAATACTCAAAATGAATTTCTATATTTCATTGGGTGGACCTGTCACGTTCAAAAATGCGAAACAACCAAAAGAAGTAGCTCAACATGTACCTTTAGATAGGTTACTCGTTGAAACAGATGCACCATACTTATCACCTCACCCTTATAGAGGGAAAAGAAACGAACCTGCACGTGTAAAGCTTGTTGCAGAACAAATTGCTGAATTGCGTGGAATTTCATACGAGGAAGTATGTAAAGCTACTACAGAAAATGCTGAAAGATTATTTAAATTATAAAATATGATGCCCCAAAACGGTTGTTTTGGGGCATCTTTAAAGAAGGAAATGAATATGAAGATAAATGAATTTGTTGTTGTTGAGGGACGCGATGATACAGTTAATGTTAAAAGAGCAGTAGATTGCGATACGATAGAAACAAATGGCTCAGCAATATCAAAAGAAACTCTAGAAGTTATAAGACAAGCGCATGAAAAACGTGGTGTCATTGTATTAACTGACCCAGATTTCCCAGGTGATAAAATTAGAAATACAATCAAGCAGTATATCCCTAGTGTGAAACATGCATTTATACCAAGAGATAAAGCTAAAAATAAAAGAGGAAAAATAGGCGTAGAGCATGCCTCAATTGAAACAATTAAAGATGCACTTACAAATGTGAGTTCTCCATTAGAAGCGGACATTGAAACAATTGATAAAGCAGTCTTAATTGACCTTGGTTTAATTATAGGACCAGACGCTAGAAGAAAACGCGAAATACTATGCAGTAAATTAAATATAGGCCATTCAAATGGCAAACAATTGCTAAACAAATTAAATGCCTTCGGTTATACTGAGAAAGATGTAAAAGAAGCACTGGGATATAAAGAGGAGTGACACGATGAACGATAAAGATATAGCAACACCTAAACGTACAAAAGCGTTATTAGATCAATATGGATTTAAATTCAAAAAGAGTTTAGGTCAGAACTTTTTAATCGATACAAATATTATTCAAAAAATTATTTCTGCTAGTGATATAGATGAGAATACAGGTGTTATTGAAGTTGGACCAGGAATGGGTTCACTTACTGAACAATTAGCGAGAGCATCAAAGAAAGTATTGGCTTTTGAAATTGATCAAAGGTTAATACCTGTATTAGAAGATACGTTAAGTCCATATGACAATGTAACAGTTGTAAATGAAGATATATTGAAAGCCAACGTCAAAAAAGAAATTGAAACGCACTTAAAAGAGTGCGATAAAATTATGTTGGTTGCCAATTTACCTTATTACATTACGACACCTATATTGATGAATTTACTAGAAAATGATTTGCCAATAGATGGCTATGTTGTCATGATGCAAAAAGAAGTAGGAGAACGTTTAAACGCTGAAGTAGGTAGTAAGAGTTATGGTTCGTTATCAATAGCTTGTCAGTATTACACTGAAACTGAACGTGTTTTAATCGTCCCGAAGACTGTCTTTATGCCACCACCAAATGTTGATTCTATTGTTATTAAATTAACGAAACGCATTGAACCAATCGTCCAAGTAGATGATGAGAAACTACTATTCAAGCTTTCAAAAGGTGCTTTTGGACAAAGGCGAAAAACAATTTTGAACAATTATATTAATACAATTAAAGAGGGTAAACTGCATAAAGATGAAATCGTCGAATGGCTAAATGCTTCAAACATAGACCCTAAGCGACGTGGTGAAACGCTAACAATACAAGAATATGCACATCTTTGTAACAATTTGAAAAAATACCCGAATTTATCTGTGTAAATATATTGACATTACTTTATCAACTTGATAAAATTTAAATTTTATTTGACAAAAATCCGCTTTCGTAGTATAATTTTATCTATAGCGAGGTGGGTCAATATGCCGAAGACTTTAGTAGACATCAAAAAAATATTGGAATGTCAATTAGGAAATCGTATTGTACTTAAAGCTAATGGAGGACGTAAGAAGTTAATTGAGCGAAGTGGCGTGCTTAAGGAAACGTATCCATCAGTTTTCGTGGTCGAATTAGATCAAGAGAAACATAATTTTGAGCGTGTATCTTATACATACACTGATGTATTAACTGAGAATGTCCAAGTAACTTTTATGAATGAACATAAAGAAGAATTTATCGTTCAATAATTAAAAGTATTTAATAAAAAACTCTACGCGATATGACTGTGATATGGCGTAGGGTTTTTTATTATGCCAAAAAATAGAATAAAGCTAATACTTTCTAACTTTTATTTATGGTAAAATCATAATAATAAGTTTTAGAGAGGGCAAGTATATGATTTATGAAACTGCACCAGCAAAAATTAATTTAACATTAGATACGTTATATAAACGTGAAGATGGGTATCATGAAGTGGAAATGATTATGACGACCATCGACTTAAATGACCGATTAACATTTGAGTGTAGAGACGATGGTGAAATCATTATTGATGTAGAACATAATTTTGTACCAAGTGATCATAGAAATTTAGCATATAAAGCAGCAAAATTGATGCAAGATAGATACAATATTAAAAAAGGTGTGAAGATTTCATTAGAAAAAAGCATTCCAATTTCAGCAGGTTTAGCTGGTGGATCAAGTGATGCAGCCGCTACTTTTAGAGGTTTGAATGAATTATGGGGAATTAATGAATCTTTAGAAACATTAAGTCAGCTGGCTTCAGAAATTGGATCTGATATTTCGTTTTGTATTTATGGAAAAACAGCTTTATGCCAAGGTAGAGGTGAGAAAATTACGCACTTACCTAAACCACCTTCAGCATGGGTCGTTATCGCGAAACCAGATATAGGTGTTTCAACGCCTGAAATATACGGTGCGTTAGATTTAGAAAACAAGGATGAAGTACAAACACAAGCATGTCTTAAGGCAATTGAAAATAACGATTATGCCTCAATGTGTCAGTCGCTCGGTAATAGCCTCGAAAAAGTCACGATGCAACTATATCCAGAGGTTGAGAAATTGAAGAATACTATGAGTAATACTGGTGTAGATGCTGCTTTGATGAGTGGCAGTGGCCCGACTATATATGGCTTTGTTCAAAAAGAAAGACAAGCTAAGCAAGTATATAATGCTTTGATGGGATGTTGTAACGATGTATACATCGCGAGACTGCTCGGATAGCTTTGAGGAATGCGAACGATTATAGTATAATTAAGCTTAAAATACGGAATAGAGATTGGAGTTTTATAAATGAGGTTTAAACGAAGTGAAAGAATCGTTTATATGACACAATATTTATTGAAACATCCGAACGAGTTAGTGCCGTTGACTTATTTTGTGAATCATTTTGGTCAGGCAAAGTCGTCTATTAGTGAAGACATACAAATTATTAAAGAAACGTTTACTGCTGAGAGACTTGGTATTATAGAAACGACTGCCGGTGCAAGTGGCGGTGTAACTTACCGACCTAAAATGTACGTAGAAGAAGCACGTGAATTGATTGAAAAATTGTGTGAATTACTAAAAGAAAAAGAAAGACTGTTGCCAGGTGGCTATTTATTTATGTCGGATTTAGTAGGTAATCCTAAACTATTAAATCAAGTAGGAGAGTTAATCGCTACAATGTACATGGATGAAGAACTTGATGCGGTAGTTACAATAGCAACAAAAGGTATTTCTTTAGCAAATGCCGTGGCGAAAGTGCTTAATTTGCCAGTTGTAGTTATAAGAAAAGACAATAAAGTAACAGAAGGATCTACAGTATCGATAAACTATGTGTCTGGGTCTTCTAGAAAGATTGAGACAATGGTTTTATCAAAAAGAACATTGCCTGAATATTCGAATGTATTGATTGTTGATGACTTTATGAGAGCAGGCGGATCTATTAATGGTGTAATCAATTTGATGAATGAGTTTAAAGCTACAGTAAAAGGGGTATCAGTACTTGTAGAATCAAAAGAAGTTAAACATCGATTGATTGAAGATTATACATCTTTAGTTAGGCTATCTGACGTAGACGAGTACAATCAGCAATTTTCAGTAGAAGAAGGCAACTGTTTAAAAAGATTTAATTAAAAGGAGAGTAATCAACATGAAAAGTATTAACGCAACAAATGCTCCAGAAGCTTTAGGACCATATTGCCATGCAGTAGTAGTAGATAATTTAGTATTTACTTCTGGTCAAATACCGTTAAATCAACAAGGTGAAGTCGTTTCTGAAGATGTCAAAGAACAAACTAAGCAAGTACTAGAAAATTTAAAAGTAGTACTTCAAGAAAGTGGCACATCTTTAGAAAGTGTCGTTAAATCTTTAATTTTTATAAAAGATATGAACGACTTTCAAGACATCAATGCCGTATACGGCGAATATTTTAATGAACATTTGCCTGCTAGAAGTTGTGTAGAAGTTGCACGTTTACCGAAAGATGTTAAAGTTGAAATCGAAATGATTGCAAAAATAAATAACTAACTTCAATTAATATGATGCTGCTACTTTAAATAGACAAAACAGGGGGCACACAAATCATGAAGGTAACAGATGTGAGATTAAGAAAAATTCAAACGGATGGAAGAATGAAAGCATTAGTTTCTATAACATTAGATGACGCTTTTGTTATTCACGACTTAAGAGTAATCGAGGGAAATTCAGGACTGTTTGTGGCTATGCCTAGTAAGCGTACGCCAGATGGGGAATTTAGAGATATTGCGCATCCCATTAATTCTGAAATGAGACAAGAAATTCAAGAAGCGGTTATGAAAGTATATGATGAAACAGATGAAGTCATTATTCCAAAATCAGCTCAAGAAGCCTCAAATTCAGAGGATAGCGATGAAGCATCAGACAGTGAAGAAGAATAACGATATTTAAAGTACTCAGCTCACGTATATTGGTAAACAGCAGTTAAAATCTTGTGATTTTAACTGCTGTTTTTTTTATGTTTCATTATAATGGATTTGTTAATAAGGAAACGTTTACTTGAAGTCTTTCTTGATACTATGCGGTCAATTAAATTATAATAGACTAAAGTGTGTATAAATGGAGGTATTTGCAATGCAAAAATATGCAGTTGTATTAGCTGCTGGTAAAGGTACAAGAATGAAATCTAAACTTTACAAAGTACTACATACAGTAGCTGGAGAAGCAATGGTTCAACATGTTATAGATAGCGTGAAAAATGCAGGTGTTGATAAAGTCGTAACAGTTGTTGGACATGGTGCTGAAAATGTCAAAGAAGCAATCGGTCATGCATCTCAGTTTGTACATCAAGAAGAACAATTAGGAACAGCACATGCAGTAAAGACTGCTAAAGATATATTAGGTACTGAAAAAGGCACAACAATTGTTGTATGTGGAGACACACCGTTAATCAGTGACGAAACGATTAAAAACTTATTAGATTTTCATGAGTCTGAAAGTGCAGTAGCAACTGTCTTGTCTGCAAAAGTCGACAACCCGTTTGGCTACGGTAGAATCATTCGCGATGAAAATGGTTTGGTTTCTGGAATTGTCGAACAAAAAGATGCTTCTTCTGCTGAAGCTGAAGTTAATGAAATCAGTTCTGGTATATTTGCTTTCGATAATGAAAAGTTATTTGAAACACTTGAAAAAGTAAACAATGATAACGCACAAGGTGAATATTATTTACCAGATGTGATTCGCATCCTAAAAGAAGAAAATGAAAAAGTTTCTGCTTTTATTACGAACGATGTTGACGGCATTATGGGTGTGAACGATAGAGTGCAACTTGCGAAAGCAGAACAGAAAATGAAAGAACGTATCAATCATCAACATATGCTAAATGGCGTAACAATTATTGATCCAGCTACAACTTATATCGGGAAACAAGTCGTAATTGGTGAAGACACAGTTGTAGAACCAGGCGTAAGACTTTCTGGCACAACAATTATAGGAAAAAATGTTACGATAGGAATGAATTCTGACATCAAAAATAGTACAATTAAA
>Ga0256408_1001072_pt1 | contig 15893 bp, 9 predicted proteins | sample PhyAR1_FD_185998 | JGI IMG/M metagenome (GOLD analysis project Ga0256408, IMG submission 185998) | Leaf surface microbial communities from alfalfa plants in UC Gill Tract Community Farm, Albany, California, United States - DLSL A.R1 | ecosystem: Host-associated > Plants > Phyllosphere >...
CTGCTGCTCATCGGCCATCTGCGCGTAGAACACCACCTGAAACAGCAGATCGCCAAGTTCACCGCGCAGATCGGCAAAATCTTCACGCTGGATGGCATCGATCACTTCGTAGGTTTCTTCCAGCGTATAAGGCGCGATCGAGGTGAAGGTTTGCTGACGATCCCACGGGCAGCCGCGCTCCGGGTCGCGCAAGGTTTGCATGATGGTGAGCAGGCGATTTAAGGGCGTCATGAAAGGATCCTTTGGGAAAATTTTGGGAGAGACTGCGCCGGTTACACATACGGCAGCGTCTCCTTCCCCCGCGAACGGGGGAAGGTCGGGATGGGGGACAAACGGCTCTGAATCAATGCAAACGGCGCGCGTCGATAATATCCGGCACCTGATTAAGGCGCGCCAGCACGCGGCCAAGCACTTGCTGGTTATAGATCTCAATATCCATATCAATGGTCGCCAGCTGCTTTTTGGTGTCACTGCGGCTGGAGACGCCGAGCACATTGACCTTCTCGTTAGCCAGAATGGTGGTGATATCGCGTAGCAGGCCGCTACGATCGTTGGCGGTAACGCGTACCACCAGCGAATAACCGCTGGAGTAATCCTCGCCCCACACCGCATCAACGATACGTTCCGGTGCGTGCGAAATCAGCTCGGTTAACTGGTCGCAGTCGGCGCGGTGAATCGAGATGCCGCGCCCCTGGGTGATAAAGCCCACGATATCGTCGCCAGGAATCGGCTGGCAGCAGCGGGCGATGTGGTGCAGCAGATTGCCCACGCCTTCCACCACCACGCGACCGCTCTCTTTACGCGCGGACGGCGCATGTGACTTCTGCGTCAGCAGGCGCAGCGCCTCGCGATCTTCCTCTTCGGCGCTCGGCTTGTTGAGCTTGCCCTGCAGGAAATTCACCATCTGATTGAGGCGAATATCGCCGCCGCCAATCATCGCCAGCAGCTCATCCTGCGAACTGACGTTATAGCGCGGCAGCAGCAGTTTTTCCGCTTCGCGCATGCTGATATCCATCTGATTTAGCTCGCTTTCGAGGATCTGACGGCCAGCAATGATATTTTTGTCACGATCCTGTTTGCGGAACCAAGCGTGAATTTTCGAGCGTCCGCGGCTGGTGGTGATATAGCCGAGGTTCGGGTTCAGCCAGTCGCGGCTTGGGTTTGGCTGTTTCTGGGTGATCACTTCAATCTGATCGCCCATCTGCAACTGATAGGTAAACGGCACGATGCGCCCGCTGATTTTGGCGCCAATGCAGCGGTGGCCGATATCGCTGTGAATATGGTAGGCGAAGTCGAGCGGCGTTGATCCCGCCGGCAGATCGACCACGTCACCTTTCGGGGTAAACACATACACGCGGTCGTCGAATACCTGGCTGCGCACCTCTTCCAGCATCTCGCCGGAATCAGCCATCTCTTCCTGCCAGCTAATCAGCTTACGCAGCCAGGCGATGCGCCCTTCATGTCCTGCCGCGCCGCGCGCGTTGCTGGAGGTTGGACCTTCTTTGTACTTCCAGTGTGCGGCGACGCCCAGCTCGGCATCTTCATGCATCTGGCGCGTACGAATCTGGATTTCCACCGTTTTGCCCTGCGGACCCAGCACCACGGTATGAATCGATTGATAGCCGTTAGGCTTGGGGTTGGCAACGTAGTCGTCAAACTCACTCGGCAGATGGCGAAACAGCGTATGCACCGTACCAAGCGCGCCGTAGCAATCCTGCAGCCGTTCCGCCACGATACGCACCGCGCGCACGTCAAACAGCTCATCGAACGCTAACGACTTCTTCTGCATCTTGCGCCAGATGCTGTAGATGTGTTTCGGACGGCCATACACTTCAGCACGCACGCCCTCTTTCTGCATCTCGGCGCGCAGATTGGCAACGAAGCTTTCAATATAGCCTTCGCGGTCAATACGGCGTTCATGCAGCAGCTTAGCAATGCGTTTGTATTCATCGGGATGCAGATAGCGGAAGCAGTAATCTTCCAGCTCCCATTTGAGCTGGCCGATACCCAAGCGGTTGGCCAGCGGCGCGTAGATATTGGTGCTCTCTTTCGCCGCGAGCACGCGCTCATCTTCTGGCGCGTCTTTCATTTCACGCAGATGGGCGATACGTTCTGCCAGCTTGATGACCACGCAGCGGAAATCTTCCACCATCGCCAGCAGCATGCGGCGCACGTTATCCACCTGCTCGGAGGCCATCGAATCGTTGTGAATCGCTTTCAGCTGGCGAATAGCATCCATGTCGCGCACGCCGTGCACCAACATCACAATCTCTTTGCCAAAGGCTTTTTCGAGATCCTCTTCGCTCACCACATCGGCGTTGGCGAGCGGGAACAGCAGCGCCGCGCGCAGGCTGTCAATGTCCATGCTGAGCATGGTGAGAATTTCCACCATCTCAATACCGCGCCACAGCAGCAGAGCTTGATCAGGATGGTTGTGCGTTTCGGCTTCACAGTAGCGCCACGCATCCGCCAGTCGCTGACAGGATTGCGGATTGTTGATACTCAAACTGGCGATCCACTGGTCGAGGGCAAATTCGCCCGCCGTATTTAAATGCGCACTTCTAACCGCAACCATATCCTCTCCTGCCACAGCGATGTGGACATCGCTTATGCTTTGCTAAACAGCACCATGGATTCGAGATGACTGGTATGGGGGAACATATCCAGCATCGCGACCCTTTCCAAATGGTAGCCCGCTGACAGCAATGTCTGACTGTCACGCGCCAGCGTTGTAGGGTTACAGGAAACATAGACCACACGTTGCGGCGCAAGTTTAACCACATGCGCCATTACGCCCGCGGCCCCAGCACGCGCTGGATCCAGTAACACCTTGTTAAATCCCTGCGTCGCCCACGGCTGACGCGATACATCTTCCTCCAGGTTATGCTGGAAAAAGCGAACATTCTTGAGATTAGTCTGCTCAGCATTATACGCTGCCTGCTGCACTAATGCTGCAACGCCCTCCACACCTACAACATTTTGTACGAACTTTCCTAATGGCAAGGTAAAGTTTCCCATGCCGCAGAACAAATCCAGCACACGATCCTCTGGCTGCAAATCCAGCCATTCAATGGCTTTGGCGACCATCTGCTGATTCACACCATCGTTGACCTGAATAAAATTCTGCGGGCTAAAGGATAGCGGCAAATTCAACGAGTGATAAAAAGGTTCGCGCGCATTCAGCGCCTGCAAACTTTCACTGCCATCAGCCAGATAGAGCGACAGTTGCTGCTCATGCGAAAAGCGTTCCAGTTTTGCGCGGTCGCCGGCAGATAATGCATCAAGATGACGCAGCACCATCAGCGGGCCATTATCCGCCAGCACCAATTCTACGTGGCCTAACCGTTTAACTGCCTGTAAATCGCTGAGGCACTGGTGCAGCGGCTGCAGCAACGCTTCAAGTTCGGGCACCAAAACCGGGCATTGCTTCAGTTCAACCAGATCGTTGCTGGCGGCCTGGCGGAACCCCATTTGCAGACGCTGCTGTTTTGGCTGCCACTGCAATCCTAAACGCGCCCGGCGACGATAACCCCACGCGCTGCCGCTGATGATCTCATCGACCTTCACCGGCAGCGGCGCTTCGCGGCTTAACATGCGGCTTAAGGCGCGCGCTTTACTCTCCTGCTGCAAAGCCACCGAGGCATGTTGCTGCTGGCAGCCGCCGCACACGCCAAAATGGACGCAGCGCGGTGTTTCCCGCTGTGGGCTGGGATTAATGATCTTGTTGGCTTTGGCGCGTGCGTATTTGCTTTTATCCTCGAACACCGTCACTTCCGCCTGTTCACCGGGCAGCGCACCGCTAACAAACATCGCCTTGCCTTTATGGCGCGCAACACCTTGTCCGAAAGGATCGAGGTCTTCAATGGTGACGGATATGTGAGCCTTCGTCGTCACACGCTGTTTTGCGGAGTAAAATTGCGCCATAGTATTGTGAAATCTCTACGTTAATTGGGTGTGCAGCCATTAACCGTGCTCGCACAGGGAAAAAATGCCAGGAGTCGCTAGGCCACAATTATGACCAAATACAGCCTGCGGGCGCGAATGATGATTCTGATACTGGCGCCAACGCTAATGATTGGTCTGCTGCTCAGTACCTTCTTTGTGGTGCACCGCTACAATGAATTACAGCATCAGGTGCACGATGCGGGAGCGAACATCATCGAACCGCTGGCGGTCTCCAGTGAATACGGCATGACGTGGCACAACCGCGATGCGATTCGCGAGTTAGTTAGTCTGCTGCATCGCCGCCACTCCGATATTGTCCGTGCCATCACCATTTTCGACAACAACAATCACGTCTACGTCACCTCGAATAACAATCAGAATCTGGCGCTGCTGCAAAAAGAGGACATCTCCACGCTGGAAGATGGCGTCTCGGTGGAGCGGCAAGGCACAATTATGATTCTGCGCACGCCGATTATCTCTGAACGCTATTCGGTGGATGAGCTGCCGGGCGAAGATGCCAAACCAGCCGGGAATCCGCTGGGTTATGTGGCGATCGAACTGGATCTGCAATCGGTGCGGCTGGAGCAGTACAAAGAAGTATTTGTCGCCACGCTGCTGCTGCTGTTCTGCCTGTGTATCGCCATGCTGTTTGCCTATCGCCTGATGCGCGACGTCACCGGCCCAATTCGCAATATGGTTACCACCGTGGACCGCATTCGTCGTGGCCAGCTGGACAGCCGCGTCGATGGCTACATGCTGGGCGAGCTGAGCATTCTGAAAAACGGCATCAACGCCATGGCAATGTCGCTCACCGCCTATCACGAAGAGATGCAGCAGAACATCGATCAGGCGACTTACGATCTGCGTGAAACGCTGGAGCAGCTGGAGATTCAGAACGTCGAGCTGGATCTGGCGAAGAAGCGCGCGCAGGAAGCGGCGCGCATCAAATCGGAGTTCCTCGCCAACATGTCGCATGAGCTGCGTACGCCGCTGAACGGCGTAATTGGCTTTACCCGTCAGATGCTAAAAACCGGGCTGAGCACCAATCAACGCGACTACATGAGCACCATCGAGCGTTCGGCGAATAACCTGCTGAGCATCATTAATGACGTGCTCGATTTCTCGAAACTGGAAGCCGGCAAGCTGGTGCTGGAGTCGATCCCGTTCCCGCTGCGCGCCACGCTGGATGAAACGCTGGTGCTGCTGGCGCCATCTGCCCATGACAAAGGGCTGGAAATTACCGTGTGCCTGGAAAAACAGGTGCCGGATAATGTGATTGGCGATCCGCTGCGCCTGCAGCAGATCATGATTAACCTGATTGGTAACGCGATCAAGTTCACCGAGCACGGTCATATCGATTTGCGCGTTGAGCTGCGCAGCATCAACACTACGCGCGTCGAGCTGGAGATTCAGGTGCATGACACCGGCATCGGTATCTCTGAACAGCAGCAGTCGCAGCTATTCCAGGCGTTTCGTCAGGCCGATGCCAGCATTACGCGCCGTCATGGCGGCACCGGTTTAGGGTTGGTGATTACGCAGAAACTGGTGAGCGAAATGGGCGGCGAAATTGCCTTCCACAGCCGTCCGAATCAGGGTTCAACCTTCTGGGTGCATATTCATCTCGATCTCAATCCCAATGCGCCAGCCATTCCGCGCATGTTGGACGATTTGCGCGCCACACCGCTGGCGTATATCGAGCCACATCCAGCGGTGGCGAAAGCGGTGCAGGAGATGCTAAGCATCACGCCGCTGCAGGTGCAGCACTTCTCCAGCCTGGAAGAGATGCCCGAGACGCACTTCCCGCTGCTGCTGATGGGTTTGCCGGTCACCGAGCCGCATCCTGCGACGTTGCCGGATGCATTGATTAAACGTCTGCATGCGCGTGCCGACTCGGTGCTGCTGGCGCTGCCGAGTGAAATGATGCTGTTTGCCGATGACTTACGGGCGCGCGGCATTGCCGGGTGTATCGCCAAACCGGTTTCGTTGACGCGCTTGCTGCCGATGCTGCTGGACTTACATGACTGGCAAAGCGATGCGCTGCCGCGCGGCGCACGTCAGCCGCTGACGGTAATGGCGGTGGATGACAATCCCGCCAACCTGAAACTGATTGGCGCACTGCTGGAGGAGCAGGTGCAGCACATCATTCTGTGTGATAACGCCGAGCAGGCGATTCGTCAGGCGCGCCTGCACAAGCTGGACGTGATTCTAATGGACATTCAGATGCCGGATATCGATGGCATCCGCGCTAGCGAAATCATCCGCAGCCTGCCGCTGCACGCCACCACACCGATTGTCGCCGTTACTGCGCATGCGCTGGATGGCGAACGTGCGCAGCTCATCAACGCTGGCATGAATGACTATCTGGCGAAGCCGATTGATGAGGATAAACTCAGCCAACTGCTGCAGCGTTACGCGCCGAACCGGGTCATGCCACTGCCGCAACAGCCGCACGTGGCGCCGTCGCTGGACTGGACGCTGGCGCTACGTCAGGCCGCCAATAAACCCGATTTAGCCCGCGATTTGCTGCAAATGCTGCTCGATTTCCTGCCGGAAGTGGAAGAGCGCGTAGAGAGTGCAATGGCGAGTAATGATGTGGTGGGATTGCGCGAGATTATCCACAAGCTGCACGGCAGCGCCAGCTACAGCGGCGTGCCGCGCCTGAAGCAGCTGTGTCAGCAGCTGGAGAAGAGTTTGCATCAGGAGAGCGATATCGACGCGCTGGAGCCGGAGCTGCTGGAGTTGAGCGATGAGATGGCGAACGTGGCGCGTGAAGCGAGGAAGTTATTGGCGTTGGGTTAGTGCGGTGCGGTTTTCCCCTCACCCCAGCCCTCTCCCGCAAGCGGGCGAGGGAGTTGCCCTGAGCATGCTGAAGTTACGTGCAAACTTATTCCATCTCTCCGATCGGTTCCCTCCCCCTCTGGGAGAGGATTAGGGTGAGGGAAAACTATCTCCCTTTCCCCAGCTTTATCACCGCCGCCACATTGCGCGCCGTCAGGCGCACGTTCTGCGCCGCGTTGGCCAGCGCGTCATCCAATGAGCAGATGCTAAACAGCACGCTGAACACCGCATCCAGCCCATGTTGGTGCACCACGCCGACATCCGCGGTTAAACTTCCGGCAATGCCAATCACCGGTTTATCAAACTGCTTCGCGACCTTTGCCACACCAATCGGCACCTTGCCGTTAATGCTTTGACTATCAATGCGCCCTTCGCCGGTAATCACCAGATCGGCATCTTTCACCTGCTCGGCCAGGCCCAAGGCTTCAGTGACAATCTCAATGCCGCTGCGTAACTCGGCCTGACAAAACGCATGCAGCGCCGCGCCCATGCCGCCCGCCGCGCCGCCGCCATCAATGTGTAAAACATCAATATCCAGATCGCGATGAATCAGGGTGGCGTAATGTTCCAGTGCTTTGTCCAGCTGCTGCACCAGTTCCGGCGTCGCACCTTTCTGCGGACCGAAGATCGCCGAAGCGCCCTTATCACCGGTGAGCGGATTGCTGACATCGCAGGCGACTTCAAAGCGACACTGCTTAATACGCGCATCCAGCTGTTCGATATCGATGCGCGCCAGCTGCGGTAATGCGCCGCCGCCATAGGCGATTTGCTTGCCGTGCTCATCCAGCAGTTGTGCGCCCAGCGCTTGCATCATGCCGGAACCGCCATCATTGGTGGCGCTGCCGCCAATGCCGATAATGAAGTGATCGACACCGCGATCGAGCGCATCTTTGATCAGCTCGCCGGTGCCGAACGAGGTGGTAATCAGCGGATCGCGCTGTGCCGCGGGCACTAACTCCAGCCCGCTGGCTGCCGCCATTTCGATAAATGCGGTACGCTCATCACCTGACAAACCGTAGAACGCCTCCACTGGCTTGCCGAGCGGTCCAGTAACCGTCAGCCGGACAATGTTTCCCTGCGTTGCCGCCACCATCGCTTCAACCGTGCCTTCACCACCGTCGGCAACCGGTATTTTCACGTACTCAGCTTCGGGAAAGATCTCGCGGAATCCCGCTTCAATCGCCGAAGCCACTTCCAGGGCGGATAAACTCTCTTTATATGAATCCGGTGCGATGACAATTTTCATAGGCAATCCAGCGCGGTTGATGACGGACATCCGTCCTGCGAAGGCAGCGAGCCGCCCGACATCCGTAGACGCCGGACGATTGCACTACCGGGTGATCTCAACTTTCGCTAATTTTTCATAATAGCAGGCCAGCGCGCTATGGTCGGAAGTGCCCTGTCCATCCACTTTCAGCGCCTGCATCATCTCCATCACTGCGGCAGTCAGCGGCAGATGCGCACCGATCTCGTGCGAGGTATCCAGCGCATTGGCCAGATCTTTGATATGCAGATCGATGCGGAAGCCCGGTTTGAAGTTACGATCCAGCACCATCGGCGCTTTGGCATCCAGCACGGTGCTGCCTGCCAGACCACCACGAATCGCCTGATAAACCAGCTCAGGATTAACGCCCGCTTTGGTCGCCAGCGACAGCGCTTCTGACATCGCCGCGATGTTAAGCGCCACGATCACCTGATTTGCCAGCTTAGTCACATTCCCCGCACCAATGTCACCGGTGTGGACCACTGAACCCGCCATCGCTTTCATGATGTCGTAGCACTGATCAAACACCGCCTTATCGCCGCCCACCATCACCGACAGCGTGCCTTCAATCGCTTTCGGCTCGCCGCCGCTGACTGGCGCATCGAGCATTTTGATGCCTTTCGCCGCCAGCGCATCATGCACTTCGCGGCTGGCCAACGGCGCAATGGAACTCATGTCGATAACGATCAGGCCCGGCTTCGCGCCTTCGATGATGCCGTTAGCACCGAGGCAAACCTCTTTAACCTGTGGCGAGTTCGGTACCATGGTGATCAACACATCCACCTGTTCAGCCACCTCTTTTGGCGTCTTGGCTACGGTGGCGCCCAGCTCCACCAACTCTGCTTCGTTACTAACATTATGGTCGCGCACCACCAGCGAATAACCGGCTTTCACCAGGTTTTTACTCATCGGTTTGCCCATGATGCCGAGGCCGATAAATCCAATTTTCATTGCCTTTCCTCTCAGTCAGTTATTTTTTAAATTTGTCACACAGCGCCTGCGTGGCGTTACGGAACACACCCAGATCGCTGCCTACCGCTACAAAGCTGGCGCCCCACTCCAGATAGCGGCGTGCATCGGCTTCCACCGGCGCCAGAATGCCGCTCGGTTTCCCCGCCGCTTTGGCGCGTTCGAAGACGTGTTTAATCACTTTCAATACTTCGGGATGCGCAGGCTGGCCCAGATAGCCGAGCGCGGCCGAGAGATCGCCCGGCCCAACGAAGATGCCATCAACACCTTCCACCGCGGCGATAGCATCGATGTTGTCCACCGCCTGTTGCGTTTCGATCTGCACCAGCACCGTGATGTTGTCGTTAATGGTGCTGTTGTAATCCGGCAGCGTGCCGTACATGTTGCTGCGGTGTGAAACCGACACACCGCGAATGCCCGCCGGTGGATAGCGAGTAGACGCGACCGCGCGAATCGCCTCTTCCTCGGTTTCCACAAACGGCACCAGGAAGTTGTAGAAGCCGATATCCAGCAAGCGCTTGATGATGATCGGTTCGTTGCACGGCGGACGCACCACCGGCGCGCTGTGGCTGCCCTTCAGTGCCATTAGCTGCGGCACAAAGGTGGTGATGTCATTCGGCGCGTGTTCGCCATCCAGCACCAGCCAGTCAAAGCCCGCCAGGCCCAGCACTTCAGTGGTAAGGGGATTAGCCAGCGCGCACCAGCTGCCAATCAGGGTTTCTCCTGCCAGCAAACGGCGACGAAAAGGGTTCTGCCAGGCATTGCTCATTGTCTTCACTCCTGTCGGTTACAGCAGGCTCCCGCGCGGGGAGCCGGAAAAGTTAGCGCACCAGGCACGGACGCTTGTTATCAAAGGTCCAGTTCGGTACGAGGAACTGCATGGCTTGCGCATCATCACGCGCGCCTAAACCGTGTTTCTGATACAGCGCGTTGGCTTGCATCACCTGATCCATATCCAGCTCGACGCCGAGACCCGGTTTTTGCGGCACCTGCACCATGCCGCCTTTAATCTGTAGCGGCTCTTTAGTCAGGCGCTGATTGCCTTCCTGCCAAATCCAATGCGTATCGATGGCGGTAATCGCACCTGGTGCGGCGGCGGCAACGTGGGTAAACATCGCCAGTGAAATGTCGAAGTGGTTGTTAGAGTGCGAGCCCCACGTCAGGCCGAAGTCGTGACACATCTGCGCCACGCGCACCGAACCCTGCATCGTCCAGAAGTGCGGATCGGCCAACGGGATATCGACCGACTGCAGCGACAGCGTGTGGCCCATTTGACGCCAGTCGGTGGCGATCATATTGGTGGCGGTCGGCATGCCGGTGGCGCGGCGGAATTCCGCCATCACTTCGCGACCGGAATAGCCCTGCTCAGCACCGCACGGATCTTCCGCATAGGCCAGCACACCTTTCAGCTGCTTACCGAGCAGAATCGCCTCGTTGAGCGACCAGGCGCCGTTAGGATCAAGCGTCACGCGCGCCTGCGGGAAGCGCTTCGCCAGCGCCGTCACCGCTTCGGCCTCTTCGCCACCGCGCAGCACGCCGCCTTTCAGTTTGAAATCGTTAAAGCCATATTTTTCATAGGCCGCTTCCGCCAGGCGCACCACCGTATCCGGCGTCAGCGCTTCTTCGTGGCGCAGGCGATACCAATCGCATTTGTCATTTTCCTGGCTCTGATACGGTAGCGAGGTTTTCTTGCGGTCGCCGACATAGAACAGATAGCCGAGCATTTCTACCCGGTCGCGCTGCTGACCATCGCCAAGCAACGAGGCGACGTTCACGCCTAAATGCTGTCCCAGCAGATCGAGCAGCGCCGCTTCGATGCCAGTAACCACGTGAATGGTGGTACGCAAATCAAAGGTTTGGTTGCCGCGTCCGCTGGAATCGCGGTCGGCAAAGGTGCTGCGCACCAGGTTGAGGATGTTCTTGTATTCGCCAACGGTTTTCTGCACCACCAGCGCCGCAGCATCCTCCAGCGTCTGACGAATCTTTTCGCCGCCCGGAATCTCACCGACGCCGGTGTGTCCGGCATTGTCTTTAATGATGACGATGTTGCGGGTAAAGAACGGCGAATGCGCGCCACTCAGGTTAAGCAACATGCTGTCGTGACCGGCCACCGGAATGACCTGCAGCGATGTTATTTTCGGTGTCTGACTCATTTCCTGCTCCTTAAACTTAGCCGCGACCAAAGGCTGGACGCTTGCGGTCGAATGCCCAATTGGGAACCAGATACTGCATCGCGGTGGCGTCATTACGTGCGCCCGCCGGCAGTGATTTGTACAACGCGTTTGCCTGATGCAGGCGATCCCAATCCAGCTCGACGCCGAGGCCCGGCTTATCCGGCACGGCGATTTTGCCGTTGCGGATCTGCAGCGGCTCTTTGGTCAGGCGCTGATCGCCCTCCTGCCAAATCCAGTGCGTATCAATCGCGGTGGGTTTACCCGGCGCAGCAGCGCCAACGTGGGTGAACATCGCCAGTGAAATATCGAAGTGGTTATTGGAGTGACAGCCCCACGTCAGCCCCCAGTCATCACACAGCTGCGCCACGCGCACTGCGCCGCTCAGCGTCCAGAAGTGCGGATCGGCCAGCGGGATGTCGACGGCATTGAGCATCACCGCGTGGTTCATCTCGCGCCAGTTGGTGGCGATCATGTTGGTGGCGACCGGCAACCCCGTCGCACGGCGGAATTCGGCCATGACTTCGCGGCCGGAATAGCCCTGCTCGGCACCGCACGGATCTTCGGCGTAGGTCAGCACATCGCCCATGCCTTTACACAAGCGAATGGCTTCATCCAGCGTCCAGGCACCGTTGGGATCGACGGTGATGCGCGCATCGGGGAAGCGTTTTTTTAGCGCCGCCGCCGACTCAATCTCCTGCTCGCCCGGCAGCACGCCGCCTTTGAGTTTGAAATCTTTGAAGCCATATTTGTCCTGCGCCGCTTCCGCCAGACGCACCACAGATTCCGGCGTCAGCGCCTCCTGATGACGCAAGTGATACCAGTCGTGGCTAGCATTTTCGCCGGTCAGATACGGCAAATCGGTTTTGCGACGATCGCCGAGATAGAACAGATAGCCGAGCACCGTGACCTCATCGCGCTGCTGGCCCGGACCGAGCAGTTCCGCCACCGGCACGCCGAGACATTGGCCGAGTAAATCCAGTAGCGCCGCTTCCAGCGCGGCCACCGCATTGACGCGCAGCTCGAAGGTCCACGCGCCCTTGCCGAAGGTATCGAAATCCGCCGACTGATTGCCTTTGTGCACCTGCTGCACCAGACGATTCATGCGGGCAACCTGCTGACCTTTTACCTGCGGAATCGCCTCAACCAGCGTTTGGTAGATGGTTTCCCCGCCCGGCGCTTCACCGACGCCGGTGTGTCCCGCGCTATCCGTGAGCACCACGATATTGCGGGTGAAGCAGGCGCTGTGCGCGCCACCGATGTTGAGCAACATGCTGTCGTAACCGGCAACCGGAATCACCTGCATATCGGTGATGACCGGCGTGCTTTGCGTAGTCATATTCCGTCCTTATGGCCTGGTTTTCAGTTCAACGCGTTTGATATCGCCGGCAATCACCAGGAAACTAAATGCGGCGACAAAGGCATGGATACCGACATAAATCAGCGCGCCCTCGAAGGATCCGCTGGTGGCGATGATGTAACCGATGGCAATTGGCGTGACGATGCCGGAGAAGTTACCGAACATGTTGAACAAGCCGCCGCTCAAACCGCTGATCTCTTTCGGGGCGGTATCTGCCATCACCGCCCAACCCAGCGCACCAATGCCTTTGCCGAAGAATGCCAGCGCCATAAAGAACACCACCACCCATTCGGTGTCGGTGTAGTTACACATCACCATCGAGATGGAGAGCAGCATACCGAGCACAATGGGCGTTTTACGCGCGATGTTCAGCGAACCGGTTTTACGCATCAGGTAATCAGAAATCACGCCGCCCAATACGCCGCCGAGGAAGCCACACACCGCAGGGATCGAAGCAATAAAGCCGGCCTTCAGAATCGACATGCCGCGCGCCTGCACCAGATACACCGGGAACCAGGTAATAAAGAAGTAGGTTAAGGCGTTGACGCAGTATTGGCCGAGATAGATGCCCAGCATCATGCGTGAGGTCAGCAGCTGTTTGATCTGGAACCACTTCTCGCTCCAGCTCACTTTGCGGTCATCCTTTTTGACGTCCATGTTGATCAGCGCGCCGCCCTGCTCCATGTACTCCAGCTCGGCTTTGTTGACGCCCGGATGATCGGTGGGATCGTGGATCACTTTCAGCCAGATAAAGCTGAGGATGATGCCCAATCCGCCCATGAACCAGAACACGTGCGCCCAGCCCACTTCGGAGACCAGCCAACCCATGATCGGCGCGAAGATTACCGTGGCGAAGTATTGCGCCGAGTTAAAGATTGCGACGGCGGTGCCGCGCTCCTGCGCCGGGAACCAGGCCGCAACAATGCGGCTGTTGCCGGGGAAGGATGGCGCTTCAGCCAGGCCGACCAGGAAGCGCAACAGGAACAGCGAAATGATAATGCCAAAACCGCTGAACAGATCGACGAAGCCTTGCAGCAAGGTAAACAGCGACCAGAGGAAGATGCTCCAGAAGTAGACGCGTTTTGAGCCGAAGCGGTCGAGCAGCCAGCCGCCCGGAATCTGCCCAATCACGTACGCCCAGGAAAAGGCGGAGAAGATATAGCCAAGGCCGACCGAATCAAGGCCGATCTCTTTGGACATCGCCGAACCGGCAATCGAAATGGTTGCGCGGTCACCGTAGTTGAACGAGGTGACGATAAATAACATCACCACAATCCAGTAACGGGCATTGGTGCGCTTTTGCACCGCTTCCGCTGTCTGGCTGAAACTATTCATGATGCACTCCTGAAATATAGCGAACGCTACATCCACTCTGACTGCATACACATCGCGTTGGGTATCAGAATGAAGTCGGGTTAAACACGGCGATTTTTATATTTGGCAATACGATGATGCGTCGTGACGAATAACCTAACGTTGAAGAACGAGAATCAGTATAGGAACAGCCTGGCGGCGAAACACTGGAAGAACGCATGAGGATTAGGGTTGAAAGAGAATGATTTTATGGCATCTGCACATAACGCTGCGGCGTGGCTCACGGAACGCTTTTTTGCTCCCTGATTTTGCCTGGTTAACGTACAGGATAACGGCAGTTTGTGAGTCCCTTCACTTGTGTTTGGATAAACGAACCAAATTCCCCTGATAAATCTCCTTAAAGCCAGTCAGTTGCACAATGCATACGGCAAATACCCCTGCATATACTGAGGCTGGCAAAAAACGATGACGTGATGGACGTATTTTAAACCGCGCTGCTACGTACGGTGCGACGAACTGGAAGGTGAGCAATGAACCGTCCTCTGACAGAAAAACCGCTCTATATCAAAGTGCACGATGCCGATAACGTGGCGATCGTGGTCAACAATCAGGGATTACCGTCTGGCACCCTGTTCGACGACGGACTGCAACTGACTGAGCATGTGCCACAGGGACATAAAGTCGCGCTCAGCGATATCCCGCAAGCAGGCGCGATCCTGCGCTACGGTGAAGTGATTGGCTACGCGCTGCGTCCCATCCCACAAGGTAGCTGGATTGAAGAATCACTGGTAGCGCTGCCCGAAGCGCCGCCACTCAACAGTTTGCCGTTGGCAAACAATGTACCGCCCGCGCTGCCGCCGCTGGAAGGTTATACCTTCGAAGGCTATCGCAATGCAGATGGCAGCGTGGGCACGCGCAACCTGCTCGGCATCACCACCAGCGTTCACTGCGTGGCGGGCGTGGTGGATTATGTAGTGCAGATCATTGAGCGTGATTTGCTGCCGCGTTATCCCAATGTCGATGGCGTGGTGGCGCTGAATCATCTGTACGGTTGCGGCGTGGCAATCAATGCGCCCGCCGCGGTGGTGCCGATTCGCACCATTCATAACCTGGCGCTGAATCCCAATTTTGGTGGCGAAGTGATGATCGTCAGCCTCGGCTGCGAGAAGTTACAGCCCGAACGTCTGCTGACCGGCACACCGGATGTGCAGGCCATTTCGCTGGATGACAACGACATTGTGCGATTGCAGGATGAGCGGCTGGTGGGCTTCGGCGCGATGGTGGATGAAATCCTGCAGGTCGCCGAACGCCATCTGAAAAAGCTCAATCAACGTCAGCGCGAAACCTGTCCAGCATCGGAATTGGTGATCGGCACGCAGTGCGGCGGCAGCGACGCTTTCTCGGGCGTAACGGCGAACCCCGCCGTGGGATTTGCTTCGGATTTGCTGGTGCGCTGCGGCGCAACGGTGATGTTCTCGGAAGTGACCGAAGTGCGGGATGCTATCCATCTGCTGACGCCGCGCGTGGTGGATGAAGCGGTCGGCAAACGGCTGCTGGAAGAGATGGCGTGGTATGACGATTACCTCAGCCAGGGCCAAACCGATCGCAGCGCCAATCCCTCGCCGGGCAACAAAAAAGGCGGGCTGGCGAATGTGGTGGAGAAAGCGCTGGGTTCGATTGCCAAGTCAGGTCGCAGCCCAATTGTTGAAGTGTTGTCGCCAGGACAGCGCCCCACCAAACGCGGGCTGATTTATGCGGCCACACCAGCCAGCGATTTCGTGTGTGGCACGCAGCAGATGGCATCGGGCATTACCTTGCAGGTGTTCACTACCGGGCGCGGCACACCTTATGGTTTGGCCGCCATTCCGGTGATCAAGATGGCAACGCGCAATGCGCTGGCCGAACGCTGGCATGATTTGATGGATATTAATGCCGGAACTATTGCAACGGGCGAAGAGAGTATTGAACAGGTCGGTTGGCGACTGTTTGAGTTGATTCTGGAGATTGCCAGTGGGCGCAAGCAGACGTGGTC
>Ga0256408_1001080_pt1 | contig 15834 bp, 5 predicted proteins | sample PhyAR1_FD_185998 | JGI IMG/M metagenome (GOLD analysis project Ga0256408, IMG submission 185998) | Leaf surface microbial communities from alfalfa plants in UC Gill Tract Community Farm, Albany, California, United States - DLSL A.R1 | ecosystem: Host-associated > Plants > Phyllosphere >...
GAATCAATGAAAAATTATATTTTTTTTAAGGGTGGTAAAATATTTTTAAGTGTTAAAAAGGTTGTTATATCAATGTTAATAAATATGAAATTGACTAATTTAAGTAGCAAATAAAATTTGTTATATTATTTTTGTAAGAAAAAGCTAGAGAAATTATTTTGTTCTATTTATTCTGATAGAAACTATGCTTCTTTCATAAAGTTTTAACATAACTGTACTATATAGAAGGAGTGACCTATTAATGAAAATCGTGATCAATAAAATCTTAGAAAAACTAGATATTAAGGAATCAGTAGTATTTAACATTTTTGAAGTGACACCTTCAATAGAAAAAGCAATCAGCTTTTTAAAGGATACTAATTACACGATTGTTGCACAAAACATTGATTCAGAGGAATTTATTCAATTAAAAATTTCGGATATTCTATATTTAGAGTATTTGGAGCGAGAAATATTTTTATATACAAAAAGTAGCACACTAATAACTAAGGATTCTCTTTCAAATTTTTGTAAAATCTTACCGAATGAATTTGTGCAAATTTCGAAGAGTACAGTTGTAAATTCTTTGTATATCAAAGCTTTTATTGCACAAAAAAATGGGAATTTAGCTTTGGAAATAGTGGGAAATGAAAAATTGATTGTCAGCAGACGTTACGCAGTTCATGTAAAAAAAACATTACAAAACATTAGTAATTAGACCGCTTATGTATTTGAATATGTACTCATAGTACAAAGTGAGGTAGTATGCATTTAGTTGATCCATGATACTTAACTAGTTGTCTGCCACCTAAAAAGTTCTAAAGAAAATAATGGAGGATATAAAAATGGAATGGCGTTCAAAAATAGCATCAGGTTTAGGTACAGGATCATTTATTTATTTAGCTCTTATTTTTTTCAATGGTTCAACGACTGTGACCAGTAAAACGATCACAATGGTTTTTTTAATTTCAATATTTACAGGAGTTACGTCCAGCATTTTCGAGGTTGAAAAATTCAGCTTCTTGATTTCTTTGTTGATTCATTATGTTGCAACCACTATTTTTATCTGTATTTTGTTTATTACAGATTATAGTATCCAAAGTCTCACTAATCTAATTTTAAGTATAGCATTTGTCTATTTTGTTACATACATTGTTGTAATCTTCCAGAATAGATTAATTGCCAGAGATTTAAACAACTATTTAAAAAAAATTAAGAGAGATAAATCATAATGCACTAGATATGATAGGGGGAAAACGATGTTAAAAATTAAAGATCTTCAAGTTAAGTATAAAGATTTTACTGCATTGAATATTCATGGTGAAATAAATATTAAAAAAAATGAAATTGTTGGTATTATAGGTGCTAATGGTGCGGGGAAATCAACATTGATAAAAGCTCTTACGAATCAAGTAGCTTATACAGGATATATAGAAAAGCCAAAAAGTATAGCTGTTCATATGCAAGAAAATCCATATCCAAATATTTTAACTTGCCAAACGATTATGGAAGGGTTGTTGAAAACCACACTAAAAAAAGATGAAAAGTTAAGGGGATTGATTGATTTTTTTAATTTTCAAAGTTTGCTAAAGAAAAAAGTAACGCAATTATCTGGGGGTCAAAAGCAAAGATTAACACTAATAATGGTTTTATATCAGGATGCACCACTGACTTGTTTTGATGAAATGACAGCAGGTTTGGATTTTGAAGCACGTAGTAGATTAATGGAAAAAATTCAAGAGTGGTATTCAGGGAAAAATGCCACACTATTATTAGTAACACATTATTTCGATGAAATTGAAAAATTGGCCAATAAGTTACTAATTATTGATAAAGGTTGCTTGGTCGATTTTGGGGGAACTGGGGAGTTATTTAAAAAATATATTGGTTACTCAACAGTTATTGTTGAAGGAGACGAAGAGAAGCTCGATCTTCCAACAGGAATCCAAATTGTCAGTGATAAAGGGAAGCAGGCTTTCTCTTTTGCCAATAAAATGGAAGAAGAAGAAGGAATTAAAGTATTAGCTAGCTTAGGTAAAAAATTCTCCATTTCAAATGACAATATTGAACTTATCTATTTGAATGCTATTAGTCAAAGTAAAAAATGTTAGGAGAATTAAGATGAAACATTATATCAAATTTGAATTGAAAAATACATTTGGATACAGCATAGGAATGATCGTCGGAGGAATATTACCATTAGTTTTAGCTATCGGCGGTTATCATGCTTCCAATGATGCAGAGCGAAATAAAGTACTTTCAGAGACAATTTTTTCCATGTGTCTACCGATGATACCTTTGGGTTTAGTTATGTTGCCTTTTACAATAGCTTTTGCTAAAGACATTGGAGATGGAATTTCTACACGATTTTCTTTATTTGGTTATACAAAGCTGAAACAAATGTTTGCAAAATTTATTTCAATCCTTTTCTTAGTCAGTGGGATTTGTGTCATTTATTTTCTGGTGCTACAAATTGTTCTTCCTTTACCTGTTCCTAGTAAAGACGCAGTAGTTTTAATGATTTGCGGGATTTTAATATTAACTATTTCCTTTTATTTTTTAGCTTTCACCATTGCGTGGTTTTTTAAAGGATTCAATGCTGTTCAAGGGATTGCTATGGTAGCATATTTTGGAATTGGGATTATTACAGGTACAATGGGTGGTTTTAATTTTACCGGAGTAATGAAAAAAATATCAGATTTTGTTCCTTTTAACTCTTTTAGAACAGAGCTGGCAAATAATTGGACTACCACAAGCTTTGACATGTCTAATGTCTTAATTCGCTTAATTGTTTTTATGATTTTTACCGTTTTATTATTTTGTATCGCCAATATTCATTTAATTCCAAAAAAAATTTTGAGGAAGTCTTAAAATGAAGGAGAACTCACATATCACCTATAGCATTTTATATCTTGTACTAGCTGTTTTAACCTATTTTATTAATATGCAAATTGCCACATTTATCTTTGGTGGATTATGTTTAAATTCGGTTAGATTGTATTTTAGAGATAGAAACTAAGAACCATAATTCTCTGTTAGAAAATTTAGAAATATCAAGATGGATTTAACGGACAGAATAATTAGACTTTTTAAAGCTAATTTTTTATGGAAGGTGAAATGAAAATGAAAACACAAAATGAAAAAAATGCGCAGGCTGAAAATAATTTTAAAACACTTGTATCTCGCTTTGAACATATTTGTTCGTTACACCCTGATGAAGTAGCCATCACTTTTAAACACAAAAAATTAACATACAGATCCTTGAATGCTAAAGCTAACAGAGTGGCGAACACTTTGTTAGCTAAAGGAATAAAAGAAGAAGATAAGATTCCTATTTTACTTGACAGATCTGAAAAGATAATCATTTCAATTTTGGGAATCTTAAAGGCAGGTGCTGCTTTTGTTCCACTTTCAAAAGAATATCCCGAAGAAAGGATCCAATACATAGTAAGCAAAGTGGCAGCCCCACTAGTTATTGATGATTTGTTTTGGACAGAAAAGCTCAGTAATTCAGAGACAAATCCTGTAGCGGAAATTACAGGTCATAGTCTGGCCTATATAATTTTTACTTCAGGAACAACAGGTAAGCCAAAAGGGGTAATGATAGAGCACCAGAGTATCATAAATTCAGTCAAAGCTCATGCGGAAGTACTCAATATTCAAAATGGGGGAAAAAAGTACCTTCAATATGCAAACTTTGTTTTTGATGCTTCTGTCATTGAGATTTTCCCAACATTGTTGTATGGAAATGAATTAGTTATTACCCCAAGTGAGCTACGTTTAGATATTTACAAGCTTTCTGAGTATATCAAAAATAATCGGATTCATTGTGCTATTATTCCACCGGCAATGTTAGATACAGATACTTTACTTCCCTTAAACTTTCTAATGGTAGCAGGGGAAGCTTCAAATACGGAAATTTTGGATAAGTATACTAAAAATAATGTTCACATAATTAATGGATATGGTCCTACTGAACTAGCTGTATCTGTGTCTCTGCACGAATATAGACTTGGAGATACAGCGACCAATATTGGAAAACCACAGGCTGGAGTTGAATTCTATAATTTAAATTCAACGGGACAATTGGTTAAAACTGGAGAAATTGGTGAACTTGTTGTCAGTGGAGTACAGGTTGCAAGAGGTTATATTGGTGAAGCAACTCTTACAGAAGAAAAATTTATCAAAAATGACTTTTGTAAAGGTAAAGCATATAAAACTGGTGATTTAGTTAAAAGGAACGAAGATGGTACCTATGAATTTATGGGAAGAAATGATTTTCAAGTTAAGGTTAGGGGATATCGGATTGAATTAAATGAAGTAGAAGCTAGGATACAGGAACTAAGTGAGGTAAAAAAAGTTGTCTGCAATACCTACAAGAATAGCTTGATCGCTTATTATGTAAGCGATACCCCGCTTTCAGTAATTTATTTAAAAAATGAATTAAAGAACAAGCTGCCTAAATATATGATACCGGACTTTTTTAAACATTTAAACCAATTACCTATGACAATTAATGGAAAAGTTGATAAGCGACAGCTACCGCTTCCAAAAGATTTGGATGAAACTATTGAATATTCAGTAACTGATACCGAAAGTCTTGTTAAATCTGTGGTTGAAGAAACTCTTGGGCTTAATAATCTTTCGCCGGAAACAAATTTGTTTGAAGTAGGCATGAATTCATTATCTGCAATGAAAGCGGCCAAAAAGTTAAAATTACCTTCAGATACATTATTTGAAGAAAAAACGATTAAAAATATCGCTGCGGTAAAAGAAAAAGGGGATGATTGTTCTAAGATTTTACCAAGGACAAAAAAGACTGAAGAAATGTCTTATGCCCAAGAGCGACTGTGGTTTTTGAATTGTTTAAATACTGAAACTTCTGCTTATAATATCCCAATTATTATTACTTTATGTACAAAAATAGATATTGAAAAACTTATTTCATCCATTAGTGTTGTAGTAAATAGACACGATGTTCTTAGAACGATGTTTATAGACGACAAGCCTGTAATATCCAACAAAAATATTGAAGTAACTCAAGTTCCTATAAACAACAGAACATTTTTTCTGAAACCATTTAACCTTGTTGAAGAAATTCCGATTCGAGTGAATATTCATTCAAATAAATTAATGATTTGTATTCATCATATCGCCTTTGATGGTTGGTCTTTAGATATATTTATTAATGAACTGTTAAATGCATACAATAATCACCGTATGCACACTATGGAAATTCAATATTCGGATTTTGCTGTGTGGCAAAAAAAATTCATTAACAGTGGTATTTTAGATAGACAATTGCCCTATTGGCGCAAACACTTAACTAATTATGAAGAGTTAAATTTACCTCACGATTTTGATAGACCAGAATATTTTTCGGGTAAAGGAGATACCGTTACAATCAGGCTTGAGCAGGAAGTCATGAGGAAAATTGAAAACAGCGCTAAAAATAATGCAACGACTCCTTTTACGGTTTTACTAAGTGCTTATTTTATTACACTTGCATCCTTTTCAAATCAGTCGGATATAGTAGTTGGTTCGCCATTTTCAAATAGACACTACGCAGATACAGACAAATTAATAGGCTTTTTTGTTAATACTTTACCAGTTAGATCCGTAATCGACTGGAATGACACTGTTGCAGACTATTTTGCAAAAATAAATGATATTCTTCTTAATCATTCCAAAAATCAGGATATTCCATTTGAAAAAATAGTAGAGGATCAAAAAATAGATTCAGGAATTTTTTCATCAAATCCCATTTTCCAAACAACATTTGCTATTCAGGAATTTGGAAAAGTTAATGATGATTCGGAGTCAATTTTTACTTCTATTGATACTAGTTATGAACTACCGGTGTCAAGTTTTGATCTCTCTGTAACGCTTGATAAAAGCAATTTATGTTTCAATTACTCAACGGATGTATTTAAAAAAGAAACAATTAACGCAATCGCAGAAACCTATTTAGAAATTTTAAAACAAATAATTGATCAGAAAGAGTTACAACTTTCCAAGCTTTCCTATAAAAGTGACGCAATCCCTTTCATTAATCAGGAGATTCCTTTTGACAGCTTATTAGAAATGTTTGATCTTCAAGTGAAAAATAAGCCTCAAGAAATTGCAGTCATCTCGGGGGAAAAACAACTAACTTATGAACAATTAGATCAACAAGCAAATCAGGTTGCGCACCTTTTAGATCAAAATTACAATATTGGAATAGGTGATATTATTCCGATATTATTTGGAAAATCAGAGAAAGCTATAATTGCAATTCTTGGAATAATGAAAACAGGTGCAGCATTTTGTGCATTAGATTTATCTTTTCCTCAGCAAAGAATTGATTCTATTTGCCAACTTACAAAAGCTAAATTAATTGTAACTGAAAAAACAATTGATGAAGCAGATCTATTTTCATTTCATTTTTTGAGACCAAGTATAAGTAGTGAAAATTTAGCTTATTTAATTTTTACATCGGGAACAACCGGTAATCCAAAAGGAGTTATGGTAAATCAGAAGGCAATAGTGAACACAATTTATTCTCAAGCCAAAACATTTGGAATTAGTGAAGGCGATAACACCTACTTACAATATGCAAATTATATATTTGATGCTTCCGTAATGGAAATATTTTCGGCCTTATGTTTTGGAAATAGGTTAGCTATTTTACCGGAAAAAGCTCGTTTAAGTTTAGAGCTGATAGCAAAATTTATTCTAAAAGAAAAAGTAAACATCGCTATTTTACCACCAGTTATTCTAAATACTGATATATTGCTTCCTTTAGATACCTTAATTGTAGGTGGAGATAAGACACGCCAGCCAGTCATTGATTTCTATTTAAATGCTGGAATCAAAGTTTTTAATGCATATGGTCCAACAGAAGCTTCTGTGAGCACAACATTACATGAATATGCAGCTGGGGATAGTGCTACAATGATTGGAACCCCTCAATTAAATACCAGTGTTTATGTTTTAGATGAGTTTCTTCGAATGGTGCCTAAAGGCGGAATCGGTGAGCTTTATATAGGCGGCCCGCAATTAGCTACAGGCTATTACCATAATAAAATACAGACACAAGAGCGATTTATTAAATCTAACTATGGAAGAATTTATCGGACGGGAGATATTGTGAGATATATGCCGTCAAAGGATTTAAAATACGTAGGGAGAAATGACTTTCAAATTAAAATTAGAGGGAATAGAGTTGAAATTGAAGCTATTGAGGCTAAATTGCTTCAATTTGACGGGATAAAAGCTACAGTAGTAATTTTTAAAGATGAGTTATTAGTTGCTTATTATGTTGCAGATAGCTATTTGAATAAAAATAAAATAAGAGAACATTTGAGCCAAAAGTTACCTAGTTACATGTTACCACATTATTATGAACAATTAGATCAGTTACCGTTGACCAATAGTGGTAAAGTAGATCGAAATATGCTTCCGAAAATTAAAAAAGAACGAGCTAATCAAGTTTTTAGAACTCCTAAACATCAATTAGAAGTTAAAATAAGAGAAGCGTTTGCTAGTGCCTTGCACAGTAAACAAGAAGAAATTTCTACAGATGATAACTTTTTCCATATCGGTGGAGATTCTATTAAGGCAATTAGTGTGTCTTCTTTACTCAAGAAAAATAATATTCATTTATCTGTTCGACAAATAATGGAAACTCCAACAATTAGTTGTTTGTCTGAAAAAGTTAAAAACGGACAAAACTGTCCGAAAATAGAAACTATGATACAAGATGGAGTTGTAAATCAACTCCCAATTCAAGAATGGTTCTTTGATAGAGAGTTAAAAACGCCCAATCATTTTAATCAGGCATATATTCTGCAGACAAACACAAACTATAGCAATGAACTATTACTGGAAGCCTTTAAACAGTTGGTTTATCACCATGATGCTTTGCGGAGCCAGATGAAGTATGCGAAAAAAGAATTAAAACAAGTAACGGTAGATGAGATTAATCAATCCGAGAACATTTTTGTTGAAACAATTACGCTCAATACTGCTCGTCTTAATGAAGAAAGTATTTCAAAAATTGCAAGTGAGTGTCAGGAGCAGTTAGACCTTGAAGCAGGAAGAGCTATTATAGTAAAACAATTATTGAGTGAAAATAACAGCTATCTCATTGTTACAATTCATCATCTAATGATTGACGAAGTTTCTTGGTTGATTCTTTTAGAAGATTTATTTTATTTATTGAATAGACCAAGAACTGAATGGCTCTTACCAGCTAAATCAACCTCAGCATATGGATGGGCTGCTTACTTAAAAAATGAAGTTAAAAAAGGCATATTTGATTATGAAATTCCTTATTGGCAACAAGTTTTACAGAAACAAGAGGAAGAAGTGATTCAAAAAGTAAACAATCAAGATTTAATCTATAAAAATAGTAAAAATATTGATTTTTGTTTAAGCCGTTCTATAAGTGAAAAACTTATGACCAAAGCTAATCAAGCGTTTAACACTAAAGTTCTCGATTTATTATTGACAGCATTAAGTGCTGCCGTGAATGAAACATATTCCAAACAGACAATTTCCGTTTTACTAGAAGGACATGGTAGAAATTTCTTAGCAGATAATTTGAGTTTGGACAGAACAGTTGGTTGGTTTACAAGCTTATATCCAATCAAATTAGATAATTCTCTAAAAGGAATGAAGGAGCAAATTATTACTACAAAGGAAGCGTTAAGAGAGATTCCTTCTGATGGGCAACATTTTCTTTCATTAGTAAAATACAGAGATGAACTAAAAATAGATTCTGAAAATTGGCAAGAAAATGCTGAAATATCATTTAATTATTTGGGAGACATTACGGCTAAAAAAACAGAAAATTATCGTATTGTACCAAAAACAATTTCAAATACAATCGGAAAGTTAAACAAAAAGTTAGCAAAAATAGAAATTAACTGTTTTGTATTAGATGGGCTCTTTAAAACCGAGGTTAATTATTCAACTGCTATTGAAGAATCAAAAGTTATTGAATTTCTTTCAGCATATAAAAAATCTCTTCAAGATATCGTTATGACTTGTTTGGCTATTGAAGGAGTAATTAAGACAAAGTCGGATTACAACTGTAAAGGTCTAACAAATGAAGATTATCATTCAATTGTTCGAGAATTTCATCATGTTGATGCAATACAGAAACTAACAAAAATGCAGCTGGGAATATTTTATGATTATCTGAAAAAACCTGAATCAAACAATTACTCAGAGCAAATTACTTTTGAAATAAAAGGGGACATTTCTACTGAAAAAATAATAACTACTTTCCAACTTATTCAAAAGAACAATCAGCAATTGAGGACGAGATTTAGATATGAAGGTTTGACAGATGTTTATCAGGTAGTTGTACCGAATTGTATAGGGGAAGTTAATATTATTGAAGAAGAGGATGAAAATGAGATTTGGCGATATCTTGAAGAAGAAGCAAATCGCAGTTTCGACTTATTAAAGGATTCGCTTATTCGACTCCATTGTATTGTCAAAGATTCAAATACAAAAATTCTAGCTTTCTCTTATCACCATATCTTAATGGATGGTTGGGGAACGAATCAGCTTGTTGAACGTTTTTTTAGCACATTGGCTGGAGAGAAACTGGAAGATAATTTTGTGGACTATACAGACTACCTTGAAAGCTATTTTAAAGGTGACAAGCAAGGAGCAATCAATTATTGGAAAAACTATTTGAGCGGTTATAAAGAGGAGACTAATGTTCCATCATTTAATCTTGGTGAAAAATCCCAAGAAGATAAAATGAGAAGAAAAAAATTTAAATTAACAACAGAATCTTTTCAATCAGTTAATTCTGCAAAGAAAAGGCTTGGCGTTAATCTTAGTGACATATTTACTAGTGTTTGGGGAATTGTATTACAAAAGATAACAGCTACAGATGATGTTGTTTTTGGTTCCATCATTTCCGGCAGAGAAAATGAAGAAGTCGACCTGACACGTATTATTGGCTTATGTATTGAACAAATTCCAATAAGAATAATTAACAAAAACAATCGGTTTGATGAAGTTGTTCATACAGTCAATAGAGACTTCATTAATATTCCACAAAATAGTAATTTATCTATTAGTGAGATAATGGGATTAGTAGACTGTTCAACTCCTCAACACAAGATAATAGTTGATAACTATCCACAAACTTTTAATTATTTAAAAACAGAGAATCAGGATATTTCAATAGAAATGAGAAGATCATATGAAAAGGTTGAATACGATTTTGGAATAAACTTTATTTTTGAAAATGAAAAAATCGCAGTCGAATTTAATTACAATTTGAAGAAGTACAGTAATGAGGATATTGATAAGTTGTATGAAATTTTTAATTTGGTTTTAAAAACAGTTGTTTCTAAGCCACAAATTGAACTAGCAAAAATTTCGATTGTTTCAGATAAAGAAAATGAATTGTTAGAGCTTTTTTCAGGAGAACCAATTTCAACGGAAGTATCACCAACCTTTTTGGAGAGATTTGAAGGCCTTGTAAAATCTCAGCCGGATTGTACAGCATTGAATGGTAAAGATTCTTTCTGGACATATAATGAATTGAATGATTACGCTGACTCTATCGCCCATAGTCTCGAATGCAATAATGTTAAAAAAGATGATAACGTCGCTCTGCTATGTAAGAATGCAGAATTAATGTTACCAGCAATTTTAGCTGTGATGAAAATGGGAGCTGTATTTGTTCCGCTAGATAGTAATGCACCTATTAAAAGAAATAACTGGATTATAAAGGAATCTGACTGCAAAGCGGTATTAAGTGATTATAATGAAACCAAAATAAACCATTTACCAGTCATTGATGTTTTGTCAGTTAACAGTGAGAAATATGAAAGAATATCCACCTACGATCCTGAAAGCCTGGCCTATATCATTTATACTTCTGGGACTTCAGGAAAGCCTAAAGGTGTTCAGATTAAAAATAAATCACTTTCTAATTATATTGATGGCTTGATTGAAAAAGTTGGTAAACAAGGACTTCGCTCATCCATCGTACTATCACAGTTAAATTTTGATCTTGGTTTTACTGCATTATTTGTTCCACTGTCATTTGGTGGGGAAGTGACTGTTCTTGATAAAGAAGAGTACATTGATAGTGAGACCATCGTCTACTATATTATGAAAAATAGAGTCACCTATTTAAAAGTTACTCCAAGCTTGTTCTCTACTTTTGAATTTGAGTGTTTTTCAAAATGTCGTTCTCTTCAACTAATCTTTTTAGGGGGCGAATTACCTGATACAAAAGCCATTTTGAACTTCTTGAAGTATAATCCTCAAGTTGAATTTCTAAATCATTATGGCCCAACAGAAACGACAATCGGGTGTTTATTGAACCATATTAATATTGAAGAGCTAGAAAAAAAATCTTCATACAATTGTATTGGAAAGCCAATTAAAAATAATAAAGTATACATTTTAGACAAGAATCACCAACAACTTCCACTAGGAATGACAGGAGAAATTTTTATTTCGGGTAAAGGCGTTGCATCAGGATATCTAAATAATTCCATGCTTACAAAAGAAAAATTCACTGAAAATCCATTTTTACCAGGAGCTAAAATGTATGCAACTGGGGATGTAGGTCGATTTAATCAAGCTGGCTCGATAGAATTTCTTGGCAGAAAAGATTTTCAAATTAAACATTTGGGTTATCGTGTTGAGTTAACCGAAATTGAAGAAACCTTTAAACGCTTTGAGCCTGTGATAAATGCTGCAGTAGTTCAAATAGATCGTGACAAATTAGGGGTTGCTCTTGTTCTTAAATGCAACGAAGAATTGGAAGCTGTAAAAAAATTAGGGAATAATGAACTGCCCGAATATATGCGGCCTTCTGTATACAAACTTTTTGATAAACTGCCACTTACTGCAAACGGGAAAAAAGATTATAAATCTATAACAAAACTTCTCTCAAAGAAAAAGTGCTTACCGAATGAAACAGATAATGTCTTATCTGAAAAAGAACAGCAAATCATTCATATTATTCGTGAAGTAATGGGCGATCCAGCAATTAAAATAGAAGATAATTTTTATGACGTTGGTGGTAATTCAATTCTTGCAATCAGAATTTTGGCGAAAGTAAAAAGCGAATTGGACAAAAAGGTTACTTTGAAGGACCTAATTTCAAGTGAAACATTTAAGAAATTTTCACAAATGATTCTATCAAGTCATAATAGTGAACAACTACAAGTTGAAGAGAAAGAAGAATCTAAAGATTATATTGCTTCTTCTCAGCAAAAAAGGATACTGGCTTTGAGTATGAGAGAGCCTGGCAACACTGCTTACAATATTCCAATTTTATTAAAGATTCCAGTAAATATTGATGATAATAAGTTTTATTCAGCAGTGGATCAGGTGATTCAAAATAATGAAGTGCTTAGAACCATTTATTATGTAAAAAATGGCGAGATTTATCAAAAGGTTTTGTCTGATTTTAATATTCAAAGGGAAACCATAGCGGTAGAATTTCTCCATAGCAGTTCGCAACTTAATCAATATATCCACTCATTTGATTTGATGAAGGAAATTCCAATTAGGTATAAATTATTTAAATCTGCTTCATTAGAGACTATGATCCTTTTTGATGTCCACCACATAGCGATGGACGCGGAATCAATAAACCTATTTCTAGATCAAGTTTTTCGTAGTTATAATAATGATCCGCTTAGTAGATCAGCTTTTCAATACAAAGAATATACAAAATATCAGGTTAAATCTCTTCAGACGACTAGACAAGGTTTAAAGGATTATTGGTCTAAGCGATTTTCAGGAGTGCATCCTAAACAAATTTTTTGGAAAAGTAAGGAACAAGCTACAGAGGATAAAGAGACAGACAATCTATTTGCTGGAGAAATTGATAAGTTCTTAATTGACAGTCAGCTGAATGAACGTATTACTAATTTTTGTGTGAAGAACAGACTTACTAAGTATAACTTATTGTTATCCGGTTTTATTCTTACTTTATCTCAAATAAGCGGACAAGATGAGCTGGTGATTAACGGGAACTATTCTGGACGTGATAGAGATGAGTTTAATCAGACAATGGGAATGTTTGTAAATACACTTCCACATATCTTTAAAATTAATCCCAAAGAAAAAACGAAAGCCTATTTGGAATCTACAAAACAAATTTTACTGGATGATATTGAACATGGTGACTTACCCTATGAAGAAATTATTAAACTAGTGAAAGACAAGCAGGTTAGCACTACTGATATTTTTGCAGAAATTGCTTTTGTTTATGAAAAAGAACGAAACTTATTACCTTTTAATGGAAAACAAATCGAAATAATAGAGCCAGAGTATAACGAAGCCAAGTTTATGCTTTCACTTTTGGTATCTGATAGTCAAAAAGGTTTAAATTGTATTATTGAATTTAGAAAAAAAGGTGTACCAAAAGAGAGTGTTGAGAAATTAAAAACAGCTTATGTATCGACCTTAGAAGCTTTAATTAGTGAAAAGCATGAGTTAAAAATAGAAGATATTGAGGTGAATATGAAAGAACAAGAAGATAAACTTATTGTATGTAGTAAAGGACCGCAAAATGAACTATTTGTTGAAACTTCTATTTTAACCGATTTTGAAGAGATTGCGTCGTCTTATCCAAATCGTTTGTGTTTAGTTGAAAACGGTAAAAACTTTACTTTTTCAGAAATTAATAAAAAAGCGAATGGATTAGCACAGAAAATAAGAGCATCTAATTTGGTACAACAAATAGTTCCAATAATATTGCCAAGGGGAAAAGAGCTGATAATATCAATTTTAGCCTTATGGAAGGCTGGAAAAGCCTATCTTCCAATAGATCCTGAATATCCGAAAAAAAGAATTCAACAAATTCTAGATGAAAATAATGGACAACTGATTCTTTCTGATCAATATTATGCTGCCAAGCTTTCAGAATATACTTCAAAAATACTCCAGGTCCAGTACGATTCTATTGAAGCGTTGGAAGATGTCCAAAAGACACGTAAAATGGATTTGCCCGCTTATGTAATTTATACATCCGGTACGACAGGAAAACCTAAAGGAATCATCATAGGACACAAGGCGCTGGCAAATTATATTCACTGGAGTCAACAAACATATATGAAAACGAACAATGATGTAATAGCATTATTCTCTTCAATATCCTTTGATTTAACTGTTACTTCTTTATTTACTTGTCTTTCTAGTGGTGGAACAACCAAGATTTTTAACGATGATGATCCATTAGCTTTGATTCAAAATGTTTTGCAAGATGAAATGGTGAACATTGTAAAGATGACTCCGGCACATTTGAAAATTGCTCAAAAAATAAAGAAGCTCTCACAAAGTATCCATACATTTATCATTGGCGGAGAAAATTTACTACATGATTTGGCGGATAGTGTATATAAACGAATAAACAATGTTCGTATCTTCAATGAATATGGACCAACGGAAGCAACAGTTGGATGCATGGTTTACGAGTTTGATCCTAATATAAAAACATTAAGTGTTCCAATTGGGAAGCCAATAGCAAATACAAAAGTCTATATTTTAGGTAAGAATCTGACAAATATTAAAGCTGGAGAAAGTGGAGAACTATTTATTAGCGGATATGGTCTTGCCAAAGGATACTTAAATGATCCTATTTCCAATGAGCAAAAGTTTATTAAAAATAATGGCAATATCCTTTATCGGACTGGTGATTTATGTTGTTGTTCGACTTCTGGGGTAATTGAATTTTTTGGAAGAATGGATGAACAAATAAAAATTAATGGGTACAGAATAGATGTAGAAGAAATCCAAAATACCTTAAAAACGATGGATGCTATCAAAGATGCTGTGGTATTAAAAGAAACCTCTTCATCAGGTACTCAAACTCTTACCAGTTACCTAGTTTTGGAAGAGGGAATAAGATTTTCAGCTGAATATTTTAGAGATAGATTAGCAAATATATTACCCCATTATATGATACCTAATAAATTTCTCCCAATTTCAGCAATTCCATTAACGATAAATGGGAAAATAGATAAAAATAAACTGCACGAAATGACTGATAAGTTGGAGAATACAAAAGAAACTCAAGTGGTGCTTAATTCTAATCAAGTAGAACTGATAGAAACAATTTCTGCTAATTTAAAAATTGAATCAGTGACACTGGCTGATAATTATTATGAACTAGGTGGCGATTCCATACAAGCGATAATTATTAGTTCAGAGATGAAAGATAAAGGCTACAATTTAAAGGTTTCTGATATTTTGAAACATCCTCAATTAGAAAAAATGCTTGATTTTGTTAAGCCAATACAACAAACGCAAGAATTTACTAGCTTGAAGGAAAATACAAGTTATCCATTAACACCGATTCAACGATGGTTTTTTGCACAGAAGTTTCAAGTGCCTAATCACTACAATCAGTCTTTATTATTAAATTTAAAAAAAGATATTAGCTATGAAGCAGTGACGGCTACATTGGAGAAAATCCTTGCAAAACATAGTGTTTTACGAACTAAATTTATCACAGAACAAAATACAATTAAACAATGTGTTTTAAAAACTGCTGATAGTCAAATCTCCGAATATTTACAACTGTATACTTTAAGAGTAGATGAAGACAAAAAAGAACAAATTGAAAAAATTAGCTCGCAAGCTGCAGCTGCAATAGATATATTTAGAGGGCCACTTTGGCAATGTCGTTTTATTAGATCAAAAAATACTTCCCAATTATTATTTGTATTCCATCATTTGATCATGGATGTAGTCTCTTGGTCTATTTTATTGAATGACTTTGAAAAAGGCTTGAATAATATTCTAGGTAAGGAAGATACACCTTATGCTATTTGGGCGGAGACTTTTGAAAATACTACCTTATTTGAAAACGAAGCC
>Ga0256408_1001088_pt1 | contig 15782 bp, 19 predicted proteins | sample PhyAR1_FD_185998 | JGI IMG/M metagenome (GOLD analysis project Ga0256408, IMG submission 185998) | Leaf surface microbial communities from alfalfa plants in UC Gill Tract Community Farm, Albany, California, United States - DLSL A.R1 | ecosystem: Host-associated > Plants > Phyllosphere >...
TACTGGTGGATCAGAACTTGCAGTTTCCATAACCTCTGGGGCTAGAAGAGGGGTGTATTTAAATGGTGCGAACGCAGAATTGAATGTTGCTGATAGCCAGGTTGATATAACAACTGTTTCTGGTCAGGCACTAAATCTTACTGGAGTTTCTCCAAAAGTCACGGTGAATAAATCGGTGACCACAATTGCGAGCACGACAGGTCAAAGACTTAATTTGGTTGGATCGAATCCAGTTCTGACCTTGGACAATAGCAAATTATATATGGATTCCACATCAGGTCGAGGGATCTATCTGCAGGGAACAACGCCACAAGTGTTTCTAGAGACTAGTCACATAGACATTACAGATACTGGTCCTTCTCAAGGATTAGTCCTGCAAGGTGAAGATGCGTTACTTTCTGTAGGTAACAAAAGCGAACTTGAAATTAATAGCGTGGGGACTGAATCATCAGGGACTCCAATAAGAGGGAATATCCAAATTGGTGATAACAATGCCCGTCCAACACTTTCGGTTATTGGTGGATCTAAATTATCCGTTACGTCACAAGGCCGTTCGGGAGCTGCGGCATCAGATACGGAAAATAATGCTATCCACTTGAGAGGGGCTGCTCCTGTTTGGGATGTAATTGACTCAGAAGTTAATATTAATATTATTTCTGGAGTACGTAAAGGTATTATGGTGAATGGGACAGCTCCAGAAATAAATATTGCGAATAGTGATATTCTGGTAATAATTGCTGAAAGTGGTGGTTTTGCACTGGATAGCTTAGAAACAACGGCTGGAAATACATCAATATTAGATAGCAGAATTGAGGCGCTAGGAAGCAAGATAGGAATTAAAAATGGAAATAATACAGCAGTAACTAATTCAACTATTTTAGCAGGATTATTATGGTTTAACGCGACTAATATGATAATTGAAAAGAATTCAATTATCGACTTGAATTCTTCTATAGATCAATCCGTTTTCCTCACCCAGGAAGGAATGTTATACAGTAATAATTCAGCTAGACAGATACTACAGATTACTACAGGAAGTACAGTTGATATTAAGCGAACTGATAGGTACAGAGGGCAGGGGTTGCGAATGGGATTAGGGAACTCAACAGTTTCTGTAGAACAGGGGGGGAAACTTTATATAGACACCTTAGGAAACGGTAGTCCCGATGATAGTCAAAATGGGGCTCCTAACGCAGGTGTTGCATTTAGAAATGGGAACAATAACAAATTCATCGTAAGAGATCCCGGATCCGAAGTTTCAATTATTGCTCAAAATGGGGCCGCAATAACAAATTCTTGGGCTGAGGTGAAGTTCTCTATGGAATTAGAGGTAAGTAATGGGGGTTATTTCTCAGCAGTTAGCAATACTGCCACGACTGCTTCTGGAACATTTAATGTTTCTACTTTGGATGTGCGTTTTGACAACCCTTTGTTTTTAGACTTTAGGAACTTACAAGCTAATGGAGGTGTTATCTTTGCGACTGATCAATCCTCATCATTAGTTGCTTCAAATAGTGACTTAGCTTTGTGGCAGAGACTAAGCGATTTAGATTCGGATCCAACTTTTAATTTTCGGAGTCTTGAGTATTCATTTTCAGGAAAAAATCTTTCAACATTAGTTAGTACAACTCGCCCTGAAGAATTAAATACTTCTGTTATTGGAACTGCAGGACTTTCTCAGTTTTCTCGACTCTCCTCAAACAATGGCCGATGGGCAATCGCAGACGAACTCAGAGTCCCAACCAACGCCGATAAGAAAATCCACGGGCGAGTGAGTCTTCCAGTAGGGCTAAATGATAGTCGGCCTGCTTGGGATGATGAAGCCATTGTTACTGTGGAAGTAGAATCTCCATCTGGTGAAAAAACACAGGAATACACGACGAAAACGGTTGGAAATACGAATGAATCTCCGGGAATCAGTATTTATGGCGAAGAACCACGTGGCGGTCTTTTTGAAATAGACTTGGATGAACCACTAGAAGCAGGAGCTAAAGTTAGAATCAGTAAAGTAGAACTTACAAGTGGAGAACTCACTGAAGGATTTGAGCACAAGATTTTGACGGATACGGTTGAGGTATTTCCGATCATTCCACCAAAACCCGCGCAATTTTCTTCTTCGGTAATTGCGCAAGATAGATCCGCGATCCAAGGGATTACAGACAATGTAGAGGCTGAGGTAACGGCGACACACAATGGTGCCCCCCTTGATACCGGAAATGTTAGTGTAGACAATGAGGGTAAATTTACGATTGATCTAAGTGGAGTTTCTCTAGAAGAAGATGATGAAATACAAATCTTTTTACGAGATTCTGAAGGATCAGCACAAGAAGCGGGTGTTATCAATCCACCAGAAACAAATAACGACCGTGGAAATATCAACCCAGTTTTTGAACTTACTTTCCATGATGTAACGTTTACACCAGCTACAACACTAACTGTGGGAGATGTCGGTCTTGTTTCCCCAGTCGATCCTTTGGATCCAGAAGTCGAAGTTGATCCAGAAAATAAACCAGAAATGCCAGAAGATCAAGGACCACTAAGCATTGACTTCATATCGTCCTTTAATTTTGGTTCACAAGGCATTTCCGTTCAGGATCAATGGTATTACGCGCAGCCACAACGATTGTTAAATCCGGATGGCACCATAAACGAGGGCGAAGAACGACCAAATTATATCCAAATCAGTGACCGTCGTGCAGAAAACGACCGACATGGCTGGCAGCTGGCAGTGACCCAAAATGCTCAATTTACCAGTCTTGACGACCATCAGCTGACAGGGGCCCGTGTGCACTTAATGAATCAACAGTTTGCCACAGCACAAGGCGGTGTAGAACCAGTCCTTCATCACCAAGAAGGCGTCGTCTTAATTCCTGAGCATAAAACGGAATTGATCACCGCCAAAAATGAACAAGGAATAGGGACATGGATCTATCGCTTTGGTGATGGGACAAGTGCGGGAGAAAGTGTGGCTTTAGAAGTTCCTAAATCTGCGTTACCAAGAGCGACTACCTACCAAACAACGCTTACTTGGGAGCTTAGTGCGGTGCCAGAAAACGAATAATGGAAAAAGAGGAAAGGACTTCGGTTCTTTTCCTTTTTCACAGAAAGGAGAGGCCGCATTCATGAATGCTTTGTTTAGACAGTTGATTTATAAGACCAAGACTCGTCGCTGGTTTGAGCTACTGACCTTGTTGGAACAAAAAGAGCACGTGATGGTCAAAGAGTTTGTGGACCAGACGCATTATACACGACGAACAATACTACAAGATGTCAAAGAACTTAAGACCTATTTTGGCTCTTCGATCCTTTGGATAGGTGACGAAAACGGCTACCACTTCTCGTTACAAAATCCCTATATTTATGAACGGAAAAAACAACGACTATTGGCAGAAGAACGACTTTTCCTGTTCTTTGATTATCTGGCAAACGAACACCCATTAGACAACGACCAATTAGCGCAGGTCTTGGAGGTTTCACTTGCCAGCTTTAACCGTTTGAAGCACCAACTCCAAGGAATCTTACGAAAAGACTATCGGCTCAACTTGGATGCAGAGACCAATCTGTTGGTGGGAGAAGAGGCAGATATCCGTCAAGTGTTGTACGAGTTTTATTTTACCTTGCCGGTGTATCCAGAAGGTGTCGGAAAAAAAGTAAAAGACCTGTGTCAGAATCAAACGCCCGTTCTGGCTGGCAAATGGCAGCTAAACAACACCCGGATGAACCAATGGTTGCACATTGCACAGATGCGAGTGTTCAAAGGAAAGGTTTTGCCGGAAAATAATACAGAGCTTTCTCTACAAGAAACCTTAATTCAAGCATTCGATCGTCAAGTAACGGTGTCATTACCCGACCAAGAAAAGGCACCGCTGTTTCTATTGGCTTTAGATGAAGAACAATTTCTCAACCCATTGACTCAAAAGGCCTTCTTACAGACATTTTCCTCTTCTTGGTGTCGTTATTTTCTCGTCCGAGAGGACGAGGGGCTGGCCTATCAATTTCTGAGCACCTATTTATCCATGATGCGGCTCTTTTTCCGACTGCCACGGTTTAATAGGAAGGACACGTCCAGCAATGAAGAAGCGCAGGTTCTCGATCAACTACTGACGGACTTCTTCCGTGAAAAAGAGAAATATCAAAAGTCATTGTATGTCACTTATAAATTAACGGGATCTGCCGCACTGAAGCGCTGGATCAAAAAGGAAGTAGAGGAAAGGCTCATTCAAGCAGGTCGGGTAGTAGTGGAGCCCCCGGCAGTTGAGCAACCGTTGTTTCTTCAGCATCTTCAAGTGAGCAATGAGCCAGAGACGTTAGACCAAAAAGTAGGCGTTTTTTTACCACTAATTCCAAAAAAAGAAGAGATTCAACAAGCGATTCACTCCTATATAGGGTCTGCTTGAAAATACAGAGAAGAAAAATAAATAAGCCAAAGGAGCAGAATCAATGCGCCAACTCCAATTGGATTTTGTGATGAACTCGATGATTTCACGGTGGCTCCGAATTTTGAATACTATTGAAAAAGAACCGACCTTTACACTCGTCTCTTTATCGGAGCGTCTTTCAGTCTCACAGCGGACATTAGTGAAAGACATCAATGAAATGAAACAGTATTTTGGCGAAAGCATCAATTTGCAGGCTAGGCCTGTTGGGTTTCATTTTAAGGAACGCAATCATACCTGCTATTTGGATAAAAAAACCGAGTTGTTAGACTCAGAAATACTGTTTGAAGTCATGAGTCAAATTTTTATGGGGAATATAAAATCGATTCAGGAATTAGCCCACGAGTATAGTTATGGGGAAAGTACTTTTCGACGTTTTTTGACGCGGGCAGAAAAAGCCTTAAAACCCTACAGCTTAAAGTTCAGTTTGAAGCCTGTCGAATTGATAGGAAATGAAGAAAACATCCGCAAATTTTTTTATGACTTTTACTACGTTGGTGACTACACTCAGCATACGATTCGCCCGCCAAAAGAATTACATTCGCTTGTCCTCAAACAGTTAGCTGAGCAATTAGGACACTATGAACTTGGGACAGGGTTGCCGCCTTCGGCAGTGTATTTTTTATTGTACTTAATGATTTGTCGTGTCCAACAAAAGCGATATGTTTCCATCGTCCCCTGGGTCAAGAAAAAAATAGAAAAAGAAAAAGATTTTCACTTGCTTTATTCGTTGAAAAAACAGTTATTCAAGGAATTTGGAGTCGAAGTTCCCAAAGAAGAATTTGTCTGGCTATATGTGGTTCTTATTACACAACGAACGGTGAACAAAAGAGAGCAAGAGCGGCTTTTTACTGAACGGTTTAATCAATGGACCTTAATTAAGCAGATTGTAAAAGAATACTTTTCTGATTCACAATTTGATGGTTGTGATCGAAATAATCTTGAAGACTTTTTAACCTCATTTCTAGTTTCAAAAAGCCTTACGCAAACAATCCATCCTATATGGAACAAACAACAGATCGAAGAAGTCGAAAGAGTGAAAAAAGACTATCCAGAGGCTTATCAAGCAAACTATCAGTTTTTAAAGAAGCACCACAGGGTGCTAAAGTTTCCTGCACGCGTCTTTGAGGACATTGTCGTTGGCATCACTCTCTTTAGCACCTTATTGGTAAAGACTTATCAACCTGGAAAAACGATTTTATTTTTATTGGAAGGAGATGCATTAACGGTACAAGGGATTCGCCAGCATGCACTTCAACAGTTAGCCCAGTCACACCAGCTTCTTTTTCTTCAGTTGAAAGAGTTAACCATGGAGCAGGTCATTTCAAAATCAATTGATTTGGTTGTGACGAATTATCGACCATATCTCTGGGATTTTCCCTTCGAAAAGGAGTATGTATTAATCAATACGCCTCCAAAGGAGTCCGATTGGCTGCGCATTGCGCAACAATTAGACCAACAGTCACATCCTACTGTCGTGTAGAAAAGACAGGATGCTAGAAATAAATGCGATGACCAGAAATCGTTGTAAAACTTACTACTGAAGAAAGGACAGAGTAGATGGAACCTATCACTACGATCCAGGAATACTTTTCAACGAGCGATCAAAAATTGGACAAAGTATTTGCCTGTCGTTACCCGAAATTAAATGCGTATTATCAAGAGTTGAAAACGGCTTGTTTTGAAGTCGTCCAAAATCCTCAAAAGCCCTTTTTTGAACGTCTTAAAGTATTACTATCATTAGATGCCCAATTGCAGATTTTATTGGAATACCATAAATTATCAAATGCTAATTTCCATGAGATCTCAGATGAGGAGGCGTTGATCGCTCAAATCAAAGTGGATAGCGCTTCTTATTATCGTGAGCTAACCGGACTGAAGGCTTCTTCAGAGATTCCTTTTGGAATTGTGTATTTGGGCGACGTTAACAAAGAATCTTGTCAATAAAAATAATATCTAATATGAAAAATAACGTATCCACGACTTTATACCGTCGGAATACGTTATTTTTGTACTTCAATTTGACCAGATCCTATATAGTGGCTATTTATTACAATAACGATAACCAACTGAAGGCTCCAGCTTTGTATTAAGATCAAAAGGTTTATCATTTCCAACAACGATACCATTTATGGGATAGTAAAGAAAAGGTTTAATAAAAAAGGGGGATAAAAATGAGGGAATTACAATTAGCTTTTATCAGTAATCGCTCAACGAAACGTATCTTTCGTATACTGAATGTCATTGAACGTGAGCGATTAGTTACAAATGGAGAATTGGCGGAGAGCTTAAACGTAACACAGCGGACAATTGCCAATGATCTCAAATTTATAAAAGATTACTTTCATGAGAGTATTTCACTTTTCTCTGGATATAATGGCTTCCAATTTATAGAAAAGAATCCATCTTTGTATCAAGAAAGAAAACAAAGCTTACTTGAAAATGAATGCTTATTTGAAATAGTGGGAAATATTTTCAAGGGAAGGTTATCACAAATTGGTGAATTGGCTCATCATTATCATTTTTCCGAGAGTTCATTTCGTCGAATATTTGAGCAATCTACCCCTATTTTAAACAGCTATGGATTGAAATGGGTTTCTAATCCCTTGAATATTGAGGGAAGTGAAAGTGACTTGAGGAAATTCTTCAAAGATTTTTATTATGAAGGAGTTCAAACAATCTTCACATTAACGCCAGGTCCAGAATTACACGAATTAATTCTTAAAAGTCTAAAAGGAAAACTAGGGAGCTATGAACTAGGATCAGGAACCACGCCAAGTGCATTTTACTATACTTTTTACATTGCAATCATGCGGTCAAGTCTAGGCTTCAACATTTCTGTGCCAAATGAGTTGGCCCAATTGGCTTATCAAGGGGGAAACTTTTCATTACTCTACTCCCTTAAAGAGGGAATTGAGAAGATTTACGGGGTCAAATTATCAAAAGAAGAATTTGCATGGGTCTATCTGGTAACCGTTTGTAAGCGAACATTGGATCGGGAAGATCAAGAACAATTGTTTTACCAACAGTTTAATCAAGGAAAAGAAATAGCCCAACTAACGGATGATTTTTTGAAAGAACTTGAAATTTCTAAGAGCAGCTACGGTAAGGTATCAGTCTTTTTACGGGCATTTTTCTTATCTAGAAGAATCAATTATTTGCTTTCTCCTGTTCTAAACAAAGAAGCTGAAGATGTTAAAGAAGCGATTATCCAAGGAAATAGCCAAAATTATCAGCGAAATTTACGCTTTCTTATGGAGAAGAAAGACATGTTTTCTTTGCCTAGCGAGGCTACTCAATACCTGGAAGATGTTGGTGTCAGCTTAACGATCTATAGTGGTTTAATCCTAGATTTATATTCACCAACAAAAACGATTTATTTTCTCTTAGAAGGGGATCATTTTATATGCCAGCAGATTCGAACGCGCGCAATACAACAATTTGGAGATAAACATTCTTTAACTTTTCTGCCTCTTCAGTCTCTAACCAAAGAAGAAATAAACGCCGCATATATTGATTTGATTGTTACAAACTACAGCAGATATCTATTAGATTATATCAAAGGAACTGACTATGTGTTGCTCAAGGCTGTGCCTGATGAACAAGAGTGGCAAAAACTAGAAAGAAAGATTGATCCCTATCGAACAACCTTTTTTTAATGTACAGGAATGAACTAAGTCCTTGGTAAATAAAACGATCAATACTCTACTAAGTAATTTTCTTATTAGAGTATTTGCAAAACAAATAGATGTATTTCTTTTAGCTCTAAATTTGAGCTAATTATAATGTTTTGCTTTTTAAGGAATTAGAAAGAATGTATTGGCAAATCAAAAACACGATTTATACTTAAATAGAATTTTGAAGGGTCAGAAACTTAAAAGTTTCTGACCACATCTGTATATTACACTCAATTAAAATATCTGCTAATTAAATTGTTTCACTTATTATTAGAACCTTACTTCTATTTTCTTAAAGTTGTTCAAAGACTTAGAGAAAATAAAAAAGACACCGATTAATGTGTCTTCTTTAGAGAAAGATAATCTTTAATGCTTCTTATCATCATTTTTTTTTATTTGATCTTTCATCCAATTACCTTCAACAACTGTTCCCCATGCTGCAAAACCAATCGAAATAAGCGCAACTAAAATTACTATGATATCTTTCATGATTTTCCCTACTTTCTTTATCGCCCGTAACAAACGGCACTAGCTGAAATAGTCTTGTAGCTCCATTTACCTTTTAGTGTAATATGCTGCTTCGTTTTCATCTTATAGGAAGTTTTATTGTTAACACTCCCATATTTAGCAATCACAGCTTTTCTTTGAGCTTGACCAACAACAAAATAAGGAGACATATCGCTTCCTTTAACCCAAAAATAACTAGTAACCCAATAACCTACTTCGCCATCCCATACTTTTTGTCCTTCGGCCCACTTTGTTCCTGCAGCTGCCCGTAAAAATGGGTTCTCATTTCGCATGTAAAAGGAATCAATTTCTGAGATTACTTGATCAATGTTTTCCATATTTTCAAAATCATCTGGAATACCAGCATCTGTAGCGTATAAACTTTCTTCTTCAACAACATTTTGACTTTCTGCAGCTACTGAAATAGAAGTAGAAACTACTAAAAAAGTCCCTGCAGCAACAATTGATAATAAGTATTTACTTAGATTTATTTTCATTGATTCATCGCTCCTGATATGATAATAGTGTTTTAATACACTGTCATTATATCATGGTTGTGCAAATAATCTTCTTACATTATTGTAACTCTAAGCCTTTAAAAACTCTTCTAGAAAGATCGCGACATTCAGCCTACTCTATTTGTAATCCCTGCAATTATTTCTCAATTACAGGATAAATCATCGTTTTCAACCCGTTCTTCCGTTATATTTACCAAAGCAGACATTATCTTCTAGTTGTTCGGTTATTGAGAAGTTAATCTCACTAAATTAATCGTTCAGAAGCTTTACTAATGTTTCATAATCTGTTAAAGCTCATACCCCTATCCTTCATAATTTAGGATACCGATCGATCATCGAATTGACTTTTTTGTAATTTTGACTCTCCAATTGAGATTCTTTTTCAGTAAGATCCTCGTGGCATATGAAGAAACCAATCATATCTTTTACCTTTAAAATACCCAATTGATCTTTGATACAACAATACTCTTTTGCTAGCTTATCAACGATAATCGCGTGTTCGTTGTAGAAGTAAATTCTTTTTAACTCATTTTTTAAGGGCAAGAGAATTCACCTCAATTCTTCTTTTCATCAGCACTTACTGACACAAACCGATTAGTACCTGTGATTAGTTGATAGGTCCGCTGACAAGTTTTACATTGATAATACTCAGTCGGGTACATAAAATCATACTTTCGTTCATTTATTTGTTGCGCTAGCTCACCGCAATCACATTCGACCCACTTTGGTGGCCAATATAGGCGTTTGTTGTATGGTGAAATCGGTACTTTCCATTGACCACCGTAACATCTTCTTTCTTGTGACAAATCAGCTGCTCCTTTCATTGAGATCCTAAACACTTAACCGTTCTTTTTCTGTAAAACGAATCCCTTCAGCGTAACCTGAGTAGAACGCTTCATCGCTCTTTGTTTCATGGGATATATCTTTACCAGGCACCAAGCCTTTTTGTTCGACTTCCATTTGAACAATTCCAGGTACCTGCAAGGCGATTTCATAGCCATTTGTTCGTACTTGATTCCTGAAGGTTTTAGACAGTCCGACCAAATAGCCTTCTATATAATCTTGCTTTAACTGCCACTTACGCTTGTATTTCCGCCTGATTTCGGGCAACTGTAGGAACTGTCTTGCGCAATAACCAGCACTTCCTCTGGCATATTCAAAGATGATTTGTGCAATCTGAACGTCTGATTCTATCCCCACGAAGCGTAATTCTATCGGCGAACCTGATACATAATACGTGCGGACACGAAAGTTTTCTGCAATGATTGACGCTAGTCGATAGAGCCATTTTTGCGGACGTCCTTGGTAAATAACCGTATCAATCACTGCTTCTGATTTTTGCACTTGTTTGTAATCAAATACATCCGATTCATCGATATTGTGCTGAAGCATCAACTCTTGGGCTTTCGCTAAGGCAGACATCGACTCTTCATCGCTGGCATCGTTCGCTAGAGCAAGCAATTTTACGATTTTCTGTTTGGCTTTTTCGTTCATTAACCGCCTACTCTCTTTCTATCAACCAATACAAATTGCATTCTCGGTCATCTGAATAGGTGTAGCGTAAATGGTAACCGGCACTGCGTACCAGCTCTTTAAAGACATCGGTTGGACCATGATTATCCAGTGGTCCCTCTTTTTGCCAAAGTGGCACACGTAACGTATCTGCAACGTCCTTCGACAACGTTCCCTTTTCAATCAGGACATCTAGCACCTGATTCACCGTCAAATAGTTAATCTCTGATTCCATTAGGCACGTCCTCCTGATTATCAGTGATCAATGTTTCTTCTTGTGTAGGGTAGTGGGTTTGTTTTTCCGCAAAGGCTTCTGCTTCACTTTTTGTTAGAAAGCTAGCAGCGACCGCTCCTCTCACATAAACCACGAATTGTCCGCTTTCTTCTTTAATTTTGACCATTGGTATCGCTCCCTTGTCTTTTTATTTTAGTCTACCATAGTGATAGACATTGTTTGCACCTTTATTTTTTGCTATAATAAAGGTGCAAATACAATGCTAAATCGTTACCTGCTTATCTTAACTTCCGATTAAGATAAGCTTTTTTTGTGTCTTGAATGGCTAGGCAACATACTTTTTCTCCTTTCTCTTGATTCGTTCATTGACAATTTGTAACCACTGATTGACTGTTTCTAGTAGGTGTTCATCTGGACTTTTGTTGTTTGAACCCGATATTTGCACAAGTTCTGAATCTTGATACTCAAGAGTGTAATACGGCTTATCTGGTTCAGACGCTTTACGGACAAATACTATTGTCGTATCTCCATCTGCATGTTCATCGATATAACTATTTGTCCCCACGCAATGCTCCAATTTTTTCCCTTCTTCTATTAATTCGTTGGCTTCTTTAGGTAAAATGAATTTCACGTCATTTAACGTCATTTCAAGAAAGGCTTCCTCGACTGCTCTTTTTTCAAATTCCTTTCGAATAACCTCTCGTTCCATCGCATTTAGTGTTTCTACGGCTTTGTCATGTGCCTTTTCAAGGTCTCTTGGTAGGCAATTCATTGAGTTGAGTGGACTATTTAAATCCCTAAGTGCATTGAAATAGTCACGATAGTAACCTATCTTCTTCTTTTGCTTTATGAGGTAATTTTGAAGAGTGATTGGCTTGACCTCTTTTGGTATCTTCTTTACATCATCTGCGCCCATAAACGCTTCAATACCCGTAATATATTTCGTTCCCAATGATTCTAGTGCTTGCTTTACTTGATAGGCTTGATAGCTTCGATTGCTGTTTCTAAAAAATACTTTGTTTCGCTTCAACCACTTCATCGTGATTGACCGCATGTCTAACTTTCTTTCTAGAATCTGCTTGGCTAACTCTAGTGCATTGATTCGTTGTGAATACTCAATTCGCTGTCTGTATTTGTAAATAAAAGCAATTTCACTTTCACTTATATCATCTAGTGAGAGATATCGTAACTCTGAAACAGACAGTAGGCGGTCAACCCATTGGTTATTATAAAGGGGTGGACGTTCGTGATAGGTGGCAAACATACTACCTATCTGAATCAATCGAAAATCATAGGCAAAATCAGAAACTGCACCGACTTTGATATGGTTATCATCACTAAAGTGTTCCAAATTCACTAATTTCACTTGAAAGTATTGCTTGCCTTTTTCAAATAAAGAACGGACTTCATAAGTTTGTATCTCAATCCGTTTACTGGTCGAGAGGATAATTCGGTAGTGGTCTCTGCGGTCGAAGAATGTTAGTCGAGCGTTCTTCGTGAGCCGTTTCTCATACGTTAAGAAATGCTTTCGTTCAGAAACAACGATTGTCTGTTGTTTGTTTGCCCACTTATAGGTGGGCATATTGTAGTAACACCATTCAAAGAATGCCTTTGGTGGTTTCAAACAGTTTTTGGCGTAGTCATTAGCAGTTTTCATCTTTCTCATAACATATCTAGCAAACTTAATTGCTCTCCTTCCATCATTTTTGGCTTAGTCTTCGTGCTGTTTGTTTCTTTTGTTGCTTTTTTCTTCGATTTCACTTGATTGATATTTTGCGGTTTCTTAGGCTCCTCTTGCTTTGTCTTGCTCTTTTGAACCATTTCTTTGGCAAAATCATTAGTAACTACGGTAACTGGTTGTTTAAAGTAGTGCGCTATCCATAAGTAAACCAATTCGTGATCGATAATGGCACACCCGCCGACTTGATACTGTACTGCTTGTGAGTAAGCATATTGGTGAGCCTTTTTAAGCGATTTTTCAGGAGTCAAAATCCCTTGGTACAATGCAATGTCCTTTTGCTTACCTAACCATTCAAAAATCAATTTCTCGCTAGGTGACGTTTGTTCAGTCAGTTCGGTTGTTAATTTTTCAAGCGCTACACGTTTGATTCGATTCATCGTTTTCCCTCCAAATTTTTAAGATTTGTGTGCTTTTCTAACTGGTAGAAAAGCACACTCGGAATCATAACTTGCCTTCTTCTCGATACGAGTAGTAATCATCACTGCCAACGATGATGTGGTCTAATAATTCTATTCCCATCAACTCTCCTGCAAGTACCATGCGTTTGGTCACTTGGTTATCAGCAACACTTGGTTTCGGGTTTCCACTTGGGTGATTGTGGGCAATTAGAATGCGAGAAGCGTTTGATAGTAGCGCACGTTGAAACAGATTTTTTGGTTCAACAAACGTTTGATTGATGGTTCCTTTATGCACCACTGAGTAACTGGTCAAGTTGTTTCTCATATCCAAGCAAAGGAGAACGAGATTTTCTTGTGTGTCCAATCCGATTTCATTTTGAAGCCATGTCGCTATCGTATAGCTTGAGGTCGTATTTAGCGGAACAAACCGTTCCATTGCACAAATTTCTTGTTTGACTTTGACGATTTCGTAGACTGTTTCCATATCATTCACTCGTTTCTTTCTTTTTTTGTTTTGGTCTTTACAAATCCATTTGAGTTAAGCGATTTGTGGGTGGCGAAAAAATTTGATTTGAAGAAATGTCACTGGGCATTTGTTTATACTCCTCCTTTCTCGTTGTTTGATCTTCGAACATTCGAGCATAGCTGATAGCGGTTTGGCGTGCTTAGCCCTTACACCTGAAGTAGGCGGAAAAAAAGGGAGTGCTGTAGGAAAAAGTTTTGCGCACTTTGCGAAAGTTTTTCCGCCCCTTTTTTTCTGACTGCGTAAGGTGTATAAGCACTCTCGCCAATCCGATAGCAGCATGATCGAGTGGTCGAAAACAACGAATAGGAGTGAAACAAATGCCCAGCGCTTTGACATTTCTTCAAATCTAACAAAGATTCCGGTACGGAATCTTTCCACCTGCGGATCTCGTTGCTTTAGCAAGGAGGTTCCGCTTCTCTTTTCTCTTGAACTTGTTCTATTGACCTTGAGTGATTTATGGGTTTGTGGCTTTCCCAGTCTGATAATCGATCGATACACCATTTTGGACATTATGTATCAAGACATTGAATTGAACGTCATTTTTCTCAATGCTTTGTGCTTCCATTTGAATCGCCCTGGGCAACAATTCTTGTTCTCTGAATATCGGTGTGACCCGATAGCGCACGTGGTTATTGGTTTTTCTCAAATAGTTGGCCACTTCATTTTCGAATTGGACCATATGGATCTGGTTCAGCTGTTGGGTGCCGGTAAACAAGTTCTTCCAGTTATCATTTTCACCGGTCATTTGAAAACCGATTAAGTGACTTCTATTATAGAGCCAAACATTATTTTCAAGCTTTTTCTGATTCCATCCTGTGGGATATACGTTTGATATGTCGCCTCGTTCTTCTGTAGGCATCATCGATCGGTGTAGCATTGCATTTGCGACACCGACACGATTTAGTGAATCGAGATCAGAAAAGGTTTGCCAAGTCCCTGCATCGATCGACGCCTCTTCAGCTGTAAAACTTGGTCGGTTTTCATTTACTTGTATGACGACGTTCTGCCCGTCGAAATCAGGCAGATTTTCAATCTCTTCAGCTGAGATTTGTTCTTGGGACATCCATTGATCGAAGAAAGCAGGCAACTGAACATCGACTTCTGATAAATCCACCAATGAAGCGGTGAATCCAAGTAAACTGATCAACGCTGCAAGGATAAATTTTGACTTATGTTTCATAGCAATCTCCTTCTATTTGATATAATCACGGATTTCTCTAATATCTTGAACATGAATATTTCTATGTTCTTTTAGTAGCTGTTTAATAGCATTTCCCTTCGTTTTTGCGTGGATCCATTTCATAGTAAATATGAGATCGCCAAAATCATAGAAAGCGAAATCGACTGCAAAAGTTTTCATGTATCCATTCTCTTCCTTTCTATACCACCTGTTGACATATTTCTATGAAAAAGGCAAAGTGTTAACATTGCTTGTGTTGATAGAGTTTTTTTCCGATATTTTGGTGGATTGTGGAAACCTACTCATTAGCTTCCAATTCACCATCACTATCCCAGCAACAATCAAAACGATCATTGTTGCGTACATAATTTGCCATGTGACTGTCTGAAGGAACAATACGATACCATTCAATGTCCCATAATTCCTCAGTAACATCTTTTCCTTCTGACTTGAAGGATAAAGAATCTTCATCAGTATCCAAATTTTTTATTAATTTTGGTTCTGTGATATCTTCATACAGATAAAGATCATGTAAATCATCTTCATCCATATAAACCTGCGCAAATACTAATACTCGTTTATCCATTAGTTCCTCCCATTCCGTTATTTCTGTCGATTGTAGAATTATTCGTATTGAACCTCTGTAGCATATTCGTTGTAGATAACATTAATATGCTCATTTACTTCCTCATTATCTTTGATCCAATATGGACGTTTGCCATCACGTAACGGGATACCGAAACCCTCAATAAACGTTGCGTTGTTGTGTACTACGTTGTAAACAATGTGTTCAGCGCACTCCTTTAAAGTAAAAAATCATAAAAATACTGCCGAAAATCTTCTAGCCATTCCTCGGTGAAATATTCTGGATCAAGTTCAACTTTTACCTTGTCACGTCTTACTAATTCGATTTCAAATTTTTTCATTTTGTCCTCCTAATTTGCTTAATTTAGATTTTGGCAAAGAAGAAGGAAGCTTTGCGCCCTTCTTCTTTCCGTAAAATCAATTAAAACAAAGCGAGTTGTTCAGCGCCTTCAGGAATGACCCAAACG
>Ga0256408_1001089_pt1 | contig 15765 bp, 8 predicted proteins | sample PhyAR1_FD_185998 | JGI IMG/M metagenome (GOLD analysis project Ga0256408, IMG submission 185998) | Leaf surface microbial communities from alfalfa plants in UC Gill Tract Community Farm, Albany, California, United States - DLSL A.R1 | ecosystem: Host-associated > Plants > Phyllosphere >...
GATTTACGAGAGAGAAGGATTCTTTGGCAACGTAGTCTTCACCTGCGGCGCACTGCTGGAAAAAGACATGCTGAAAATTTACTACGGGGCAGCCGATGAGTGTATTGCGCTGGCGACAATGCCGCTCAATGCTTTATGGAAGCATCTCGGACTTCCAGTCTAAGTGAGACAGAAGCCTTAATGCGGCAATTTCGCGCCCTGAAATTGCCGTTTCCTACATATAACCTAAGCAGATAACCTAAGCAGATAATTTACAGATAAACCTTATTCACTAACTCATCCAACCTCGCTGCGAATGAACTTTATTACAGTATTGATATAGTTATAGAGTTTGATTTATTTTTCCTCACGTAACATCATATTAATTATTGTATCTGAACGTTATCGCCTTAATTATTCATTGGATGAATTTATTTTGTACAAGCATACATTTTTTAAATTTATTCTGCCCGTTTTAATGGCTGGCATTATGACCTCCGTGGTAGCGGCCCCCCTGAATCCGGCAGACCGTGACCTGATCCGTCAGGAACAACAGGAGTTATTAAGGCAAAGCCAACAACAACGTGATGATCTGCAACGCAGTTTTTCTCCCGTCTCACCCACCGAATCGTACATAGAAGAAAATAATAGCCCCTGCTTTTACATTCATAAAATATATATAAATAACGCAACACTTATTCCTGAAAAAAAACAACGCGAGATAACTAAATCTCATCTTAACCAATGTACTGGAATGAGCGGGATTGCGGAAATAACCCGTCAAATTTCTGACTGGTATATTCATCAGGGATATATAACCAGCCGGGCTTTTATCACTGAACAAGATTTATCTCAGGGCGAATTACATATTTCGGTACTGGAAGGACGTCTTGAGAAAATTACGCTCGAAGGCATCTCATCTTCACAGTAAAAATGGCTTTTCCCGGGATGGAAGGCGGCATTCTTAACCTGCGTGACATCGAACAGGGTATGGAGCAAATCAACCGGTTGCGCAATGATCCGGTGCAAATAGAGATCCTTCCAGGCAAGGAATCAGGCTATTCCATTGTCAATCTCACCGCCACACCTGAATTCCCCCTCAGTTTCTCACTTAACTTTGATAACAGCGGACAGAAAAGTACCGGGACAGGGCAAGCTGGCGGCTCACTGACAGCCAATAATATGCTGGGTATTGCGGATAAATGGTTCATCAGCGGCGGACGCAGCAGCGATTTTTCATCTACGCATGACGCACAAAATGTTCAGGCCGGGCTGAGCATTCCCTACGGTTATAACCTGTTTGATTACAGCTATAGCTGGAGCAACTACCTCAGCACGATTGACAACAATGGCTTTGGGTGGGCATCGACCGGCGACAGCATCAGCCACCGTTTTACCGCCTCACGTTTGTTATTCCGCGATGGTGATATCAAAACCGGTGCCTCCATCGGACTGACACATCAAATCAGCAATAACTATCTCAATGATGTGTTGCTCGACAGCAGCAGCCGCAAGCTTACCAGCCTGTTGTTTGGCCTCAATCACACGCAAAAAATCTTCGGTGGCGTCGCGACTTTTAACCCCACATTCAGCCATGGCGTGTCCTGGCTGGGCGCAGAAGACGACAACGGCAAAAATGATGATTTACCGAAAGCTGGATTCAAAAAATGGAGCCTGAACGGCAGCTTTCAGTTGCCAGTAGCCAACGATTTATGGTGGCTGACCAGCTTTTACGGTCAGTGGTCACCAGACAGGCTTTATGGCAGCGAGCGTCTGACCATCGGTGGTGAAAGCTCGGTGCGCGGCTTTAAAGAGCAATACCTTTCCGGCGATAACGGCGGTTACTGGCGTAACGAACTGAACTACAGACTATTCACATTGCCACTTATCGGCCAGGTCAGCAGCGTGGTCGCACTCGACGGTGGCTGGCTGCAAAAAGATAACAAAGACCCGTGGGCGTCCGGCACGCTGTGGGGGGCAGCCGTCGGACTTTCAGCGGCAAATCGTTATTACTCCAGCCAGCTGACCCTGGGCACACCGGTGAAATATCCCGACTGGCTAGCGCCTGACCATCTCAACATTTATTACCGCATCGCGTTTGTGATTTAAGGAAAAAAGATTATGGATAATCATCAAAAACCAAAATGTTTTGCGCAAAGCCTGCTGAGTTATCTGATTTGCGGCTTGCTGGCAGGCCAACCGGTTTTCCCGGCGTTTGCCGCACCGACCCCGGCGAATAGCGGCACAGGCATTGATAAGGCCGGCAACGGTGTGCCGGTGGTGAATATCGCCACACCCAACGGGGCGGGGATTTCCCATAACCAGTTTCAAAATTACAACGTCGGTAAAGAGGGACTGATCCTCAACAATGCCACCGGACAGCTAAACCAGACACAGTTAGGGGGGCTGATTCAGAACAACCCCAACCTGAAAGCAGGCCAGGAGGCGCGCGGCATTATTAACGAAGTGACGGGCGCGAACCGTTCACAGCTGAACGGTTACACAGAAGTCGCAGGAAAAGCGGCCAACGTGATGGTTGCTAACCCGTATGGCATCACCTGTAACGGCTGCGGCTTTATCAATACACCGAATGCCACGCTCACCACGGGTAAACCGGTGTTCGATGCGAGTGGCAACTTACAATCCCTTGATGTCAAAAAAGGTTCCATCACCATTGAAGGCCAGGGGCTGAATGCCAGTGAGTCGGATGCGCTGTCAATCATCTCGCGGGCCACAGAAGTGAATGCACAAATTCATGCTAACGCGATGAACGTTATCACCGGCGCTAACCGTGTGGACAAAAATGGCCGCATCACCGCGATTGCCGGTGAAGGCGCAGCACCCGTGGTGGCAGTGGATACCGGCGCGCTGGGGGGTATGTACGCCAGTCGTATCCGACTGATTTCCAGCGACAAAGGCGTGGGAGTTAACCTTGGCAACCTGAACGCACGTCAGGGAGATATCACGCTGGATGCCAGCGGCAAACTCACCGTGCAAAACAGCCTTGCCAGCGGCAGCCTGAATGCCAAAGGAGAAAGCGTTACGCTGAGCGGTGAACATAAAGCCAGTGGCAGTATGAATGTCAGCGGGCAGGACATTGCACTTAGCAATGGCACCTTTGCCAGCGACAACAATATCGCCCTGAACAGCGAGGGCAAACTGACGTTAAGCAACAGCCGTTTGACTGCCGGAAACAACCTCAGTCTCACCGCACAGGATTTAACACAGGATGGCAGCAGCAGCGTCAACACGGCGCGTGATATTTCAGCGCAGGTTGCGGGAACGATAACAAATCAGGGCCAGCTGATAGCCGGTAACAACGCAGCCATAAGCAGCGGTTCCCTGTCTAATAGCGGAAAAATTGCTGCCAAAGGCACTACCTCGATAAGTGCCGCAAAAACACTGAGCAACGCAGCGGGTGGAGAAATTCTTTCTGACGAAGCGCTGGTTGTGTCTGCGGAAGATATCCGGCAAAACGGGACCTTATCAGGCAAAAAATCACTGGCAATAGATGGCCAGTCACTGACAACCGCAAAGGGTTCACTGTCGACCAGTCTGGGCAATGTTTCACTGAAAACGCGGGAAGCCAATTTGGACGGGGATGTTATCGCCCACGGCGATCTTTCGGTGCAGGCGAATAAACTGACCAGCCAGCGTGACACGCAACTCCAGTCTGATGGTTCACTCACGCTGACAGCCACGGATGCCACGCTTTATGGCTCTCAGGTGGCGCAGGGTGCACTTACGCTTACGGCACAGAATCTGATTCATGGCGGCGTTACCACTGCGGCCGATCTGACCGTGAACAGCGGTCAATTTAATAACCAGAGTGAGGGCTTGTTTTTAAGTCAGGGATATCTGGGCATCAGCGGCGATACCGTTCTCAATGCGGGACAGGTAATGGCGAACAACCTGTCACTGACGACCCAAACGTTCAGTAATGAGGGCCTGTGGCAGGGAACGTCTGCACTGTACATGACGGCAGATGAACTGCGCACAGGCAGCGCCAGCCGCACGCTGACGGCAGGCTCACTGACACTGGATGCGGGTTTACTCAGCACGGCTGGCACCCTGCAGGGGCAAAATGTTGTCATCACCGCCCGTGACTGGACGAACACAGGCTCCCTGCTGGGAACGGATAAATTAGATGTTTCACTTACCGGTACACTGAGTAACGACGGTGACATCTTAAGCCAGGGCAACGCTAACCTTGCCGCGCAAAGCATCGCTAATCAGGGCTCGCTACTGAGTGCCGCAGATCTCACCCTCACTGGAGGGTCGCTTGATAACCGTGGCGCGTTGCAGGGTAATAATCTGGTGCTGAACCTGTTATCTGCCACTAACTCGGGAACGGCGATTGGCCTGCAATTGTTGCAATTTACCGGGCGTGAACTGTTCAACGACGGGCAATTTTTGAGTGGCGGCTCGCTCAATGTGCATGGCGAAAACATCACTAACAACGGTACATGGCAGGGGCAAAACATTCTGCTGGAAGCACAGCGACTCGCGAACCGTGGCACCCTGCAGAGCGCCGATGCGCTGACGCTAAAACTGACCGGCGATTTAATTTCCTCTGCGGGGAGCAAGATTATTGCCAATGGCAATGCGGCATTGCAGGCGCTAAACCTGACTAACGACGGCCAGTGGCTTGCCAATAATCTGGTGATAAACGGCACATCGCTGAATAACAATGGCGACATCAGCGGCATCAACGGGCTGGTGGTGGCGCTGACCGGGGCATTTATTCAGCAACAGGACAAAACGCTGTTAACAGGCGGAACCCTGGGGCTGAGTGCGGCGACAGTCAATAATGCCGGGCAAATTCAGGGCACGGATACTGCGCTGATCAGCGATTCTGTCGACAACAGCGGGCGTATTCAGGGGAATAATGACCTCGCATTCACCGGTAATCTGACCAACCGCGCTGCCGGTATTGTCCTGAGCCAGAACACCCTCAACCTCACCACGCCAAATCTTGTGAACTACGGCCTGATTCAGGGCGGCGGCACAACACGTATTGATGCCTCAGCGTCTGCACATAACGACGGTAAAATCCTTTCCGGCGGTGAACTCACGTTTAACACGGCGAGCCTGACCAACAATAACTGGCTACAGGCCACATCTGTATTGCTGAATGCCGCTGCAATCGATAACTCAGGGACGGTGTTTAGTACCTCAAATCTGGCGATTCATGCCGACCGGATTGACCACAGAGCAGAAGGTAACCTTTACAGCGGCGGTAACTTACTGCTGACCAGCGGCGTTTTCGAACAATTTGGTCAGGTGGTCGCGCTGGGTAATTTAACCCTGAAATTAACCAGCGCTTTTACAGGAAAAAACGTGCTGGCGGCAGGCAATGTGCTGGATATCACCAGCAATGGCGCGATAAACAATCAGAGCGTGATGCAAGGTCAGGCGGTGAATCTGACGGCCGGATCGGCGCTCACCAATAACGGACAAATCACCACCGGCAGCGGTGCCAGCACCCTTTCCGCTAACAATATTGCGATGAACGCCTCCGGCACCTTACAGGCCGGTGGCGACGTGACACTGAACAGCCGTGGCAATATTACGGTGGACGGCTTTGTCGGCACCGCAGGCTCACTGACCCTGAATGCCGCCGGCAGTATTCTCAATACCGCCCTGCTCTATGCAGGCAACAATATGTATCTGCTGGCCAATAGCATCCGCAATAACCACGGCGATATTCTGGCCGGTGACAGCCTGTGGATGCAGCGTGATATGGCGGGCAATGCGAATGCCGAAGTGGTGAATACTTCCGGGAATATCGAGACTGTAAATGGGGATATTACTGTGAAAACCGGGCATTTACTGAATGAGCTGGATGGGCTGGAAATCACATCAACTTATAACGAATTTGCGCCCGATAATCAGCCGTATATGGATGTTTACTTGTCGGATATTAACGCTGATAAATTAGGTATTTACGTTTATACAGTCTGTAGTGGAGGGGTAAATACTCATTGCACCACATATGACAACCTGATGCCGACATTTGATTATGATCAGAAAAGAGTTCTGATTGATGAAACAGCGGTACAGGCAACAGCAAACGGCGGTGCGTCACGTATCTCATCAGGCAGAGATTTTTACGCCGTTTCAGATGTAATTGATAACAACAGCAGCTATCTTCTTGCCGCAGGTGATATGTATCTTACTGGTGGAACCCTTAATAATAACTCGGTACAAACGGGAAAAATATCTACCTATCAGACATTTGAATATCAGTGCCAGTATGAATGTGGTTATGAATTAAAGCCTTTTCCAGCGCATGAGGATGTGAAAAAATGGGTTAAGAATCATGAATATAACGCCGATGAATATATCCGTTATGTTCTGACAGCGACTGAAAAGGTAATGGAATTACAAGCAAGCGAACTCTACCGCTCAGTCATTCAGGCGGGTGGCAATATCATTGCCAATGTTACCCAGGATATCAGTAACACCATGACCACGGCGAATGCCGGAGGGACAAGCCACACCATCGAGGCACCGACACTCAATACTCTCAGCCAGCCTGATGGCGTTCAGCAGCAAGATCTCGCCAACGCAGATATCGCGGACATCACCTCGCCGCAATGGTACGACAGCCTCACCGATGCGATTGCTAACATTGCCGGGGGCAACAGCTTGTATCCTCTGCCGTCGGATAATAACGGCTATTTTGTCCCTTCAACCGACGCGAACAGCCCGTATCTGATCACCACGAACCCGAAACTCGACGGGCTGGGGCAACTCGATCAAAGCCTGTTTGGCGAACTGTACGCATTAATGGGGATCCAACCCGGTACGGCTCCGCGTGAAACTAACAGCCAGTACACCGACCAGAATAAATTCCTCGGTTCGGCATACTTTCTCGACAGGCTCAACCTGCATCCGGAATACGATTACCGCTTCCTGGGTGATGCGGCATTCGATACACGCTACGTCAGCAACTTTATGCTTAACGAGACCGGCAGCCGCTATATCAACGGTCTGGGTTCCGAACTGGCGCAAATGCAATACCTGATGGATAACGCAGCAGGTGCGCAACAGTCGCTTGGGTTGGCCTTTGGTGTAGCGCTGACGGCCACGCAAATCGCCGCGCTCGACAGCAGTATCTTGTGGTGGGAATCCGCCAGCATCAACGGCCAGACGGTAATGGTGCCGAAAGTGTATCTGTCACCAAAAGACGTAACGGTGAATAACGGCAGCGTGATTGCCGGCAATAATGTCGGACTTTCGGGCGGCAATATCACCAATAGCGGTAGCAGCATCAACGCCAGCAACAACCTGATCCTCGACAGCCAGAACAGCATCAGCAACCTGAATGCCGGTCTGATGCAGGCAGGCGGCGGTCTGCAACTCAGCGCCCTGGGCGATATCAATAACATCGGCTCCACCATCAGCGGCAAAACCGTCCAGCTCGAAAGCACTGGCGGCAGCATCAATAACATCACGCAAACAGAACAATGGCAGGCAGGCGGAACAGGCAGGCGCGGCGAGTCTGTCAGTTTCAGCGAGACACAAAGCGGCCCGATGGCGGGGATCATTGCTCAGGACGACATGATCCTGAAGGCCGGACAGGAGATCAACATCGCCGGTGCATATGTGGCAGCAGGAGACGATCTGCTGATGCTGGCGGACGGCAATATCAATGTCACCGCCAACCAGATGACCGACAGCGAAAGCCAGTCTGGCTTCTGGCGTAAAGACGCAACACGCACCGAATCGGTGACTTCTGAGGGCAGCACCATCACCGCAGGGGGCAGTCTGGGAATGCAGGCGGGCAACGATTTAACGATTGAAGCAAGCCAGATGAACGCTGGTGAAAACGCGATGCTGATTGCCAGCAATGACCTGAACCTGAACACGGGACAGACCAGCGAAACAAGTTCAAAAGGCAAAAGTGAAACCCACAGCACTGACAACGCTCGCACGACAATAACCGCAGGCGGCGATCTGACCCTGGTGGCAGGCCAGGATATTAACAGCCAGGCCGCAGGACTCGCCGCAGAAGGTGATGTGGCGATGCAGGCCGGTCGCGATGTGAACCTGATGGCGGAAGAAACGACTGAGGGCGACAGCTACAAAGCAAAGAAAAAGGTCGAAATCAACGAATCAGTACGCCAGGACAGCACTGAAATCGTCAGCGGCGGTAACACCACAATCGTGGCCGGACGTGACGTCAACAGCGAAGCGGCGCAGGTGATTGCCAGCGGCGATATCGGTATTGGCGCAGGCCGTGACATTAATCTCGAAACCGCCACTGAAAGTGATTACCACTTCAAAGAAGAAACCAAAACTAAAAAAGGGTTCATGAAAAAAACCACCACGCACACGGTAGAGGAAGACAGCGCAACCCGTGAAGCAGGCACCCTGCTCAGCGGCGATAACGTAACCCTCGTCGCCGGAAATGATTTGCTGGTGAAAGGCTCAGCGGTGGTCGGCGACGGCAATGTCAGCCTGAATGCGGGCAACGATATCGACATCGTAGCGGCGACCAATACCGACTCAACATACCGCCTGGAAGAGAAGAAAAAGAGCGGCATGTTCAGCGGCGGCGGCATCGGCGTCACCATTGGCACCAGTAAATCACGCTATGAAATGAACGATGAAGGCACCACCCAGAGCGAAAGCTTCAGCACCGTCGGTTCGACGGGCGGAAACGTCAGTATTAACGCCGGCGGTCAGGCGCATATCGGTGGCGCAGATATTATCGCCGGAAAGGATTTAAGCATTCGTGGCGACAGCGTGCTGATTGAACCGGGCCGCGATGCGCGCACCCACGATGAATCGTTCGAGCAGGAACAGAGCGGGCTGACGATTGCCCTTTCGGGTGCAGCAGGCAGTGCGGTAAACAGCGCGGTGACGACGGCGCAGTCGGTGAGTGACGAAAGTGACGACCGGCTCGCGGCGCTGAAAATTGCACAAGGCGTGATGAGCGGCGTATCGACCGGTCAGGCGATGGAGCTGGCGCAGGCCACCACCGGCGATGCTTCCACGGCGTTTGGTATCAGCACCTCGGTTGGCACGCAGTCGTCCAAATCCGAGAGCCACAGCGGACAGAACACGGCCACGGGCAGCACGCTGACGGCGGGTGATAACCTGTCGATAACCGCCACGGGCGGCGATATCACGGTCATCGGCAGCCAGATTAAAGCCGGGCTGGACGTGGCGCTGAACGCGGCAGACGACATAAACCTGATTTCCTCGCAGAACACACAGTGGCTGGAAGGAGAAAACAGCAGCAGCGGCGGCGCCATAGGGATTGGCATCGGTATGGGCGAGAGCGGTGCCGGTATCAACATCTCCGCCAGCGGCAACGCCTCCAGGGGCAGCGAGAGCGGTAACGGCACGCAGCATAACGAAACCACCATCGATGCGGGCAACCGTATCAGCATCAACAGCGGCGACGACACCACGATGGCCGGCGCACAGGTCAGCGGCAACAGCGTGGTAGCGGATATCGGCGGCGACCTGACCATCAGCAGCCTGCAGGACAGCGACTATTACGACAGCAGCCAGAAGAGCATCAGCGGCGGGGCCAGCTTCTCCTTCGGCACCATGACCGGCTCCGGTGGCATCAGTGCCAGTAACGACGGCATGGACAGCGACTACAACTCGGTGGTTGAGCAGTCCGGTATTTATGCCGGTAACGGCGGCTTTGATATCACGGTAGGCGGGCATACGCAGCTCGATGGCGCGGTGATTGCCAGCACAGGTTCGGCGGATAAAAACAGCCTCGACACCGGCACGCTGGGCTTCAGCGACATCGGCAATAAAGCGGAATACAGCACCGAACATCAGGGCGCAGGTATCAGCACCGGCGGGACTGTTGCCGAGAACTTTATCGGCAATATGGCGAACAGCGTACTGGTGGGTGCAGGCGGTGAAGGTGAGGCATCAGGCACCACCAAAGCGGCCATCAGTGAAGGCAACATCACCATCCGCGACAAGGAAAACCAGCAGCAGGACGTGGCTGATTTAAGCCGCGACGTGGAACATGCCAACGGCAGCATCAGCCCGATATTTGATAAAGAAAAAGAGCAGAAGCGGCTGGAGATTGCGCAGGCGCTGGGCGACGTGGGCAGCCAGGCAATGGATATTGCACGGACGGCTGGCGAGATTAAAGGGCTGGAAAAAGCGAAAGCCGCGCATCCTGAACTGAGCGGCAAAGACCTGCTGGAGACAAAAGAGTACAAAGACACCCAAAAACAGTACGGTACCGGCAGCGACATCCAGCAAGGTATCAGCGCGGCAACGATGGCGCTTCAGGGGCTGGCGGGTGGTGATATGGCTGCGGCACTGGCAGGTGCCGCGGCACCGTATCTGGCGGAGGTAGTGAAAAAAGCGACGGGTGACAATCAGGAAGCGAACATCATCGCGCATGCGGTGGTGAATGCCGCCATTGCAGCGGCGCAGGGCAGAGATGCAGCGGCAGGAGCGGCGGGAGCCGCCGCAGGTGAACTGGCGGGTATGATAGCGCTGGACACTTACGGCAAACCCATCAGCGAACTGACGGAGCAGGAAAAACAAAAAGTGCTGGCCTTATCGACGCTGGCAGCGGGTCTGGCGGGTGGTTTAACCGGAGACAGCACGGCAGACGGTATGGCAGGCGCGATAGCGGGGAACACCACAGTGAACAACAACCTGTTAGGCGGCGGTACGGAGGCAGGCCAGGAAGCATTTATCCGTCAGCACGGTATTGATATGGCAAGTTGTGCTGATGCACCGGGTTCGGCAAGTTGCCAGAAGGCGCAGAATGAGGCAAATGCAGTGGCAGGCGCAATGGCGACCGCAGGGCTGATTTATCTGCCTGGAGGAATGCAGATGACAGGTGCTATTGGCGGCAGTGCTAATGCCGGTATCCAGTATCTGATCAATGGTGAAGTGAATCCGACCGATGTACTGATAGCCACCTATGTCGGGGCATTTACTGCAAACACAGGTGCATGGGGAACTGTAGGCTGGAATGCGGCAGGCGGTGCGACATCGAATTATCTGAAGGGGGATGATCCGTTAGCAGGGGCTGGTTGGGGGGCTGGAGGGGCTGCATTGGGTTATGGGATCGGTAATAAAATTGTTTCGCCAGCCTTAGACAAAGTATTTAATCCTGCATGGAAAAATTATGGGTGGGTCGATATGGGGATGGGGATTAGTAAGCCATTACCATTATCTCCAATCCCAGGGATGGCTGGCACAGCAACATCTTCATTTGCGACAGAAAGTACGGCGCAAGGGGTTCCGGCAACTATTGATGATTTTAAGAAAGGGAGCAAGTGATGAAAGGAAACTGGCTCCGTTGGGGACTCGCTGTCTTGATTCTGGTTGTAGCGATGACAATATGTGCTTTTACTATCACGTCATTTAAATATCTTATTTTATACGTTAAAACAGGTGTCTTTAATGGCTCACTATTTCAGATGCTATATCTCAGTATAAAAATTGGTTGTTTCACTGGCGTATTAATAACAGTCGGTTTGTGGATACAAAATCGATTTAATATCCGCTAACAAGTAAATCCCAGCCTTTGCGGCTGGGATTTTTTTATCTGTCACTCGGCAACCCGGATCACCAGATGCCCTTGTTCCACGCCAATGGTAACCGGCGTATCCATCCCGAACCCCGCCTCTTCCAGCCAGTTGCCTTTCTTTAAGGTGCAGGCCGGGCTGGACGTGGCGCTGAACGCGGCAGACGACATCAACCTGATTTCCTCGCAGAACACACAGTGGCTGGAAGGAGAAAACAGCAGCAGCGGCGGCGCCATAGGGATTGGTATCGGCATGGGCGAGAGCGGTGCCGGTATCAACATCTCCGCCAGCGGCAACGCCTCCAGAGGCAGCGAGTCGGGCAACGGCACGCAGCATAACGAAACCACCATCGACGCGGGCAACCGCATCAGCATTAACAGCGGCGACGACACCACGATGGCCGGTGCGCAGGTGAGCGGCAACAGCGTGGTGGCGGATATCGGCGACGACCTGACCATCAGCAGCCTGCAGGACAGCGACTATTACGACAGCAGCCAGAAGAGCATCAGCGGCGGCGCCAGCTTCTCCTTCGGCACCATGACCGGTTCGGGCGGCATCAGTGCCGCTAATGACAAAATGGACAGCGACTACAACTCGGTCACTGAACAGTCCGGTATTTTTGCCGGTGACGGCGGCTTTGATATCACGGTCGGCGGGCATACGCAGCTCGATGGCGCGGTGATTGCCAGCACAGGTTCGGCGGATAAAAACCACCTCGACACCGGCACGCTGGGCTTCAGCGACATCGGCAATAAAGCGGAATACAGCACCGAACATCAGGGCGCAGGCATCAGCACCGGTGACAGTATTGCAGAGAATTTTATCGGCAATATGGCGAACGGCGTACTGGTGGGTGCAGGCGGTGAAGGTGAGGCATCCAGCACCACGAAAGCAGCGATTTCTGCGGGTGATATCACCATCCGCGACAAGGAAAACCAGCAGCAGGACGTGGCTGATTTAAGCCGTGATGCGGAACATGCCAACGGCAGCATCAGCCCTATCTTTGATAAAGAAAAAGAGCAGAAGCGGCTGGAGATTGCGCAGGCGCTGGGCGACGTGGGCAGTCAGGCGGCAGATATTGCACGGACGGCGGGCGAGATTAAAGGGCTGGAAAAAGCGAAAGCCGCGCATCCGGAACTGAGTGGCAAAGACCTGCTGGAGACAAAAGAGTACAAAGACACCCAGAAACAGTACGGTACCGGAAGTGATATCCAGCAGGGTATCAGCGCAGCCACTATGGCACTTCAGGGGCTGGCGGGCGGCGATATGACTGCGGCACTGGCAGGCGGTGCGGCTCCGTATCTGGCGGAGGTAGTGAAAAAAGCGACGGGTGACAATCAGGAAGCGAACATCATCGCGCATGCGGTGGTGAATGCCGCCATTGCAGCGGCGCAGGGCAGAGATGCAGCGGCAGGAGCGGCGGGAGCCGCCGCAGGTGAACTGGCGGGTATGATAGCGCTGGACACTTACGGCAAACCCATCAGCGAACTGACGGAGCAGGAAAAACAAAAAGTGCTGGCCTTATCGACGCTGGCAGCGGGTCTGGCGGGTGGTTTAACCGGAGACAGCACGGCAGACGGTATGGCAGGCGCGATAGCGGGGAACACCACAGTGAACAACAACCTGTTAGGCGGCGGTACGGAGGCAGGCCAGGAAGCATTTATCCGTCAGCACGGTATTGATATGGCAAGTTGTGCTGATGCACCGGGTTCGGCAAGTTGCCAGAAGGCGCAGAATGAGGCAAATGCAGTGGCAGGCGCAATGGCGACCGCAGGGCTGATTTATCTGCCTGGAGGAATGCAGATGACAGGTGCTATTGGCGGCAGTGCTAATGCCGGTATCCAGTATCTGATCAATGGTGAAGTGAATCCGACCGATGTACTGATAGCCACCTATGTCGGGGCATTTACTGCAAACACAGGTGCATGGGGAACTGTAGGCTGGAATGCGGCAGGCGGTGCGACATCGAATTATCTGAAGGGGGATGATCCGTTGACAGGGGCTGGATGGGGGGCTGGAGGGGCTGCATTGGGCTACGGGATCGGTAAGTATGTTATCACCGCACCGCTTGATAAAATGTTGAACCCAACATGGAAAAATTATAAATGGGTGGATATGGGGATGGGGATTAGTAAGCCGTTGCCTTCAAGTCCTATTCCTGGGATATCCGGTAATGGTGGGGCTGCATTATCTACTGAGATAGGTAGTCAGCTAGGACCTAAAGTTATTGATATTTTGGAGGAAAAATTAAAATGAAAGAGTTAAAAATATTCATCTTAATTATTGGCCTCCATATTATAGCCATCGCTTTATGTGCACTTATACTGCAAATGGTTTTTATAGCTTTCATATATCTCTATACAGGTATATTAGATATTGATTTATATAATATATTCGTATTCGTTAGAGCAGGGGCTGGGGGCGGATGTATCGCTGGTTTTGGTGTTTGGCTTATATATCGATTTAATATCCGCTAACAAGCAAATCCCGGCTAAGTCGCCGGGATCTTTTATCCGATATTTGATAAAGAGAAAGAGCAGAAGCGGCTGGAGATTGCGCAGGCGCTGGGCGACGTAGGCAGTCAGGCGGCAGATATCGCACGTACGGCGGGCGAGATTAAAGGGCTGGAAAAAGCGAAAGCCGCGCATCCTGAGCTGAGCGGTAAAGACCTGCTGGAGACAAAAGAGTACAAAGACACCCAGAAACAGTACGGCACCGGCAGCGACATCCAGCAAGGTATCAGCGCGGCAACCATGGCGCTTCAGGGGCTGGCGGGCGGTGATATGGCAGCGGCACTGGCAGGCGGCGCGGCACCGTATCTGGCGGAGCAAATCAAGAAACAGGTCGGCGAAGATAACGTTGCCGCCAATGCCATCGCCCACGCGATTGTGGGCGGTGTCATCGCAGAGCTTCAGGGACGTGACGCCGCAGCGGGTGCAGCAGGCGCGGCCACCGGTGAGCTAATCGCACAGGTGCTTTATCCGGGCGTGAAACACGAAGACCTGACGGAGAACGAAAAGCAGAAAATCGTGGCGCTGAGTACGCTGGCCGCGGGTCTGGCGGGTGGAATTGCAGGTGATGATACGGCGGGTATTATTGCCGGTGCGCAGGGTGGGAAGAATGCGACGGAATACAATCACTTTAATCTGCCCTCAGGGATGATGGATTATATTGATACAGCAGGCTCGTGGAATCAGTTTGCGGTAGATAATAATCTCTCGCCCGAACAGATACAGGCCGGGCTGGATAAAATAGCGAAAGGAGATTTGCCGGAAGGAGCGAATATCACCAAAGCGATAGTCGAAGGTTATCAGGATGGCGTATTTATGGCCGGTGCTTTTTACCTTGGTCCGACAATAGCCATAGGAAAAGGCATTACCGGGGCGGTGATTGGTGGCGGTGCTAACTCTGCATTCCAGTATATGAATATGGCACCGGGCAGTGAGTTCAGTTATTACAGTGCAGCGGTTGCGGCAGGAGCGGGCTATCTTGCTCCGGGTTATAAAATCGGTGGCAACACGCTTATTAATATGGGTGGCGCATTTATGACGGATGGACCGAGCTTGTCTGGTCAGGGTGGAGCCATTGCAGGCTCTGTGTTCGGTGGGGGATTTGGGAAGTATGCGCCTGACTTGCTGGCGCCTTATGCGGGTAGCGCCTCTAGTGTTTTGGGGGATATCGGTGGTGCACTAACATTTGAGTCAATTAATGACAGAGCGAAGAAAATATTAAAAAATGATGAGAGTAAATAATGAAGAGAAAAATGACATTGCGAATATCTCTTTTATTATTAATTTATCTTTTTGTGGCATTCTTTATTTTAAGTATAGCTGCGAGAGTTATCACAGGTGTTGTGTATTCCGGGGAAATATATTTGCTTTCAGGAGAAATTATTCAATCAGCAAAAATGAGTTTTGTGGCGGGGGCGTTGGGAACACTTGTTGCTTTTATCTTCAATAAAATAGACGAATACAACGCCCGCAAAAAGCCCCCAACCGAGCCTGATAAATGACTTTAACAAGCAAACATCCCGGTTGCCTGCGCCGGAATATTTTCCTCGCTCACTCAACCATAAGCCGGAAGCTCCCAAAGCAGGAGAAACGCCCTGCTTTGCTTTTACGACTTAGCTTTAAAACCGATTAGCTTTCTTCAGCCAGATACATCTTACGCAGGTAATGCGGCACGGCATCGTCGGCGTTGGATCCGATGATTTCTGCATCCGGCATGGCAGCTTTCAGACGTGGCAGTGAAC
>Ga0256408_1001091_pt1 | contig 15762 bp, 14 predicted proteins | sample PhyAR1_FD_185998 | JGI IMG/M metagenome (GOLD analysis project Ga0256408, IMG submission 185998) | Leaf surface microbial communities from alfalfa plants in UC Gill Tract Community Farm, Albany, California, United States - DLSL A.R1 | ecosystem: Host-associated > Plants > Phyllosphere >...
CCGCGTCGTCTCCGTCAAAGGGCAGGCGTCCAGCGGTGGGAGTTGTAAATTTACCCCAAGATCAGAGGCCTTCTGGTACGACCCTGAGTTTCCATCCAATAGCCTGATGATGTGGGTGGATGTACAGGGATCCTGCTCTTCCACGACAACGATTAGTTACTCATTCTCAGATCAAAGTGCGCCCTCAGGAACATTCACCATCTCCCCCTCCCAGCAAAGCTATTATTATTATGAATTGCCCGCACCATGCAGCTCGGGTCCAAGCCGAGTCATACAGGCAAACCTGGCAATCGTCTCTGGACCGGGATCCTTGGGTTCGAACTCAGCGAACATTTCAATTAATTGCTCCCCGTCGTAGTTTCACCAACCGCCCCCAAAAATGGGCCACAAACAACAAGCCTCGGACGATCGGCAACTATGACATCGTGATCCGCAATTATTGAGGATAAAATTGAAAAACCATCGATACTTAGCCCTGGTTGTTGCCGCGGCCGGCCTCTTTACGAATTCCGCTGACGCTCAGGATTTTGGCGACGACCCGGCCGGTTCCGGCGTCATCGTTGGTGCGGTGCATTGGTTGCAAGGCACACTGCTGGGCACCGTTGCAACTGTCGCAGCGGTCATTGCGGTCGCTGTCGTCGGTTTCATGATGCTGAGCGGCCGGATCAACTGGCGCTACGGTGCGACCGTCATACTCGGCTGTTTCATCCTTTTCGGTGCGGCCAGCATCGTCGCGGGGATCCAGTCGACCGCTGCCGTCGGCGGTTGAACCGTGACTGATATCGAGCGCGATACGCTGTTCGTGGCGCTGACCCGTCCGCAGATGTTTGCGGGCGTGACCTACAGCTACTTCACCGCCAATGCGATCATCGGGACCGAGCTGTTCCTCGTGTTCCGGACGATCTGGGTGCTGGTCGCGGCGATCATGATCCATCTGGCTGGCGTCATCCTGTGCGTGCGCGAGCCGCGCTTCTTCGACCTGTGGCTGACAAAGGCCGGGCGCTGCCCACGCGTCCGCAACCATGCGCTGTGGCGATGCAACTCCTACCGTCCCTGACCCGTGATCCGAAGGTCATCGCGCGCGAGAAGCCGGCCGGTGCCCACCTGCCGTACGCGCGGCAGGTGGATCGCCACACGCTGGAAACGCGCGACGGCCTGCTCTGCCAGGTCATCCACCTGCGCGGGTTGTTGTTCGAGACGGCGGATACCGACGAGCTCAATTATCGCAAGCGGCTGCGCGATGCGATGTTGCAGGCGATCGGCTCCTCCCATTTCGCGATCTACCATCATGTCATCCGGCGCCGGGTCGACATTTCACTCCCCGGCGACTTTCCCGACCCCTTCTCGACGCGGATCGATGCGGCTTGGCAGGCGCGACTGGCCAGCCGGCAGCTCTATGTTAACGACCTTTACCTGACACTGATGCGGCGGCCGCTGCAGGGGCGGGTCGGGCTTATCGACAAAGTCCGTGGCGTATTCGCGCGTTCGGCAGCGGACACAACCGCGCATGACCTGCGCCAGCTCGATACCGCGCGCGAGGCGCTGATGGCGGCGCTCGGCAGCTACGGCCCGCGGCTGCTCGGCACCTATAACACGCCCGAGGGACCGTGCTCCGAGCCGCTCGAGTTTCTGTCCGACCTCCTCCATGGCGAGATGCGGCCCGTACTGCTGCCGATGCAGGATGTCGGCGACTACCTGCCCTATCGCCGGATCAGCTTCGGCCAGGAGACGGTGGAACTCGGGGCGGCGGGGGCTGCCTCGCGCGGCTTCCTCGGTCTCGTCTCGATCAAGGATTATCCCGGCCAGACCAGCGCCGGCATGTTCGACGAACTGCTGCGCCTGCCGCTCGAACTTGTGCTGTCGCAGTCGTTCGGGTTCGTCGACCGATCCGCAGCCCTCGGCCGCATGAACCTGGCGGTCAGGCGGATGCGCTCGGCGGAGGACGAGGCGGTGAGCCTGCGCGCCAGCCTGTCGGAGGCCAAGGACGAGGTGGCGGCGGGCCGCGCGGCCTTCGGCGAGCATCACATGACGATCGGGGTACGGGGGGACACGCTGGTTGCGGTCGATGCCGGCATCGCCGAAGTGCAGGCAACGCTCGCCGAGCTCGGTATCATCGCGGTGCGCGAGGATATCGCGCTCGAGCCCGCCTTCTGGGCGCAGTTCCCCGGCAACTTCAAATATACCGCCCGGCGCGGGCTCATCTCGACCGCCAATTTCGCCGGCCTCGCGAGCGGACACAACTTCGCGCTGGGACGGCCAAGCGGCAATCACTGGGGCGATGCGGTGACGCTGCTCGAGACGACCGCGGCGGGGCCCTATTACTTCAACTTCCACCAGGCGGACCTTGGCAACTTCACCGTCATCGGCCCATCGGGCTCGGGCAAGACGGTGGTTCTGAACTTCCTCCTGGCGCAAGCGCGGCGTAGCGATCCGCGCATCGTGTTCTTCGACAAGGACCGCGGCGGCGAGTTGTTCCTGCGCGCGATCGGCGGGCGCTACGACGTGCTGCGACCGGGTCTCGCCTCAGGCCTCAATCCGCTGCTGCTGCCGGACACGGCTGCCAACCGGCAGTTCCTCATCGACTGGCTGGTGCTGCTCGCGGGCGGGGCGGACCTCGAAGAGACGGCACGGATCAGGGACGCGGTCGATGCCAACTTCCGGGCGCCGGCCGACTTTCGCCAGCTGTCTTGCCTTGTCGAGCTGTTCCGCGGCGATCGACGGCCGCAGGCGGGCGATCTCTGGTCGCGGCTGCAGCCCTGGTGGGGCGATGGCGAGCGCGCCTGGCTGTTCGACAATGCCGAGGACACGACCGACCTTGCCGCCCGCGCGGTAGGATTCGATATGACCCAGATCCTCGACGATCCTGCCGTGCGGACGCCGGCGATGATGTACCTCTTCCACCGGGTCGAGGAGCGGCTCGACGGCAGCCCGACGATCATCGTCGTCGACGAGGGCTGGAAGGCGCTCGACGACGAGGTGTTCGTCCGCCGGATCAAGGACTGGGAAAAGACGATCCGCAAGAGGAACGGCATCGTCGGCTTCGCGACGCAAAGCGCACAGGATGCGCTTCAGAGCCGCATCGCCAGCGCGATCATCGAACAGGCCGCGACACAAATCTTCATGGCCAATCCCAAGGCGCAGGCGTCCGACTATGTCGACGGCTTTGGCCTCACCCAACACGAGTTCGAACTGATCCGCTCGCTGCCCGACACGGCGCGCTGCTTCCTCGTCAAGCACGGCCATGACAGCGTCGTCGCCAGGCTCAACCTTGTCGGCGAGCACGACATCCTGACCATCCTGTCGGGCCGCGAGCGCACGGTGCGGCTGCTCGACGACATCCGTGCCGAGGTCGGTGACGATCCCGAGGCGTGGTTGCCGCGCCTCCTGGAGCGTGCCTGATGGTGTGCGCCGTCTCGCCCGCGCCCGACGCCTTCGCCTCGGGGCTGCTCGGCTATCTCGATTGCCAGGCGGTGACGCTGGGCGCGCAGGGCTATCAGGCACTGGCGGCGCCCGGCTCCAGCGTCGCACTGCTGCTCACCGCGCTGCTGGCGATCTTCATCGCGCTGATCGGCTATCGGATGCTGTTCGGCGAAACCGTGACGGTACGCGACGGCGTGCTGAGCGCGGTCAAGGTCGGCATCGTCCTCGCCTTCGCGACCAGCTGGCCGGCCTATCGTACCGTCGTGTTCGACGTCGTGCTGCGCGCACCCGCCGACCTTGCCGCCGAGATCGGTCGCCCCGCCGGCCTGCCGGGCGCCACCGGCGGCCTCGCAACGCGGATGGACGGCACCGACCGAGCGTTCCGCATCCTCGCCATCTACGGCGTCGGCGTGCCGACTAGACAGCAGGTCGAACAGGCTGATGGCGTCGCGCCGCCGCTGTTCGCCAATTTCGACATGTTCGCGCTCGGGGCCGCGCGCGTCGTCTTCCTGGTCGGCAGCCTCGGCGCCTTTGCACTGCTGCGGCTAGCGGCAGGGTTGCTGCTGGCGCTCGGGCCCTTGTTCATCACCTTCCTGCTCTTCGGCGGCACCCGCGGCCTTGCTGAAGGCTGGCTGCGCGCGCTGGTCGCCGCGACGCTCGGCAGCTGTGCCGTTGCGGTAGCGATCGGGATCGAACTGGCGCTGCTCGAGCCCTGGCTCACCGAGCTCGTTACCCGCCGCGCCAGTGGTATTGCCATTCCGGGTATTCCGGCGGCGATGCTGGCGACCGCGACGATCTTTGCCTTAGCCACCGCCGGCTTGCTCGCGCTGGTCACCCGCATTGCCTTCACCGTCGCCGTGCCGGCCGTGCTGCTGCCGGGGCACTCGACGGGGAGCCGGGAAGACCGCGTCGTCGGTGGCCAACTCGCCGCTGCGGGCGGCGGAACCGCTATCCCCGCGGAGACCCGCTCGCGTGCCGCAGCCGTTGCCGATAGCATCGTCGCGACGCAGCGCCGTGAGGAACAGGCGGCCGGCGCTGGGCTCAGCCGGGCGGAGAGCATCGGTGGCGGTGTGCTGCGCGGCGACAGCGTCCGCGCGGGCCCGGGCGCCGGCACGCCGCTGGGGCAGAGTTTCCGCCGTCGAGCCACCATCCGGAGCTCCGGCAGCGCCATCGCGCGGGATCGCAGGACATGACGAAAACGAAGAGCGAAGACGCCTATTATGCCGTCGGCGCAAGCTGGGCGCAGGACCGCAACGATGCGCTGCGTGCCTCACGGCGTGTCGCCTGGATCGTCGCGGGCGCCGCGCTGGTCGTGACCCTGTGCCTGGCGTTGACACTGGTCCTGCTACTGCCGCTCAAGACAGTGGTGCCCTATACGCTGATGGTCGACCGTCAGACCGGCCATGTCCAGGCGCTCAAACCCATTGATGCCGATCTCGTTTCGGCCGATCGGGCGCTGACCCAATCCTTCCTCGTCCAGTACGTCATCGCGCGCGAGGAGTTCGACTTCGCGACGGTACAGGCCGACTATCGCAAGGTTGCGCTCTGGTCTGCGGGCCGCGCCCGCACCGACTATCTCGCGCTGATGCAGGCGACCAATCCGGACAGCCCGCTGGCCCGCTATCCGCGCGGCGCGATCGTCGCTGTCGAGGTGAAGAGCGTGACGCCGCTGGGCGGCCGCAGTGCGATGGTGCGCTATGAAACGCGCCGCCGGGATGCAGGCGGTACCGAGCAGCCGGCGCAATCCTGGGTGGCGGTGATCCGCTACCGCTATGCCGGCACGCCGATGAGCATCGCGGATCGCTTCATCAACCCGCTCGGCTTCCAAGTCGAGAGCTTCCGCCGCAGCCAGGAGGCGTTGCCGCAGCCGCAACCCACCCCGCCTGCGGCGATCCCGGGATCAGCGCTGCCGGCGGGTACGCCGATGGTCCGGCAGCCGTGAAGCGAGGGCCTGGTCTGATGGCACTCGCCTTGCTCGCCGCCGCTGGCGCGGCGCCTGCCCAGATGCCGTGGATGGGCGGGGGTGACGCGCGCATCCAGGCGATCGAGTATCGCAACAACCAGGTCGTCCGCATCCGCGCGGCGCAGGGTTATCAGGTGACGATCGAGCTCGCCTCGGACGAGCACATCGTCAGCGTCGCGCTGGGCGACATGGGTGCCTGGCAGGTCAGCGCCAACAAGGCGGGCAATCTCCTGTTCGTGAAGCCGCTGCAGGCGGACGTGCCGACCAACATGACCGTGGTCACTGACGTGCGAACCTATAATTTCGAGCTGGTCGGGGTCGCTGAGCCGGCCGGCGACCTGCCCTTCACCGTCCGCTTCCTCTATCCCTCCGGCTCGCCCGCGATCCCGCCGATGGGGGCCGCGCTCATGAATGGCATGCCGGGGATGGCCGGGATGCCTGGTTCGCCGACCACGCCGGCGGTCGCCGACTACAAGCTCCATGGCGACAAGTCGCTCTTCCCCAAGGCGATGAGCGACGATGGTACCCGCACCTATATCGACTGGCCGCCGGACGGGCCGCTGCCCGCCGTCTACAGCCTCGACGGCGATGGCCGTGAGACGCTGGTCAACGGCAATATGCGCGGAAAACTGTTCGTGATCGACGAGGTCGACCGGCAACTGGTCTTCCGGATCGACCGGCGCCGCGCCCGCGCGGTCCGTGTGTTGAACAAGGCGAAGAAGCCATGACGCCGCCATCATCGCCAGCGGATCGCGATCCGCGCGACACCCTGCCGGTCGCGGCCGAGCGCGACATCCGGCCGCTCGTCAAGCGACCCGGCAGGGGACTGTCAGGCGCAGCGATTGGCGGGATTGCCGTGGCCGCGGCGCTCGCCCTGTTCGGCGTCCTGGAGGCCCGCCGCCAGGCGCCGTCCGCGCCGGCCACCACCCTCGACGCGGGCGGAATGACGAGCGGCGGCAGCGCGAGCCGGCCGCCGCTCGCCCTTCCGCCGCTGCCGTCACCGGCGTACGAGCCGTCGTCATCGATCCCGATGGGCTCGCCGGTCGGCGATCTGCCGCTGCCGACGCCCCCCTCGCGGATCGTGACGCAGCCACAGACCCCCTTGGCCACCGCAGCACCGAGCTACGAGCCGCCGGTCTCCTCGCAACCGTCATCATCGCTGCCGACCGGCTCGCCGGTCCGCCAGGCGCCACCGCGCACTGTCAGCGGCCAGTCGCTCGTACTCGACAGCTCGACTCCCATCACAACCGGCAATGACGACAAGCCCGCCGAAGACGACGCCAAGGATCCGGGCAAGCGCGCCAGCCTCTCGACGACCCGCGCCCGCGCGGCGATGTTCGCCAATCGCGCGACCACGGTGCCGCAGGGCACGCTGATCCCGGCGGTGCTGGAGACGGCCTTCGACTCCACCAGCCCCGGCTTTGCCCGTGCGCTCGTCCAGAAGGATGTCCGCGGCTTCGATGGCACCCGCGTCCTCATTCCGCGCGGCAGCCGGCTCATCGGTGAATATGGCGCCGATACCGCGCAGGGGCAGAAGCGCGCCGTCATCCTCTGGGCCCGCCTGATCCGCCCCGATGGCGTCACCATCGCGATCGGCTCGCCGGCCGCAGACACGGTCGGACGCGGCGGGGTCAAGGCCGACGTCAACTCGCACTTCCTCGAACGCTTCAGCGGAGCGATCCTGCAATCCGCGTTCGATCTCGGCATCACGCTCGCCGCGCGCAGCAGCCGCTCGCCGGTGGTTGTGGCGCTGCCCGGCACCGGCAGCCGCGTCGCCTCGACCGTGCCGGCCGCAACCGGCGCCGATATCGCGCCGACATTGCGCGTGCCGGCCGGGCACAGCGTTAGCGTCTTCGTCGCGCGCGACCTCGATTTCACCGAAGCGGAGGGCGTGCGGTGACGCGCGGTGGCTGGCGCTATCTCCATAGCTACCTGGGACCCATCGACGGATTGCTCGCCCGCGACGACGTCACCGACCTCTACGTCAACCGCCCTGGCGAGATCTGGGCGGAGACGCTGGGCGGCGGCATCGAGCGGCATGACGTGCCCGCCCTCGATGCGACGCTGCTCGCCCGTCTCGTCGGCCAGATCGCCGCCTTCTCGCATCAAGGCATCAGTCGCGAGCATCCCCTGCTATCCGCCGTGCTCCCCGATGGCTCGCGCGTGCAGGCGATCGCCGCGCCCGCAACGCGCGGCGATCTGGCGCTGGCGATCCGCAAGCACGTCTCGGCCGACCTCACGCTCGACGATTACACCGCCTCGAACGCCTTCGCGGAGGCGCGCGCGAATGACGGGGGGCGTCGGACGCAAATGGATGGCATGCTGCGCGCCTGCCGGGAGCGCGGTGACTTTGCCGGCTTCCTGCGCGAAGCCGTCCGCGCCCGCCGGAACATCCTCGTGTCGGGCGGCACCTCGACTGGCAAGACCACCTTCCTCAACGCCCTGATCCGCGAGATCCCCGCCGACGAGCGGCTGATCACCATCGAGGACACGCCTGAACTCAAGCTTGGGCACAGCAATGCGGTCGGTCTCCTCGCCGCGCGCGGCAATCTCGGCGAGGCGCAGGTCACGGCCGACGATCTGGTATCGGCCTCGCTCCGCATGCGACCGGACCGCATCATCCTCGGTGAGCTTCGCGGGCCAGAGGCCTATGCCTTCCTGCGGGCGATCAACACCGGCCATCCGGGTTCGATGACGACCGTCCATGCCGACACGACCGATGGCGCCGTCGAGCAGATCGCGCTGCTCATCCTTCAGGGTGGTACTCGTCTCACGCGCCAGGATGTGCTGGACTATGTGCGCGGCTCGATCGGAGTGTTCGTGCAACTCGCCCGCGTCGGCGGACGGCGGCACATCACCGAGGTGGTGTGCGGGTGATGCTCGACCATCTATGGCTTGCCGACCCGGAGGGGAGCGGGAGCCTTGTTGAGGCTGCGAACTGGATTAGAGCGCTCGTCACAGGAACGCCAGCTACCATGATTGCAACGATTGCCGTGGCTGCTGTCGGCATTCTCATGCTGCAAGGAAGATTTCCGCTGCGCCGCGGCGTTACTGTCGTGCTTGGCTGCTTCCTCGTTTTCGGCGCGGGGGCGATTGCCGACGGATTGGCACGGATCAACGAGGAGGTGTCTGGAAGAGGACACGAGATGCCTTTTGCAACTATTCCGTCTCCGCCGCCCTCGCCGTCGGTCGCAGTTCCCTCGCAGGCTCAGATCTATGATCCCTACGCGGGGGCGTCGGTGCCTGTACGTTGACAATGTTGCATCAGGACGATCTCTTTGTAAGGCAGATGCGCGCGGGCCGAACTTTCATACGCGATGATCTTGAAATCGCGCTTAAGGAGTAATCGCAATCAAGATTTGCCGAAATCTCGACGATGCGATAGCTTCCATGAGCGCTGCATATTCTAGAGACTGAGAAGAGTAAACTTCAAGTTTTGTCTCAACAGTTGCTGACGACGGTGACGGTAGCGGCACCGCGATCGATGTATCCGGGACCGGATGCGATCGTGATCGTTGCAGTGACGGTGGCATCGTAGCAGTTGCTACCGCTGCCCGGGATGTTGATGTATTGATACTCGGTGGAGGGGGTGAAGGTCAGTTGGCCTGTCCTGTTGAAGCCATCGTTGTAGTTTACGACGACGTTTGCGGAGCAGGAGCCGATCCGCTGGACTGGCACCCCGAAGCTGAACTCACTGTTCCCGTCGGCGTCATGTATACGGAAACCACAACTCCCACCGCTGGACGCCTGCCCTTTGACGGAGACGACGCGGGTGCGGTTTGCAGCGGAATCGTGGGTCAGGTCGACCGTTGAGCCGGATGCGGGACCACCGCTGCGTGCGACTTTCGTCAGTCGACCAAGATAGTCGTAGGAGTATGTCACGGTCTCGGAAGCGAGCACAGGCGACACGCTGCTCGCCAAAGCACCGATCATGACAAGAGCAGAAGTCTTTCTCATGCCTTCCCCCGAATCGAGCTATATTATGACCCGTATGCTTTCACGGGTCGATGACGGTAAGGTTACAGCGGCAAAAGAATTGCCTCCATTTTGAAGTCTTCATGGTGTAACAAAGGTTGGTGATCCTCCCCATCAGCATAGCCGGCCTTTGAGTCGCGGCTTACGTCAAACCGGGGGATAAGATGAAAGCAAAGCTTTTGTTTCTTCTTGGGTCATCGCTTGTTGCGAGCGGCGTTCTGCTCCCGGCGGTAGCGGTCGCACAGACGGCAGGCGATCAGCCCGCGCCACCCGAACGCTATCAGCGCGATGAACGCGGCGTCGATCTGGTCACCGGCAAATTCTACTATTTTTCGTCGGAGATCAGTATCGGCGATGCTGGCCACGACTTCGGACTGTCCTATTCCCGCGTGCAACGCGACCGCGGCTATGACGATGATTATACGACGGGAATCACCAACTCCGGTGGGTATCTCAACGTCACGATCGGCGAGATAACCGACAAGTTCAGCTTCCAGCACAACAATAGCGTCAACGGCACCGGCGCGACGATATCGACGAACGCGCAAGGCTATGTCTACACCACCGCCGATGGCGTGGTGTATCAGTTCAGCGCCGCGGTTCGATCCGAGATGATCCGCGTCGCCGCGCAGCGTGCGATCAGCATTACTTATCCCAACGGCAAGAAGGTCGAGATCGCATACGAACTGGGACAGGTGCCCTTCTGTGCTGGCGGTTGCGGCACGCGCCAGATCAGCCGGGTGTCAACAGTGTCGAGTAACGACGGATATCGCTTGCTGTTCAGCTATCGCTACGGTGGTCAGGAGGGGATCGAGGAAAGCAATGCGCCCAAATGGATGACACTGTCCGGCGTGGTTGCCGCCAATACGGCCGTACAGAACTGCACCATCCAGACCTGTTTCTTTGATAGCCCCACGTGGAATCATGCTCGATATACTGGCAACGGCAATGTGGAGTCCCGGATCGACGCGGAAGGTCGACAGACCGACCTGAGCTATGACGCGGCAGGCCGCATCGTCGCGATCAGGCCCGCTGGATATCCCGAAAACTTCATCATCCTGACCTATGACGATGGTAATCGCGTCACCAGTTACACCAAGGGCGGTTCGACCTGGCAGTACAGCTACTCCGGCTCGGCGACCGACCAGACAACCGTCGTCACGGCACCTTCCGGTCTCCAGACCGTGGTGACGTCGAACCCGTCTCGAAAGCTGCTGACGAGCATCCGGGTCGGGACCGGCGGTACGACGCGCTATGAATATGACAGCGGCAGCTGGCTGACCTCGATCATCAGCCCGGAAGGCAATCGCACGAACTATACCCGCGATGGTCGTGGCAACATCGTCACCACCGTCATGGTGAGCAAATCAGGCACCGAGCAGATGTCGAACTCCGCGACCTTCGCGGCGTCCTGTCCGGTCGGTGCGTGCGACAAGCCGGTGACGACGACCGACATTCGGGGCCAGGTCACGGACTATGAATATGGACCGGCGCATGGGCAAGTGACCAGGATCACCTATCCGTCCGCCGGGAACGGTGCGCGCCGTCAGAAGACGTTCGACTATCAGCAACTTTATGCATGGTATCTCAATGCGAACGGAGCGCTCGAACAATCGGCGTCGCCGATCTGGAAGCTGACCCGCACCGCCGAATGCTCCGTTGCCACGACCTGCCCCGGCAGCGCGAACGAGACGGTGACGGAAATTGCCTATGGCGCGCCGGGGCAGCCCAACAACCTCCTGCCGACCAGCGTGACGGTGCGGGCGGGTGACAATTCGATCGTGGCGACGACGACGATGACGTACGATCGCTACGGCAACCCCATCGCGGTGGATGGGCCGTTGGCCGGATCAGCCGATACCGTCACGGCGCGCTATAACCGCATGCGCGAGGTGATCGGTCAGATCGCGGCAGCGCCTAATGCCGACGGGTCGGGGGCGCGTCGCGCGATGCGCATCAGCCGCGACAACGCCGGACGCGTCAGCCTCGTCGAGACTGGTACGGTGACCGGTACGGATGATGCGGCGTGGAACGGGCTGTCGGTATCGCAGTCGGTCGAGACCCAGTTCGACGCCAAGGGGCGGCCAGCCATGAGCATCGCCAGAAGTGGCAACCTCTATCAGGCCACCAACTATGCCTATGACGCGGACGACCGGCTGCGCTGTAGCGCAAGTCGAAGCGGGAGCGGCTTGGGTGACGCCTGTACCATGATCAATGGCGGTGCCAGTTCCGATGACGTTCGCGAAAGCGTCTACGGCTCCGACGGGCGCGTCACATCCCAGAAGCAGAATGGGGTCGCGGTTGCTGCCTATGGCTATACCGGCAACGGCCAGATCGCCAGCGTCACCGATGCGAAATCGAATGTCACCTCATATCAATATGACGGCTTCGACCGCCTGGTGCGCACCACCTTCGCCGACCAGAGCTACGAATATATCAGTCGCAACGGCTATGGCGACCCGACCGACATGCGTCAGCGCGATGCGTCGACGATCTCGATGGGCTATGACCTGCTGGGTCGCGTCACGACGATGTACCTTCCGGGAGGAGGATCGAACAGCAACATATCGCTCGGTTACGACCTGTTCGGCCGCGTGACATCGGCATCGAACGGCAACGGGCAGGCACCATGGACGAACAGCACGACCATGGCATATGATGCCCTTGGTCGCATGGTGACGGAAACGAGCAATCCCGGCGGGATCGGACCGCGAGCCACCGCCTACCAGTATGACGCGAGTGGCAATCGCACGCGCATCACCTGGGCCGATGGCTTTTTCGCCAGTTACGAATATCGCCCCGATGGGCTGTTGCAGCGCATCCGGGAGAATGGCGGCGCGGTCCTTGCGGAATATGGCTATGACGCCCTGGGCCGCCGAACCGCGATCTGGCGCGGCAACGGCACATCGAGTGGCTATGGCTATGACGGCCTGTCCCGCCTGACCAGCCTGGGCCATGATCTCGCGGGCACGGCGGCTGACGTGACGTACGGTTCGACCTACGACAACCTGTCGCGGATCACCATCCAGACCCGTTCGAACGACAGCTATGCCTGGACGGGGCAGATCAATGCCGACCGCTCCTATTCCTCCAACGTGCTCAACCAATATACCCAGATCGGCAATGGCGGTCTCGGCTATGACGGCCGCGGCAACCTCGTCTCGGACGGCAATTCCGGGATCAGCTACGGCTATGATGCCCTCGGCCATCTGACCGGCTCGAGCACGGGTGCGCAACTGGCCTATGACGCGCTCGGCCGCCTGTCCTACACCGCGGTCAACGGCGGTGGCATCACCCGCTTCGGCTATGCCGGCGACCAGATGATCGCCGAATATGACGCAAGCGGCAATCTCGTGCGCCGTCACGTCCCGAGCACCGGCAACGACGATCCGATCGTCAGCTACGGGCCGCAGGGACGCAGCTGGCTCTATGCCGACGAACGCGGGTCGGTCGTGGCGACCGCGGACGACGCCGGCAACCCCAGCCAGATCATGACCTATGACGAGTTCGGCATTCCCGGCGGCAACTATGCCTCGCGCTTCCAGTATACCGGCCAGGCCTGGCTGCCGGAACTCGGCATGGCCCACTTCAAGGCCCGCATCTATTCGCCCACCCTCGGGCGCTTCCTCCAACCCGACCCCATCGGCCTCGCCGGCGGCATGAACCTCTACAATTATGCCGGCGGCGATCCCGTCAACAATACCGACCCATCCGGGCTGATCTGGCACACATGGCAGAATTGCACGACGACTCCCGGTTACAGCTACGGCGTAGGGAACGAGATCGTCGTCGGCGCTAGCGTCACGCACTGCGAAACAAACTGGTTCTGGCAGCCAGACCCCAGCCCCGGATACTTTCCCGGAGGAGAGGGCGGCGGTGGCGCGCCGGCACCGGCTGAACCTGCACCGGAAAATGCACGATGCGCTGCTGCCTTACGAGTTGCAGGCAAAAATCAAAGCGCGATCAATCGCGCGAAGGCTGCTTGGGGCACCATTTCGAGTGCTGCTACGGCACACGGAATTGACCCAGCTCTTCTGGCCGCTATCGGCGTGCGCGAAACAGGCTTTCAGAATATTTCTGAACGTGGGGGCGGCAAAGGAATGGGCGTTTTTCAATTAACAAATCAGCCCGGGGTTTCGTCCAGGCAAGCTTACGACCTTACATTCTCGGCAAATTACGCCGCGCGCATGCTGGGATCCAACATGGCCGCGCTTGCTAAAGCCTTCCCCAGATTCACTTCACCTCAGCTTCTCCAAGCAACAGCCGCCTCGTATAACTTCGGGTTAGGAAACATTAGTGGCAACCCCGCCACTATCGATGTGGGGACGGCGAACAACAATTATGGTAGCAACGTTGTCAATTTGATGTCTTGCTTTTAGGTTTTATCCATAATCATGACTAGAAGAGGAGGCCATGCTATATGCCTATAAAGTCCCTTTTCGCTTTCTCCGTCTTGATGGCGTGCGCTGTTCCGTACGAGGCGAGCTGTTCTAATAAAGCCACTACCTTACAACCAGGACAGAGTCTCAAAGCGTTCGTACGTGACTTCGTCAATAAATCCCCGTTCGCATCAGAAACAACCACACGGTTTTCAATGGCGAAAGTCCCCGCATCGGATTTGACCGTGGTCTACCTGAGCGGGCCGGTTTGGTGCGGCAGTGGAGGCTGCACACTTTTGATCCTTAAATCTAGTGATGCTGGATACGGCATTCTCGGAAAGGTGTCGCTTGCCAACCTTCCAATCCGACTCTTAAACTCGACGCATCATGGTTTGCCTGATATTGGCGTGGTGGCAAAAGGCGGCGGAATTAGCTCCGCCCACGAAGTCGTGTTGCAGTTCGACGGAAATCATTACCCCTCCAATCCAACGATCGTAAGACAAGGCTCTAGCAATAAATATTCTGGTAAAGTTCTGATTGATTCAAATTCCAGCATTGAAAAACTTTGATCTTGCTACGAAACTTGATTTGGAAGTTATGCTATGAGGTCAAGTATCCTTAAGTTTATTGGTATGGCAATATGTGCATTTATGTGCCAGTCGGCTCGTGCTGCAACGGGGGAAGAACTCTACCGGCAGTGTTCTGATCCGACGAAAGAGAAGGCCTGCGAGGCCTATGTCAACGGTATTGCGGACGGCGTAACGACATTCACGGTGACCGTGCAGCTTCTGCATCCGGGGGATTCGTTCTATCCGAGGATGTTTTGTACGGACACCGTGACGCCCAAGGAATTGGTTCGTGCCACTCGGGAATACCTAGCGAACCATCCTGAGACGCGCCATTTTGGCGCAGCGTCGCAGGTAATTCTCGCCCTGCAGCAGGCATTTCCTTGCCAGAGTCGATAGGCTGTATGGGCGGAGCTGCAGCCACAGTTGTGCTGACTCGGGTGGGCCTGGTGCCAACGCGCCAGGCTGGAATTCCGAGGACGCAGTACCGAATTACCGCAGAATAGGCAGCGCCCTTTGGGTGCGAACCCATCTCTAAACTTCATGCATAAGACGACGAACAATGCACCTATGCCGGTGAACAGATGGTCGCCAAATATGACGCGAGCGGCGATCTCGTGCGCCGTCGCGTCCCGAGCACCGGCAACGACGATCCGATCGTCAGCTACGGGCCGCAGGGGCGCAGCTGGCTCTACGCCGAGGAACGCGGGTCGGTCGTGGCGACCGGTACGTCATTGATGATCCCGAGGATATGTTGACGATGCCCGCCTCGACCGCCTATAGCTGTTCCGAACCAGCGTTTCACTCCCGGTGACGGTCATCCTGGAAAATGCCTCATAACCGAACCGCCTTGTGAGATGCAGCGCGACTGAACTGATGTACCGCTTCTGCCGCCACTTGGTGGGGCTGTGGTACCGCCCGACCGCGTGCCAGTACGGCGTGCCTGCCCGTATCATCGTCAGGAATATCCAGCGTGCCGCGTCCGCGTTGAAGCACGGATCGTATCGCAGCCAGTAAGTGACGGATTTCTCATCGTGGCGGAGCCTGGCGGCGATCTTCGACACCCACCAACTGTTGATCTGGAATGGTCCCAGATCATAGGAACCATTGCGATTGCGGATCGCGGCGCCGATCCAACCGCCCTCCTGATCTCGCAACCCCCATAACGTCTTCTCCAGCCAGGGTCGTCCAGCTGCCGCCCGGTGGATGCACCAGGAAATGACGCGCTCCTCCGCTATCGTGCTCGGCCTGATCGCACTGGATGGCGCGGCGTAAAGCATCGCGATGAGGCACGCCGCTGCCCATCGGAACCGCATCGAAGGGCCCCTCATCGCCCTGCCCTACCGATCATATCCAGGCGCTCGCCCCTGACCAGCGCCAGAAGAGCCCGGCCGGAGATGATGACGACATTTCCGGTCCCGCTCGCCGTTCGACTGGCCGGTCCTGTCCGGCCGGTATG
>Ga0256408_1001098_pt1 | contig 15625 bp, 18 predicted proteins | sample PhyAR1_FD_185998 | JGI IMG/M metagenome (GOLD analysis project Ga0256408, IMG submission 185998) | Leaf surface microbial communities from alfalfa plants in UC Gill Tract Community Farm, Albany, California, United States - DLSL A.R1 | ecosystem: Host-associated > Plants > Phyllosphere >...
AGTGTGAAATGCCAATCCCTTAGCAAATCTCTTCACGGAGAGGCTAAGTCTTATCAACTTAGCTTTCTATTGTCGTCCCGACAAGTTCGCTACCTTACATTTGGTCACACTTTGCACACGTTCTTTGTGTTCCAATGCTTTTACACTGGCTTTCTTCTTGTCACCAAGAATACTCACTTGATACGCAACAGTATCCCATTACGACATCAACAACGACTTATTCCCAAACGTTCCTTGACGAGTTGCTTAAACTCTTATACACAAGGTTCTGCATTAGTTTTTTGACAAAAAGAATAAACCTTTTAACATTTTTAAAATGATCATTATTTCATATATTTAACTGACATCAACGATATCATTCTTGCTCAACTTTATCATGAGTTCAAAAAATTTTCGTTCCTTAAATTAAAAAAAACGAAAAAAAGTGGAACAGTCATCAGATATTTTCTGATGATTGTCCCACACTCTTTATTTGATTGAACTCATCAGCAGTTCTTATTGACAAAGAGCCATAGTTATTACCCCACTGGCTCTTCCACTTAGAGTCTCTGGTATCATTATGTGGTTTTTACTGTCATACTAATAAAAAGAAATAGTTATCAAGTACAGTTTCTTCAATTAAAATCACATATTATAAGTGTTTTCGGTGTATATTTCGGTGTAAAAAATGGAGCATATAGGAAGCGAAATTAAAGTTCATTATTGCTTTAAACGAAAATAAATCACCATTAAGAAATTAGACATTATTATTAACTAAATCCAAAACATATTTTACTGGAATAACTTGGTTTAGAACTATTTCATCCTTAGTAAATCCTTTTGCAGCAATTCCGATAACTTTATTAGATTTATCAATTATTGGCCACCGCAATTTCCACTATGGATTTTAGCAAGTATTAATTCAAATGCTGTTAATCTTTTCCCCTCTCTTTTACCATCAACTTTTCCTTCTTCTCCTCGAATTGTATTTCCAAGTCTATATTCAGGAAATCCAAGTAATTTGACTCCATCATTCTTAGAATATCTTTCACTATAATGAAAACCAATTTCTGGGTTTTCTTCAGGTATTAGGATTGCTACATCCATATCATAATTCCAATCTTTGCTTTCAAAATATCACTATATTTTCTCTGTAAAGTAATATAGTATCTTTTTCAAAAAGCAAATTATCAATTCCATAGGCAGTTATTTCATTTTTCATATTTTGTATTTCAAAACCATTTTCGTTTATTATTTGCTCAAGAGCAGTAGCAATTTCCACAAGATCGGAGCTCTTTTTAGCAATTTGGTGAGGAATTTTCAAATAGTGATATGAAATTGAAATATCGTAAGCATATCGAGTATAAACACATTTATATTTTCGGCAAAAACGATTTATTTGTTGATCCATTTTATGACAAATTATGTTTGAAATAATCGGTGACACTGGACTTCCTTGAGGTAACTCCCCATTAGGATGGCAGCAAATACTTGCTAATGTAGTGGCATCATTAGTATTAAATTTAAAATAGGTTTAAACATCGCGCGAACTCGTGCAAAATTAATACTTGGAAAGAAATTTTTTAAATCGATAGATAACACTGATTTCTGATTTAAGTGAAACTCGGCACCCATAACTAGATTACGTTTTTTAACAAATCCCATAGCCATGGGATACACGCGATAAGTCTCGTTGAGAATATCAGCCAGTATCCGTTGAATCCTTTTTAGAACTGGTTTAGGAGAGTAATTTATTCGGGTCGTACCATCCTTTTTCGGAATCTCAAACTGTTCATATTGATTTGGCATTTGGTTTATGAATAAATCCCATAGAGATACTTCTGGAATACTGAACAAATTGGCGATACTCTCGAAACCATTTAAACTTTAAATTTTTTTACTTTGCTATTTTCAGTCATAATAAACCTCAATCAATATATGTGTGCCAAACTCTACCTGTCTTATCTCTTCTGCCAACGGCCTCTTTCTACTTGGAGCTGCTCAACAATACTTCTTTATTGTGAAGTCATAAATATAAACATAACAAAAGTTACTACCTAGGCGATTGCACCTAGAAAATTTCAGTTTGGCACACACATAATTTTATATCAGCTGTTATATAATGTGAATCCTTTTTCTGTTTATGTTTAAAATGTCCACTATAAAACTATCAAATTAACTTGTCGCCATCAAATACACTATCTTCTCCAAACAATTCTATTGCCTTGCTAATAATATCACTGTTCTGAGTTGGCATAAAAACAACTAAGTTCCTTTTTGCTCTTGTGCAGCAAACATAAAACAATTTTGCACTTCTTTGCTTTACAGATTCATTTGTACTACCGGCATTAAAGAGTGTACGAAAATCATACTTATTCCATTTTCCATTATCTAAAACAACCAGAACATTATCGTATTCACTCCCTTTAACACTATGCTGTGTTCCAAAAGGTAAAAATTCCTTTTGGTACATAATTGAGTTTGTATACTCTTCAAATGGTAAATTTTTAATTCGATTCCACTGATAATGTCCTTTTCCATTAATAAAATTATTGAATATCTCATCTCTGATGGGCAAAAAATCATCTGCTGTTAGAATTACATCACCAATTGTCCTTTTTGCAGACTCAGATAATTCATTCATTTTCTTATTTAAAAGTACTTTTTGATCATGTTTTTCAATACTAATTTTTGCTGTTCTCAAAAATGAATTATACTTTTTAGCATGATATAACTCCAATAATTCATAAACTATATCAAGTTTTCTTAGTATAATATCTCTTTTGGATCCGACTTCAAACTGTCCTGTTAATCCATTATATTTGTACGAAAGCAAAGAATCTTTGTCAATATAAATTTCAACTACTTGTTCCCATGAACGTGATGCTAATGAAGAATAAAGGTTGCTATATACTTTATGCATTCTAATTACTTCTAATAGTAAAACACCTCTCCCTTTTGGAATCTGTGCTTCACTAGCTATCATTTCAAAAGTTTTGAAATCTGGATCAATATTTCCATTATTTACTTTCTTATTAATTTTAGTTATTAACTCAAAAATCAGATCAGAATCGTAAAGTTCATACAGATTCTGAAATCCCGCTTTTTCAGCATTTAATTTGTGAGTTAGCCATAATTCCTTTACAGTTTTACCATCTTTAAAATCCCAATTCGAAAAGAAAGTATTATGCCTCATTTCCTCAAGTGTATCTAGTGTTTCTCCAAAAACAAATTTCGTAGTACCTTCTATTACCCTCCCGAATTTCATATTGGGAGCACTAATATCATTAGACGGTACCTGTTCAATCTCATCTGTTCTCAACTTATTGGTTAAAGTAATAACAGTTTGTGGATTTCTTCTATTTTGAACTTTAGAAATTCTTCTCACCGATTCATCCTCAATTGAACCAACACCAGTATCATAGATTGCTTGCATGGAATCCCCAAAAAAACCAACTACAAAATCTTTTTTACTATTTTTTCTTACATGAGTTAATAAAATCTCTTTTATCAGGGGGCTTGTATCTTGATACTCATCAACAAAAATGTAATTAAAGCTATCTTTCAATATGTCGGATAACTTTCGATATTTTTTAAACATTCTTTCTGCTAGAACAAGAATATGATCATGACTTATTTTGCTCTCTTTATCGGAATTTAAATTATAATACTCGTCATAAATAATTTTGTTTCTTTTAAAGTAATTAACGTCAATCTCATCAGATTCATCAAACTCTCGAGGTTTTTTAAACATTTTTCTTTCATCACTCGAATCATTTATAAGCTCCACTAAAGTTTCTTTTATTTCTTTTTGAAACCGACAAATCATATTCCAAATAAATTCATGGATTGTTGATACCCACAATTTATCATTAGTGATTCTTGAGCGAATCTCACCAACAGCATTATTCGTATAGGTAATACACGCCATAGACTTTTGAGGATAGATTAATCCAATCTGTTCAATTAGTGAAATTAATGAGTATGTTTTACCACTGCCTGCACCTCCAGTTAAAATAAAATTCTCTTTATTTTCAATACAATTCAAAGCTGATTCAACTTCAACTTCTAACGATTTTTCAACCATATCAGCCCCTCCTTAATGTATTCGGGAACTTTCCACTCTATCTCATCTGTAACTCCATCAAAATAAAGAATCTCTGTGGCAAATGCTGATTTTTTATTTATACAATCCTTAGCAATAAGGTAATAGTCTTGATTTCCATTATTAATTTTCGTACAATTTTTTAAACCTTGCTCAAAGTTAACCTTGTTGGCAATAACAAAATCTAGATTAGTGCAAATAAATGCATCTTCAAAACTATTAGCCTGATAGTCATTCTCGCAAGTCTGGTATACAACGCAGTATTGATTATTAAAAATTTTTTTGGAGAGATCATTTGATCTGAGGTTATTAAACTGTTCAGGATCATCATCTAAGTTAAAAAAATCTTTTAGTGAAGCATTGGTCGTATGTGTAGCATCACAAGGTGAACAACCTTCCAATCTATTGTTTTTATTCTTTTTGGCAGCATCTATATCAGTAATAATTAGTACCGTTATGCCGAGAAAATCTATTAGGTGTTTAAATTTATGTGCGTAAGCCCCTGCCTCAATTATTGAGATATTTTGTGACGAAAGTGGGAGATAGTTATTCTCAACCCCTTCATCATCCTCCTTTGCCCCATTTTCATGTATCACTTCATCAATTTTTTTCATCATAAAAGGTAATAAAATTCTTTCTGTATCACCTTCAATGAAGATCGCTTTATCCGCGAAGAATAATTCAGACCGACTTAATGTAAGATATTGTTTCACGAATTTAAAAGCTTGTGTATCTCCTTCGTATTTTTTTTTCAAAATTTCGAAATTTTTTGACTCAATCCCATTAGAACCAAGCTTCAAATATCGAATATCGTCGAAATCACACTCAGAAACAATATGCGAAGAATGTGTACTCAAAACTGTTTGCAAAACTAATTTTATTTTCTTGTCTTCCATGCATCTTGTTTTAATTAGTTTTTTTATGTTCTTTATAAAAATGTATTGAAGTTGGGGATGAGTATGCGCCTCAGGTTCTTCAATGAATAATATATTGATATCCGAAACGCCGTTATCCTCATTCCCTAATTCAGATATTATTGTTTCTATTTCAAAAATCATACCAATTAGATTCAAATATCCCAATCCATTATAACTTTCCGGCAGATGTTTACCTGAATGTTCATAGTACAGCGTTGTATTTTCTTTTAAGAGCTCCTTATCTCCAATCGAAGATTGTATAGTAATTTTTGTTTCTTTGGATTGCCCACCGAAATCATTAACACTTTTTATGATGTCCGAGAAAATCCCTTGTTTGCTGTTATCTCCGTTATAAACTCTATTAAGTTGATCATCCATTTCCATAATTACTTCTTGAAATTCATCTACAACTAAAGTATCTGGATCATTCTTTAATTTGTAATATTTTGCTGATAAATTTGATAAAGAATGATCGTTAGCCTTGTTTGTAGCATCTCTATTAGCTTTAATATGCTTAAATTTAATAAGTTTATTTATTTCATTCATTCTAATTTCCTCAGATATCTCATCTGTAAGTTCTTTGGTTGAGCAATTATATCCTCTCGAATATCTTTGCATAGTGAAGTATTCCGAAGAATGCTTTTTCATAAACTTAGTAAATTTTATTTGATCATTTTCAGTGTTTGATATATTGATCATCTCTAAATCATTTTGTAGTTGTTGAATCTTATCTTCCTTACAAGAATAGTAAAACTCTAATACAACATAATTATTATCTTCTTCCAGATCCATCATAAAATTTTTAATATTCAGAAATGAGTCTTTCTCATTATAATTTATAAAGATAGTCATCTTTATCCCACCAAAATCTTGGATTCCATCTTCTCTTTTCACGTACTTGAAAATTTTTTGCCTAAAAGATTCTTGAAATTCTAAATTGAAGTCTTCCCATTTGAAAACACTATTATTGCAATTGAGTAAATTATCCATGATTGTCAATACAGAAGTCTTACCACAATTGTTTTTACCTACTACTAATGAAAGACCTTCTTTCAAATCAATTTCAAAATCCTTAAGTAATCTGAAGTTTTCCACCCTAACTTTTTCAATAATCATTTTTTTGCTCCTTAACTTTTTAGTTTAAATGCCTAAATTTAAGTCGTTGATTCCTTCCTTTTTTCGTATTCCCCAAAATTTTACCATCTCAGTTAATTCTTCTTTACCTCCATTTATCTCATATTTCATTTTTACTTCAGTAACAGCAATCTTTATCTCTTCAAAAACTCTAGTTATTTTATCCATCCTGTCTTTTTGCCTAGGAGCAAGTATGGACGTTTCAAAATATCTTTCATTTCTACCAACAAGAAAACTTGCTTCTCTGGTCGTTATACCATTCGAATATAGGTAGTTGCTGATTTCCTTTTGCAAAAATGACCTGTTTATGTACCTAAAATCATGGTTAATCAATTCTAGATGATTTTTCCTATTGTGTTTCCAAAAGTTTTCCACATATTTCTCTATCTTAGGAATATCTAAATTTGTCATTTATAATAAGTACTTTCCCGGACGCATTAATGCATCAGCAAATTTCTTTTTAGCGGAACTTTTCTTACTTCAGCAGAACGAACTACTGAAGCCGAAACATTAAAAAGTACAGAAAGTTCATTATTCTTAATCTTGTATAACTTCTTTATTACTTTTATTGGATTAAGCTCAACTTTCTCACCAGATTCATCGATATCAATAAGTTGTATAGTTTCTTCGATACTCAAACCTTCTTTGTACATATCTAGGATATACCCAGGTATTCTATCATTTATTTTAAAAAAGCAATTGTAGCTTATTGTCCATTTCTCACAAAAGTAAGATTTATCAGATAATATCTTGTCATATTCATTTCCTGAACAAACACTATCAAAATTGAACTTACAATTCCAACAAGTTTTATTAATTCTCATTTAACTGACCTTCTTTCAAAATAGAACAAATCCAAGTTCATTTTATCACAAGTATTATTAGTAATTACTATTCTAATAATTTTTCAATACATAAATATCTGAGTCATTTATGTGTTCTTTAAATAATCGGTTCTATAATAAAGTGGACTGATGAATCAACGATGATTCGTCAGCCCACTTTTTCTTTTTGGATATTAAAAAACATATCGTTCTCTAGTCTGATTAAATCACCACAAAATAAACAACTGAGAGGACGATATGCTCTATGGAAAATTCTATCAAAAAAATGCTCCGATTAACAGATAAATATTTAACCATTCAAGGTGTTTCTTATGAAATGTTCCATCAAACCAATACTTTAGTCATTAAGGCGGAACTAGCCCCACCACTTTCTGCTTGTTTGACTTGTGGTTCTACCGCGAGAGATTCGGAGGGGAAAATGGTCATTGTCAAAAATGGCAAGAAAATGACCTGTATTCGTTTCGATCAATTCAACCATTTACCGATGATCATGCGACTGAAGAAACAACGTTATCACTGTAGAATGGTCAATGAATTTCGTTCCCATGTGTCCGCAGAAGACAAGATGAGTTTTATTTGTGCCGATGGCGAAACTGGGCAATTAGTTAATATCTTACCCACTCGAAAATTGTCTAGGTTGACCACTTAATTCCAGACATGTGTGAACCCCTCTGACGTCAACTATCTAGTCACCGATATGAATGCGGCGTATTTTCAACTAACAAAAAAAGTATTTCCTCATGCCAAAATGGTCATTGTTCATTTTCATGTGGTCAAACACATGAATCAAGCGTTCCAAGATTTTCGTGTCCGTGAAATGAAACGCCTGATGGCCTTGGGCAATCAGACAATGCAAGAAAGTTAAAAAGCCATTGGCGCTTACTCACCAAAAATCGGAAGAATATCAACCACACAGAATATAAAACTTGGCGTAGCTTTCGTGCCCCAAAGTATCCTTATCTGACAGAAGCCATGGTGCTTGATCGCTTATTAGGTGCTTCTACAGCCTTAAAAGCCGTTTATAACATTTTCCATGATCTAGCGGATACTTTTCGTGACAAAGAGCACGAGTCTTTTTTCACTCTCTTGTATCAGTTACCAGAAACATTAGATGAAGAATTTCGGCTAAAACTACAAAATCTTCTAAACTATGAAGAAGGCATCCGTCATTCCTTGATCTATCCTTACTCTAATGGAAAAATCGAAGCAAAGAACACACATATCAAAACACTCAAACGAGTGTCTTATGGCTTTAAATCATTTGAGAACATGCGCATCCGAATCTTTTTGACGAATCAAGTTATTCACGTAAAATAACGAAGAAAATCCCGAAAAGAAGTGTTCACTTCCTCTTCCGGATTTCACTTGATTGAACTCATAAGTCCTTATTGACAAAGAGCCAAAATAAAAAAGCCAGAAGCACCTTAAAATAGGCATTTCCAGCTTAAGCAATTCACTTACCCCACAGACCCTTCCATCTCATAACTAAATATTTAAACTTATCATACTATGTGTTTATTAAATAGAAAATGCCTTTATATCAGCGATTAAATAAATGCAATCTTTAATGCTATACCTCTGATTAACTTATATTAATTTATTATTGTGGCAAAATTGTGGCAGTTTTACAATTACTCAATATACCGTTTTCTTCTTTTCTGATACAATATAGATACAAAATTAATGAAATGAGGAACGAGTATGGGTTTATTTGGTAAAAAAAATGAATTCAATATTGAAACTCTGAAAAAAAAAGCAGTGCAAAAAGAAGAATTTACAAAGCAGGAGTTTAAATTTTTTACAAAAGAAGTTGGAACATCACCTAGTGCGTACGCTTTGGACCAAAAATATCTAGATGGATCTAGAGAAAAAAATAAATCTACCTCAGATAGAGAAAAGAGATTTTCTGCCTATTCTCCTACTGAGAAGGTAGGTAATTTAGTACATTTCGATGATATAAATAAAGTCTTAAAGTTTCAAAATGGAATATCTCTTAAACCAAACTCCGCTTTAGCATACGAAGATATAGTAGATTTTGAAATTATTGAAGACAATAATCAAGTTGTAAAGAGTGGGTTAAGCACCGCTATAGGCGGAGGAGTACTTTTTGGCCCTGCAGGAGCTATTGCTGGCGCTGTCATTGGAAAAGGTAAAAAAGGAAAAGAATATGTTGAAAAGTTGCAAGTTATTTTAAAAATGAAAAATGGTCAAACAAAAACAATTAGTTTTATTTCTACAAAAACAAAAGTTAAATCTCTTACCTATAAATCTTTAGAACCGCAATTCCGTGAAACTGTTCTTAAAATTGAATCTATCATTAAGCAAAATTTAGCATTATCTGTAGAAACAGTATCACCTACTTCATCAACTGACGAAATAAGAAAATACAAAGAGTTATTAGACGATGGAATTCTTACTCAAGAGGAATTTGATTTCAAGAAAAAGGAATTATTAGGTATATAAAAACTGATAAAGTCTGCACAGCAGGCTTTTTTCTTTACCTTCTGTTCGCTTTACAAAAAGAACGTAGGTTCGTAAAATCGAACAAGGGGGAGAGAAATGATAATCCATAAAGAGGTAATGTTGTGGTTCTTTCATGATCCAAAGAAAAAATTTGAAAAAGAACTTTATAAATACTGGAAATCCGAAATTGATTTCAAACTTGTCGAAAACAAACTGTTAGTCCACTTATACGAATCAAAGAAAAACTATTTTATGCTACCTGCTTCTAAGACAAAAAATAATATGAAAGTATATTTTTTATTCGATATTGTCACAGATGTTCCTAATACAAGATTGCAGCATCGAAGGTATGATTTTAAGAAATGTTTGTTTATAAATCCTGAGCTTGTCGAGTTGGCATGAGTAGCTGCCTATTCAATTAAAAAAACACCCGCTCGAAAAGAGCGGGCTATCTTAGGATAAAGAATGTTCTGAATGTGGATACCTAAATCTTACTATCAATTCGATTTAGATTCAAATAATTTGTTCTTTTATGTACTCCGCTCCAAAGAGCGGATTGTGAAAAAGCATTGTTGTTAGGGTGATACAATAAGATTACTATCTTTTTATCTATTATTCAACTGATATAATCATTTTGTTGTCTAAATTACGTATGTTATAATTAGTAAAGAGAGTATCGATATGCACGCTATAGACTTCCCCAAAAGTTTTAGCTATCGATACTCTCTTTTCATAATCACGCCTACAGTTAGTTTAAGGTTAACCTAATGATAATGCAAGCGTTTTGCTAGATTATGAAACATAAAAAAGACCCACTCCGAAAAGTGGGCAAATGATAATATCCTAATCAATGGTTTCAAGGACACTTTTAGATTACTATGATTTTATTTATTTTTCAAGTCATGTGGTTTTTTTGTCGCTTGTTCTCTTATAATGGTTAGGTGCCGATTGAAGATTTGAGCGAGTTACTACAATCGATTAAAAAACAAAAATTCCCTGTCTAACTAAGGACACGACTTCTAGTGTTTTTATTTTTTTGTTCTTTGCTTACTACGCTGATTACTTTTCTTCACTGCTTTTGCAGCAACAACGCTTGATAACAAACCGTCACCCATTACTTTATCTGTAGCTTTTTTTGCAACTTTATATTTCACTGCCGATTTTAGAATACTCAATAGCACGCACCTCCTCTTATACATTCAAATAATATGATAGATTTAAGAATTTTATATGAAATTTGAGATAATTTAACCATAAGTTGTAAAATATTGTTATATGATTTGAGTTGATTTTTTTCTTGATTTTTATTCTATACTTTTTTAAGTTTCACGAGGTTTACAACCGATTGGATAATTTATCAGAAAAAACTTGATGTTGATCAATCGAATTGAAGCGTATTCATGATATATTGTATACTATTTTTGCTATTAATATTAGGCTTTGATTCGGAATAAAACGAGTTGCTACAATTAATTGAAGAACGTAAAAAAGACCTCAACCAAGAATGATTGGTTGAGGTTTTTACTATCTATAAAATATCAGTTATTACGATATCTTTTAAATGTTCTTTACCATTGATATCAACAAAAACTGCTTCAAGATGTAAAGTTCCATCCTCTCTTATATATCTTTTACTTACATCAGATAAATACTTAATATCTTCACAATACTTTTTTCCTACCATCCCAGGTTGAATAAATTCAAGTTTTGGATTTTCAACAAGTTGGCTAATTTCCTCAATATAATCATCTTTATCAGCACCTTGAGGTCTAATCCCCATAAACGAAATCGCAATTGGTTTTGCGCTATGATTATACGCATATACTTCAATACTACTAAATTGGCCATACATATTAATTCCTTCTGGAGATACTGTTTCTTTACGTAATTTTTTAACTACTATTGCAACTTTTACCTTTTTTTCATCAAAAACAATCCATAACGAAACCCATACAGCACCTATTGTCCCAACAGCACTTAACCATTCTGCAAGCAACCCTGACAGACTAAAATCAATACCAAATAGAATAAAAACTATGAAACTCCCCAAAATACCACATAAAAAAGATTGAAAATTATTATTTTTAAAAAGACTAACTATTTTATCCACAACATCACCTCCATATTATTATAAGCAATAATATGATTAAAGACGATCATTTTTATTTTTATATACCGACTTTTTATTACATAAAAAAAGACCCACTTCGAAAAGTGGGCAAATGATTAAATCCTTATCATTGGTTAGGTTTTGAATGGAAATATGGGCGAGTTGATACAATTAATTGTATAACGTAAAAATCAACACCAAGAACGATTTTTGAGTTTTTACAGTCTCAAATTTACATTTTATTTCTAATTTAATCCTTGAAAAATTAAATTATTAGTATATTCCCCAATTGAAATAATTTCTATATTAGGGGCCAAACAGCATAATTTTTTTTTAACAGAGTCCATAAAATCTTCATCATAAAATTCAGAATTCCCCATAACAACTTTGATGTTTTTTTTATAAAAGTAATCGTGATTTTCTAACATATCAATTTGAAATTTATTAATTTGATCAATTATATCAGTTTTCCTTTTATAATCGAAGCTCAATACCTTAACTAAAGTAGTGTTATACTCAAAATCAACTACTTCTCGTTCTGCCAAATCGTGTATCTTCGGTACTTTAACATGCTCTTTTAAATTCAAGTTTCTAAGTTCTTTACTCAATAATCGTTTAACTTCTGGTGTCGTAATCCTCTCTGACTTAGGTCTATCGTAATACAGATAAGTCCTTATTAAATCATTAATATCTTCTAATAAAGCAGCCCGAGAGGAAACGAGTTCTCTCACTTCTGAAAATTTAAATTCATTAACATAATATTTTGTTATATTAGAAATAAAATTATCAGAATGTATATTATCGAATCGTTCCTCATCATAATCTTCTAACTCCAAAGAAGGATAATCAAAGTAGTAAGAGAATGTCTCACTCATTAATTCCATATAATCTTTATCAAATTCGTCATCAAAAGATTTAAGCCTATTAATATTCTTAGTCCTATGAAATTTAGAATACTCTTCAGAAGGGCAGTGAATAACAATACCAAAAATTACGGATTCTTGTCGAATTATACTGGGAATATAATTACATATAGAATAATTTATTTTTATTGCGTCATTCATAATTATTACCCTCCTTTTCTTTTTGAGTACGCATTCTGTAACTGGATCGTAATACCTTCAATTTGTTTCATTTGTTCCCATATTAACTCAAATGAACTCTCTATTTCTTCTAGTTTTATTCCCCAATCATCGGGAATATCTTGAAATACAGATTGAACATCTGTTTTATTTAAATTTTTTATTTTATCTTTAGTATTATTATAGCAGTTGTAACCTGTAAGCTGTGAAGAAAATGCCCGATAATTTCTCCCAAGTAAATTATCTACCACCATAGGACTTTTTCCTTTTAACTGTCTAAGCTCGTTTGCAGACCAAATCTCTCCGTTAATAAATATGTGAGAATGATCAATTGCCAAAACTTTTTTCTCTTTTTTATCATAATACAAATTCCCATCATTTTTAGCTCTATCATTATTCAAAATTATTTGATCAAAAACTAAAATCTTAGAAATATCTGCTCCATTAATAGTGTTTCGTGCTAAAATAGGTGAAATTTTTGGAGTACCAGCTCTATATTCGCTTAGAAAGCAAGTACAAGCGAGGGCATTCGTTTCTAACAAATGCGGTGTTTTAGAAATGACGGCTTCAGATAATTCAGCAACCATACAATCAGGCATTGGAATTTCAAGCAATTTTCCAAGCCTGTAAGCGATCAACTCATTATATAAAATTTTAGCACTGCAAAAGTCATGTAAATATTTCATTACATAAACTTTTCCATCATCAGCCTGTACTCGAACAGGTTGTGTTACTCCATTTGGAATCCGCCCTAAATAATTCGTAACTTTTCGTATTGTACTCACCCGATTTCATCTTGTCAATATTATATTAAAAATTATAATATTGTTTAACATTATTAACAATACGGAACATATGTTTAAACTCAACATAGATTTTCTAGCTTGAATAAGTATTTAGATAATTTATATTTTCTATGTACCACCCCTCAATTGATATGCATTCCAAAAAAATTAGAATTAAATTCTAATTTAAAGTTATGTTCATCAGGTGAGAGGCTATGTTTTTTATCGCTTAGGAATCGTCAAAACATACTCAGGAAAACGAATATCCACTGTTTGTCCATTGATTGTATTTCCGTTCGGATCGTTTGTTCGTCGTAACATCGGAAAGACCCTTTTCCCTGCAAATTTACGGATATCTAGTGTGCCATCCAAACCAAATCGTAGGCCACTAGGTAATCCATATGCTGCATTCACATCATCTCTGATAATGCCCGCTGACCTACAACGACCAATTTCAACATCCGGATTGTCGGCATCCATCCAGAAGACATATCCTTGATTTAAATGAGCTGCACCATTGATTGGCACTAACCAAGCACCAATTCGAAAAATACCAAGAGATAGCTCATTAAACACTTCTAGCTTACCTACATAATTACCAACAGTTTTTGGTGGGCTCCCTAAGATAATTTGATCATGTGTCTGTGGTGTCGCTTGAATACTACCACTTCCGCTTGTGTTGTAGCCAAGCACATTCATCACCGCATGAATTGCTTGGTCCATGTTCTGATCTAATCGGCGCATGTCATTCGCATTATCGATAAAGCACCACTCGATTAATAGTACATTGACACCGCTATTCGTGTTCCTGTGGACAAATAAGCTAGTCGTTGCTTTCGCTCCTCTGTCCACAATGCCTAACGCTTTGGCAATTGCTGCGGATACTTCTGCGGCTTTCTTGCGAGCTTCTTCATTGCCTGCCCAATACCAAACTTCTGCACCAGTTGCTTGTCCATTGAACGCATTTAAATGATTTGTGATCGCCCACCCATTACCGGCTGAATTCATTGCATTCACTTGATTCTGTAAATTTTGATTCACAGTAGTTGCTGATTGGTCACTAGTACTAGCTACAGATGCTATTGCTTGCATTTTTTGTGTAATCGTACGAACTACATCCGCTTCACGTCTACCATTTCCAACTGCTCCTGGGTCCATCCAGTTGCTTCCACTTTGTCGTCCGCCGTGTCCGCCGCCATTTGAACGAATAGTCATTATTGATCACCTCTTCCAATATAAAACCAGTCAAGTAAACTCTCTTTCGGATCATCTGTTTTTTCTCGTTCCTTTTGTTCGAAAACAAATTTTTCATCTTTGTTAGTTGTGGTAAACTCCGCTGGCACTGTATAAATTGAATCAGTAGAATGGTTCAACGTATGCGCTGCATCTTCGACCGCCGTTTCATTATTTTGTAATTCTGGTTTAACTACTTCGTTGTAGTCAGAAATAAATTTTTCTTTATTTCTCATCGTCGTTTCCTCCTTGCTTTTCAGTAGAATCTTTTAATTTACTGAATCGATCTTTTACAAAATCAGGAACTGGAATTCCTAACTGCCCCAAGTTTTCAATGACAGAGATGCCATAAACAGCTATATAAGATAGAACGAATGCTGTTGCGACACCTTCGAAATTCATTATTTTTAGATATGGATAAGCAACCAGAACAAGCCCAACCACTAATAAGTGCTTCACTACACCCATTAATCCCTTTGTGCTGTTCGCTTCTTTCCCAGCTAGCCCTTTACATACTCCTGTTACAATGTCAGCAATAACAATCCAAACAAAAATCTGAATGTAAATATTGCTTACAAGGTTTTTGAACTCTGATAACAAAACTAAGTTGTCGATAATCACCATGTTTCCACCCTTCTTTCTATTTTTGGACACACAAAAAGCGCACTCGTTTGAGTACGCTTTTCTAACTTTCTGTATTTACAATTCTGTCTGCTTCTTCATCTGTAATACACAGTGGAACGAACTGCCGGACTTGCTCATCGGTGAAATAACCCCAATCGTACATCGTTTTTACATCATAAAAACTAAACATTCTCTTCCCCTCCTTCATTCACAGTAAACTCTTCTTTAATTTTTGCAATCTCTTGACTGTTCTGGAGCGACACTAGCATCGTCTTTGAGTTGATTTGAGCTAAACTATCTGCTTTTTGTTTTAAAGAAGCATTCTCTTGTTTGATTGCTACATCATTT